>Ga0207655_1000487_pt1 | contig 51198 bp, 41 predicted proteins | sample KBSM44metaG_FD_184398 | JGI IMG/M metagenome (GOLD analysis project Ga0207655, IMG submission 184398) | Miscanthus rhizosphere microbial communities from Kellogg Biological Station, Michigan, USA - KBS M4-4 metaG (SPAdes) (version 2) | ecosystem: Host-associated > Plants > Roots > Rhizosphere >...
GGCTGTTGTGGCGAGCGGGCTTGCCCCGCGTTGGGCTGCGAAGCAGCCCCACTAAGATCACCGCGCTGTTTCAGATAGACCGCGGACTGAGGTTTTAGGGCTGCTGCGCAGCCCAACGCGGGGCAAGCCCGCTCGCCACAGGGAGAGTTCTCAAGGTCTGAAAGTTGCGTAGATACCCATGCTCATCGCAGGCAAGCCAGCTCCCACAGTTTGAATGTATTCGCAGATCAACAATGTGGGAGCCGGGCTTGCCCGCGATAGGGCCTGTTCAGGCAACAAAAAACCCGCTGACCAAACAGGCCCAGCGGGTTTCTTGTTTTTACAGCCAGCGAATCAAAAATCCGCCAACTGCCACACCTCATACGCCGGTGTTTCATACGGATGGCTGAGCTTCAACGCCGCCACAGCAGCCACGATCGACTCATCGGCCACCACCAGCTCAACCTTCCACTCTTCAACCACTTCAACCTGGCCCACCTGCCCGATAAACGGCTGGCTGCCGTCCAACGCACGGAATTGGCCCTGGCCCAGCACTTGCCAGGCGCAGCTGTCGTAGTCGCCGATGCGCCCGCCACCGGCTGCGAAGACGGCGGTCTTCACCGTCTCCACATGGCTGTCGGGCACAAAGAAGCTGAGCTTGTACACCGCCTTAGTTCACCCACACGCGAGCGTTGCGGAACATGCGCATCCAGGCGCCGTCTTCGTTCCACTCTTCCGGGCGCCACGAGTTCTGCACCGCGCGGAATACACGCTCCGGGTGCGGCATCATGATGGTGACGCGGCCGTCGCGGCTGGTGAGGCCGGTGATCCCGCGCGGCGAGCCGTTCGGGTTGGCCGGGTAGTTTTCGGTGACCTTGCCGTGGTTGTCGACGAAACGCATGGCCACGCAACCGGACAGGTCGGCTTCCAGCAGGGCTTCTTCGCTTTCGAACTCGGCATGGCCTTCACCGTGGGCGATGGCGATCGGCATGCGCGAACCAGCCATGCCTTGCAGGAAGATCGAGTTGGACTCCTGTACCTGCACCATGGCAACACGGGCTTCGAACTGCTCGGAACGGTTACGCACAAAGTGCGGCCAGAACTCGCTGCCCGGGATCAGCTCATGCAGGTTGGACATCATCTGGCAACCGTTGCACACACCCAGCGTGAAGCTGTCGTTGCGCTCGAAGAAGCCTTGGAACGCGTCGCGGGCACGGCTGTTGAACAGAGCCGACTTGGCCCAGCCTTCACCGGCACCCAGGACGTCGCCGTAGGAGAAGCCACCGCAGGCCACCAGGCCCTTGAACTCGTTGAGGTCAACGCGACCGGCGAGGATATCGCTCATGTGCACGTCGATCGCGTTGAAGCCGGCGCGGTCGAACGCGGCCGCCATTTCGACCTGGCCGTTGACGCCCTGCTCACGCAGTACGGCGACTTGTGGACGAATGCCTTTCTTGATGTACGGCGCGGCGATGTCCTGGTTGACGTCGAAGCTGAGCTTGGTGCTCAGGCCCGGATTGTCTTCTTCCAGGATCAGGTCGAACTCCTGCTCGGCGCAGTCGGCGTTGTCGCGCAGGCGCTGGATCTGGTAGCTGGTTTCCGCCCACTGGCGTTGCAGCAGACGGCGCTGGCCTTCGAAAACGGTGTCGCCATTGAAGACAATGTCGATCTGGCCGTTGTTGATCGGCTGGCCGATCACTGCCACGCAATCGCCCAGGCCGGCGGCGCTGAACTGTGCAAGTACGTCCGGGGTCGCGTCCTGGCGCACCTGGATCACGGCGCCCAGCTCTTCGTTGAACAGGATGCCGTTGATTTCAGAAGCATCCTCGGCAACGCTGTCGAGCACCAGGTTCAAGCCGCAGTGACCGGCAAACGCCATCTCTACAACGCTGGTCAGCAGGCCACCGTCGGAACGGTCGTGGTAGGCCAGCAGGTGGCCGTCGGCGTTGAGGCCCTGGATCACGGCGAAGAAGGCCTTGAGGTCTTCGGCATCATCGACGTCCGGCGCATGCTTGCCGAGCTTGCCATGGGTTTGCGCGAGGATCGAGGCGCCCATGCGGTTCTGGCCACGGCCCAGGTCGATCAGGATCAGGTCGGTGGTGCCCTTGTCCATGCGCAGTTGCGGGGTCAGGGTCTGGCGGATGTCGGTGACCGGTGCGAAACCGGTGACGATCAGCGACAGCGGCGAAGTGACGCTCTTGTCGGTGCCGTCTTCGTTCCAACGGGTGGCCATGGACATGGAGTCCTTGCCCACCGGAATGGTGATCCCCAGTTCCGGGCACAGCTCCATGCCGACCGCCTTGACGGTGTCGTACAGGCGCGCGTCTTCACCGGGGTGGCCGGCAGCGGACATCCAGTTGGCCGACAACTTGATGTCGGACAGTTTGCCGATGCGCGACGCCGCGATGTTGGTGAGGGTTTCACCAATGGCCATGCGTCCCGACGCCGGAGCATCCAGCAGGGCCAGCGGCGTGCGCTCGCCCATGGCCATGGCTTCACCGGTGTAGACGTCGAAGCTGGTGGCGGTGACGGCAACGTCAGCCACCGGCACTTGCCATGGGCCGACCATCTGGTCACGGGCCACCAGGCCAGTGATGGTGCGGTCGCCAATGGTGATCAGGAAGCTTTTGCTCGCCACGGCCGGGTGGTGCAGCACGCGTTCGATGCTGTCGGCCAGGTCCAGCGTGCTCGGGTCGAAATCATCGCCCAGCTCGGCTTCACGTACGGCCGAACGGTGCATGCGCGGGGCCTTGCCCAGCAGCACTTCGAGCGGCATGTCCACCGGGCTGTTGCCGAAGTGGCTGTCGGTGACCGTCAGTTGCGGCTCGGCAGTGGCTTCGCCAACCACGGCAAACGGGCAGCGCTCGCGTTCGCAGATGGCCTGGAAGCGCGCAAAGTCTTCAGGGCCGACGGCCAGTACGTAGCGTTCCTGGGACTCGTTGCTCCAGATTTCGTGCGGGGCCATGCCCGGCTCGTCGTTTGGAATGTTGCGCAGTTCGAAACGGCCGCCGCGGTCGCCATCGTTGACCAGTTCCGGGAAGGCGTTGGACAAGCCACCGGCGCCGACGTCGTGGATGAAGCTGATCGGGTTCTTGTCACCCAACTGCCAGCAACGGTCGATGACTTCCTGGCAGCGACGCTCCATCTCTGGGTTTTCGCGCTGTACGGAAGCGAAGTCGAGGTCCGCCGAGCTGGTGCCGGTGGCCATGGAGGAGGCAGCACCGCCACCCAGGCCGATCAGCATCGCCGGGCCGCCGAGGACGATCAGCTTGGAACCGACCAGGATCTCGCCTTTCTTGACGTGTTCTTCACGGATGTTGCCCATGCCGCCGGCCAACATGATCGGCTTGTGGTAGCCGCGCACTTCATCGCCACGCGGGGTGGTGATGGATTGCTCGAAGGTCCGGAAGTAGCCGGTCAGTGCCGGGCGCCCGAACTCGTTGTTGAACGCGGCGCCGCCCAGCGGGCCTTCGATCATGATGTCCAGCGCGGTAACGATGCGCTCCGGCTTGCCGTATGGCACTTCCCACGGCTGTTCGAAGCCCGGGATCTGCAGGTTGGACACGGTAAAACCGGTGAGGCCGGCCTTTGGCTTGGCGCCACGGCCGGTGGCACCTTCGTCGCGGATCTCGCCGCCGGAACCGGTGGCTGCGCCCGGGAACGGGGCAATCGCGGTCGGGTGGTTGTGAGTCTCGACTTTCATCAGGATGTGCACCGGCTCCTGCACCGCGCCGTACTGGCGGGTCTCGGGGTCCGGGAAGAAACGGCCGGCGACGCTGCCGACGATGACCGAGGCGTTGTCCTTATAAGCCGACAGAACGCCTTCGCTGTGCATCACGTAGGTGTTCTTGATCATGCCGAACAGGCTTTTTTCCTGGCTTTCGCCGTCGATGTCCCAACTGGCGTTGAAGATCTTGTGACGGCAGTGCTCGGAGTTGGCCTGGGCGAACATCATCAGTTCGATGTCGTGCGGGTTGCGCTTCAAGCCGTTGAAAGCGTTGACCAGATAGTCGATCTCGTCTTCGGCCAGGGCCAGGCCCAGTTCGGTGTTGGCCTTCTCGAGGGCGGCGCGACCGCCGCCAAGCACGTCAATCGCGGTCAGCGGCTTGGGCTCGGCGTGGCTGAACAGGCCGGCAGCCTGTTCCAGCTGGCTGACGATGATCTGGGTCATGCGGTCGTGCAGGCTGCTGGCGATAAGCTCGGCTTCGGTCTCGCTGAACTGCCCGGCGACATAGAAGGCAATCCCGCGTTCCAGGCGCTGGATGCTCGTAAGGCCGCAGTTGCGGGCGATATCACTGGCCTTGCTCGACCAGGGCGAGATGGTGCCGAACCGTGGCAGAACCAGGAACAAGCGGCCGGTCGGCTCTTGAACGGGAACGCTTGGGCCGTACTTCAGAAGGCGTGCCAGCACCTGCTGTTCGTCGGCGGTCAAGACGCCGGTAACGTCGGCGAAGTGAGCAAATTCAGCATACAGGCCTGTAACAGCTGGAACCTTCTGGCTCAGTTGCTCAAGGAGTTTGCTGTGGCGAAAGGCAGAAAGGGCAGGAGCGCCGCGCAGGATCAACATCTTCGGGACAGCCTCGGGAAGGGGGTGTGCTTTGAGGCCGTGCATTCTAGCGTAAACCGCCGCCAACGGCACCCGAAACGCTACTGGTGGCTGCTGCCGAACGTCAGTTGGCACCGATTGCACGCTATCCGCGCGCTATCCGTGGCATTCCGCGCAGTTATTTTAACCGTCACAATCACTCGCCAAGCCACGTTTCTGCGGGTTGCAGCACAGTTTTGCCGGCGCTAGCAGACAAGTCCCACGCTGTCGAGATATGGCGCCGTGGGCCGTTTGCGTATACTGCGCAGATGTTCTCCCCTACTGCTTTGCGCCCGCGGTGCGCCAAATGGCTCATCGCAACCGGACTCTTCCTGATGCTCAGCGCCTGTGTTGATAAACCCAGCACGCTCGAGCGAATCAAGGAGGATGGCGTATTGCGGGTGATTACCCGAAACAGCCCGGCCACGTATTTCCAGGACCGCAACGGTGAAACCGGTTTCGAATACGAACTGGTCAAGCGTTTTGCCGACGACCTGGGGGTGAAGCTGGAAATCGAAACCGCTGACAACCTCGACGACCTGTTCGGCCAGCTGGGCAAACCCAACGGCCCGGTCCTGGCCGCCGCCGGCCTGGTCAGCAGCGAGCAGCGCCTGAAGCAGGTACGCTTTTCCCACCCGTACCTGGAAGTGACCCCGCAGATCATCTATCGCAACGGCCAATCGCGCCCCACCAACGCGGCGGACCTGGTGGGCAAGAAGATCATGGTGCTCAAGGGCAGCACCCACGCCGAACAACTGGCGGAGCTGAAAAAACAGAATCCTGCCATCGAATACGAAGAGTCCGACGCCGTTGAAGTAGTCGATCTGTTGCGCATGGTCGACGAAGGCCAGATCGACCTGACCCTGGTGGACTCCAACGAAGTGGCGATGAACCAGGTGTACTTCCCCAACGTGCGCGTGGCGTTCGACCTCGGCGATGCCAGCCACCAGAGCTGGGCCGTGGCCGCCGGCGAAGACAACAGCCTGCTCAACGAGGTCAACAGCTACCTCGACAAGGTCGGCAAGAACGGCACCTTGCAGCGCCTGAAAGATCGCTACTACGGGCACGTCGATGTGCTCGGCTACATGGGCGCCTATACGTTTGCCCAGCACTTGCAGCAGCGCTTGCCCAAGTACGAGAAACACTTCAAGGCCTACGCCAAGGAAGAAAAGGTCGACTGGCGCCTGTTGGCGGCCATCGGCTATCAGGAGTCACTCTGGCAACCGGCGGTCACCTCCAAGACCGGCGTGCGCGGGCTGATGATGCTGACCCAGAACACCGCCCAGGCCATGGGCGTGTCCAACCGCCTGGACGCCAAGCAAAGCATCATGGGCGGCGCTAAGTACCTGGCCAAGATCAAGGATGAGCTTGACGATGATATCGCCGAGCCGGACCGTACCTGGTTTGCCCTGGCCGCTTACAACGTGGGCACCGGGCATCTGGACGACGCGCGCAAGCTGGCGCAGAAGGACGGCCTGAACCCGAACAAGTGGCTGGACGTGAAGAAGATGCTGCCGCGCCTGTCGCAGAAGCAGTGGTACAGCAAGACCCGCTACGGCTATGCCCGTGGCGGCGAGCCGGTGCACTTCGTGGCGAACATCCGGCGCTACTACGACATCCTCACCTGGGTGACTCAGCCACAGCTGGAAGGTAATCAGGTGGTCGAAGGCAACCTGCATGTACCTGGGGTGAACAAGACCAAGCCGCCGGAAGAGAACCCGCAGCTGTAAACCCGATCATCCAGCCCCCCAAGCCCATGTGGGAGGGAGCTTGCTCCCGATGAGGCTCGATCAGCCACAGACAAGCTGACCGCCCCCTGCTACCGGCACTCCCACCGCTCGTTCGCTACTGGCCCTGGAGGCCGGTGAGCAGATGTACCGTGCCTCCCGCCAACACCATCACGCCCGGCACTCCAGCCGCCTTTAACGCCGCCACATCCACCCGCGCCGCGTCCTGCAGTTGCACGCGCACCCGCGTCAACGCCACGCGCTGTTGCGTCTTGAGATTATCCGCACCACCGAGCGCATCCAGCACATCGGCCGACAACAGACTCGGTGTCGACGGCGCTACCGTCTCGGCAATCAAATCCGGGGTCAGGGCTTTCCAGAACGCCCGCTGCAATTTCTCGAACATGCTCAGTGCTCCACGACAGGTGAGGTTTCAACGGTGGCCGCGTGATACAGGCGCAAGGCCTCGCGCACTTGGGCGGCCTCTTCCAGGCCCAGTACCTGGCGGGCGATGATCTGGCAGTCCGCCAGGTCCAGCTCGCGTACGGTGGCCTTGATGGTCGGGATCAGCGGCACACTGACAGACAACTCATCCACCCCCAGCCCGATCAATACCGGCACGGCCAAGGCTTCGGACGCCAACGCCCCGCACACGCCCACCCATTTGCCGTGGGCATGGGCGGCCTTGACGGTGGTCGCGATCAGGCGCAGCACCGCCGGGTGAAAGCTGTCGGCCTGGCCGGCCAGCCGCGGGTGGTCGCGGTCCATGGCCAGGGTGTATTGGGTCAGGTCATTGGTGCCGATCGAAAAGAAATCCACATGGGGCGCAAACACATCCGCCATCAACGCCGCAGACGGCACCTCGATCATGATGCCCAGCTTCGGTAGCTCGGTGAGCCCCAGGGCCAGCGCTTCTTCTTCGAGCATCTTGCGCGCCAGGTGCAACTCGGAGAGCAGGCTGACCATCGGCAGCATGATATGCAGGCGTGCAAAACCGGCACTGGCGAGGATCGCACGGAACTGTTCGCGCAGCAGCTCGGGACGCTCCAGGCACAGGCGGATGCCGCGCAGCCCGAGGAACGGGTTGGTTTCGGCATCCATCGGCACATAAGCCAAGGGTTTGTCGCCACCGACGTCCAAGGTGCGCACCACCAGGTTGCGCTCGGCGCCCAGGGCACGGGCGATGGCCGTGTAGGTAGCCGCTTGTTCGTCAGGGCTCGGCACGCGGTTGCGGTCCAGGTAGAGGAATTCCGAACGCAACAGGCCGACGCCTTCGCCGCCAAGGGTCAGGGATTGCTCCACTTCCTCCAACGAGGCCACGTTGGCGGTGACTTCGACGTGATGACCGTCTCGGGTGGTGGCGGGCAAAGACGCCTGCGCCACATCGCGTTGATGGCGAAGCACCTGCTGCTTGCGGGCGGCTTCCAATTGTTCGATTTCGGCCAGGTCCGGGTCCAAGTGCAGTTCGCCTTTGTCGGCGTCGAGCAACACCTGCTTGCCGTTGGCCAACCCCAGTACCTGGGCCGAAACACCGCAAATGGCCGGCAGGCCAAGGGCGCGGGCGAGGATCGCGACGTGGCTGGTCGCGCCTCCGCCGACGGTGACAAAACCCAGCACTTTGCGTGTATCCAGGCTGGCAGTCTGCGAAGGGGTCAATTGCTCAGCGATCAGGATTGCGCGCTCCGGCAAGTCCCAGGCGTTGTCCTGAATGCCCAGGATCAGTTTCAGCACGCGCTGGCCAACATCCGCCAGATCTGCCGCACGCTCGGCGATCAGCGCATTGCCCAGCCCCTGAAATAGCTTGACGGTCGCCAGCGTGGCACTGTTCCAGGCAAAGGCGGCGCTTTTGCCTTCAGCCAGCAGGCTGTGGGCTTGCTCCAGCAAGGTCGGGTCTTCGAGCAGTTCCTGATGGGCGCGGAAAATCTCTGCCTGGGCGCTGCCGGCGGCCTTATCCCGAAAAGCCTGCAATGCCTCGGTGGCAGCCAGCAGGCCACGCGCCAAAGCGGCACGTTCAGTGGCTTCACCCATACCTTGTTCAGGGATGCTCAGCTCAGGCTCAGTCACTTGAACGACCTGACCAAACGCCGAACCCGGCGATGCGCACACGCCTCGCAGCAAGGTCGCCGAGGGTGGCGTAACGACCGCTTCAGCCACGCTCGCCACCCCCTCGCCACAGCCTTCAGACAACAAGGCCACCAGCGCAGTGATCGCCACTTCGGCATCCTCACCCGCCGCACTCACCTGCAAGGTGTCGCCGTGCACGGTTTGCAACGCCATGATCGCCACCAGCGATTTGGCGTTGGCGCTCTGGGTTTGCTTGTGCAGATAGATGCTTGCGTTGAAACCTTTCGCCGCCTGGGCGAACACCGCCGCCGGGCGGGCGTGCAAACCATTGGCATTGGGCAAGGTCAACGGCTTGGAGAACAGCGCATCGCCCTCCTCTTCGTCCACTGCGTCAACGGCTTCACCTGGGGATAACTGCAACAGCGGTCGGCCGACCTCCACAAGATCGGTTGCCAACACGCTAAACGGCTCGCCACTGACCACCAGCATCAAGGTCAGCAGGCTACGGGCGTTGAGCGCCACGTAGTCGGCATCGAATTCGATCAGCGGTTGCCCGGCCTCCACCCGCTGGCCTTCCTCGACCAATCGGGTAAATCCCTTGCCTGCCAGGTTCACGGTGTCCAGGCCGATGTGCATCAGCACCTGCACGCCATTGTCATCGGTGATGCTGACCGCATGCCCACTGTCCTGGATATTGCTGATCACCCCGGCCAGTGGCGCGCAGAGGGTCTGCGAGGTGGGGTCGATACACAGGCCGTCGCCAATCAGGCGGCTGGAGAATACAGGGTCGGGCACCTTATCCAGCGCCAGCAGCACACCCGACACGGGCGCCAGCAATTCCAGGGGTTGAGTTGCGGTCATGACTTCACCTGCTGTTTTGTTCTGTAGATATCCGTGTGGGCGGGGGCTTGCTCCCGATGACGGTGTACCAGCCAATAAATGCCTATCTGAAACACCGCTATCGGGGGCAAGCCCCCTCCCACATTTAGTCCCTGTGCACCCGAAGGCTCATTTCCACCAGTATTCGACTTGCACGCCGACGTTCGAGCCATGCCGCGCAGTGCCGTAGGCGCCGGTGTCGGACAACGCCGAACCCGCCGCCAGCTCATTCGCCGCACGCTTGGCCGCTTCGTTCCAACTGGCATAGGTGTAATACAAACGCACCTCCGGCCGCGCCCAAAAATCCGGGCCTTTGGGCGACCAGGTCGGGGCGAAGGTGAACTTGCTCAGCTTGCGCGTGCCACCACTGGCATCGACCTGATCATGGCCGAGTTCGGTGACCAGCTTGAACTGCTCGCTGATCGCATAGGCCGGGCGCACGCCGACGGACATCCAGGTCTGGTCCTGGCTGCCGGGACGGATATCTTTCTGGTACACCGCCTCGATCTGCCCGCCGAAACGCGGGGTCACCTGCCAGTCGAAAAACTCGACGGCGCGATAGCTTTTGCTGCTGTTGTCCAAGCGGGTATTGCCGGTGTAACCCAGGCCGGTGCCAGGACCTTCGCCGTACTGCAGGGCGAATTTGTTCTTGCCGCCCAGGAAAGCCTTTTGTACGTGCTGCGCCGTGATCGCCCAACCGCTGTTGGTATCGCGCCCGCCGGCCTTTTCGATGTAGCTCAAGCCCAGCTCCAGCTCGCCACCGGGGTTGGTCTTGAAGCCCGCAATGTTGAAATCGTGACGGGTGGCGTATTCCTTCTGGTACAGGTTGTCCTTGCGCGAAAGGGCGTAGCTGTATTTCAAGTCGCCAATCAGCACGTCCTCGATACCGCCGCCCGTGGCGCTCTGGTTCCAGTAGTAGAAGTCGGAGATATGGATGTCATTACGTTTGTAGTAACGCCGCCCGGCCCACAGCGACCCGCCGTTGAGACTGGGCAGGTTCGACCATTGCGCATACATCTGCGGCATGCGCGCCGAGCCGTTGTTTTCACCCTGGAATTTAAGGGCGCGGTCGTATTGGTTGTACAGGGAGGCCATGGCGTCGACGCTGAGCACCGAACCATCGTCGAGGGTCAGCAGGTCCTGGCGCAATTCCAGTTCGGCGTACTGCTCGCATTCGTTGCCCAAGCGGTATTTGGTTTGCGCGCCCGGCAGTTGGAAACACTGCCGCTTGCCACTGCCGGTTGAAGTGCCCACGCCACTGCGCAGGTAACCGGCAAATTCCAGGGCCTGCGCGCCGAATGGCAGGCTCAGGCACGATGCTACTAGGCCCAGCTTTATTGTTGTTTTCATGAAGCGCTCCGATATTTTTATTATGTTTTTAACGCGTCCCCGCGCTCCCACACGGGGTTTACAACGGGTCTCAGTCCTTGAGGTGCAGCACAAAGGATTCGTAGGGGCGCAGCACGACTGTGCGGGTACGCATCGGGCAATCGGGGTAGTTGCTGATCAGCAGGCGTTGCTCGGTGCCCCCACTGATCACGTTGCCGGGCAGTTGGATCTCGCACGGCTGGCCGTAGAAGTTGTTCAGCACCAGCAACCGCTCGCCATGACCTTCGCGCAGGTATGCCCAGACCTGAAGGTGGTCTTGCAGCAACGGGCGGTAAACGCCCTCCTGAATCAGCGATTCATGGCGACGCAAGGCGATCAGCGCGCGGTAGTGATGCAGCACCGAGTCCGGGTCATCCAGTTGCTGCTCGACATTGATCTGCGCCGCATTGGCCGGGATACCGATCCACGGCTCGCCCGTGCTGAAACCGGCATTCGCCTGGTTGTTCCACTGCATGGGCGTGCGCCCGTTATCGCGGGACTTCTGCATGATCGCCGCCATGCTCGACGCCTCGGACTCCCCCGCATCGCGCTTGAGGCGGAAGATGTTCAGGGTCTCGACATCACGGTAGTGCTCGATCTTGTCGAACCCTGGGTTGGTCATGCCCAGCTCTTCGCCCTGGTACACAAAGGGCGTGCCCTGGAGGAAGTGCAACGCCGTGGCGAGCATCTTGGCCGAGACCACCCGGTGTTCGCCGTCATCACCAAATCGCGAGACCACTCGAGGCTGGTCGTGGTTACACCAGAACAGTGCGTTCCAGCCGCCACCCGCCTGCATGCCGAGTTGCCAGTCAGAGAGAATCTGCTTGAGCTGCAGGAAATCAAAGTCGGCGCGCACCCACTTCTGCAAGTTCGGGTAATCGACTTTCAGGTGATGAAAGTTGAAGGTCATCGACAGCTCTTTGGACTCCGGCCGCGAATAGCGGATGCAGTGTTCCAGGCTGGTGGACGACATCTCGCCGACGTTGATCAGGTCATGGCCCTCGAAGACTTCGCGGTGCATTTCCTGCAGGTATGCATGCACGTTCGGGCCGTCGGTGTAGAAGCGACGGCCATCGCTGTTGTCTTCGGGGAAATCGGCGGGCTTGGAGATCAGGTTGATCACGTCCAGGCGGAAACCGCCCACACCCTTGTCGCGCCAGAAGCGCATCAGCTTGAACACCTCGGCGCGCACCTTGGGGTTGTCCCAGTTGAGGTCGGCCTGGGTGTGATCGAACAGGTGCAGGAAGTACTGGCCGGTTTGCGCTTCGTATTCCCAGGCTGAGCCACCGAACTTGGATTCCCAGTTGTTCGGCTGGTCGCGCCAGATATAGAAGTCACGGTACGGGTTGTCGAGGCTGCTGCGTGCCTGCTGGAACCACTCATGCTCGATGGAGGTGTGATTGACCACGATGTCGAGCATCAGCTTGATGCCGCGCTGGGCCGCTTCGCTGATCAGCAGGTCGCAGTCGGCCATGGTCCCGTAGCTGGGATCGATGGCGTAGTAGTCGCTGATGTCGTAGCCGTTGTCGCGCTGCGGTGAACGCAGGAACGGGGTGATCCACAGGCAGTCGACCCCCAGCCACTTGAGGTAATCGAGTTTATCCACGATACCCAGCAGGTCACCGGTGGCGTTACCCGCGTGGCTGTGGAAGCTTTTGGGGTAGATCTGGTAGATCACCGAGTGTTGCCAGTCTTGCATGGTGGGTTCCTTCAGTAGAATTTTTTGCAGGCCTCTCGGGCCTCATCGGGGGGCAAGCCCGCTCCCACATTCAAAATGCGGAGGGGCTTGCCCCCGATAGCGGTAGATCAGGCAACCCTGTATCCAGGCCGCACGATCTTCATGCTCAATGCGCAGGTCAAAACAAACGGCACGACCATCGCGATGACCATCCCGATCACAAACATCGGAATGGCGCTCGGCACGATCGAGATAAACCCAGGCAGGCCGCCGACCCCGATGGCCGAGGCCTGGACCTTGTTCAACGACAGGAAGATGCTGCCCAGCGCCGAACCCAGCAGCGCGGCATAAAACGGGAATTTGAAGCGCAGGTTCACGCCGAACATCGCGGGCTCTGTAATGCCGAAGTAGGCGGAAACCGCTGAGGTCGAGGCCATGCTTTTGTCCCGCGCATTACGGGTCATGTAGAACACCGCGAGCGCGGCGCTGCCCTGGGCCAGGTTGGACATGACGATCATCGGCCAGATAAAGGTGCCGCCCTGGGTGGAGATCAATTGCAGGTCCACGGCGAGGAACATATGGTGCATGCCGGTGATCACCAGCGGGGCATACAGCAGGCCGAAAATCGCCCCGCCCAGCATCGGCGCCAGGTCAAAGAGGGTGACCACGCCTTCGGTAATCAGGATGCCCAGGTGACGGGTGACCGGGCCAATGATCGCCAGGGCCAGCACACCGGTAACGACGATGGTGGTGATCGGTACGACGAGCAGTTGAATCGCATTCGGCACCCGCGCCCGCAGCCATTTCTCGATGACGCTCATCACATAGGCCGCCATCAGGATAGGCAGGATCTGCCCCTGGTAACCCACTTTCTCGATCTTGAACCAACCGAAAATATCGAAGTACGGCAGGCTCTGGCCATCCAGCCCGGCGACCGCCTTGCCATAGTTCCAGGCGTTGAGCAGGTCCGGGTGAACCAGCATCAGGCCGAGCACGATGCCGAGGATTTCACTGCCGCCAAAGCGCTTGGCCGCCGACCAGCCCACCAGCGCCGGCAAGAACACGAACGAGGTGTTGGCCATCAGGTTGATCAGGCTCCACAGGCCATCCAGGTTCGGATAGGCCTCCAGCAGCGTCTTGCCCTCGATGAACATGCCCTTGGCGCCCATCAGGTTGTTCACGCCCATCAACAGGCCGGCAATGATCAGCGCAGGCAGGATCGGCATGAACACATCGGAGAACACCCGCACCAGGCGCTGCATGGCATTGGTCTTGTCGGCGCCCTTTTTCTTGACGTCGGCGATGGTGGCGGCGGCGAGGCCGGTCTGTTCCCGCAGCGCGGCGTAGACTTTTTCCACTTCGCCGGGGCCGATCACCACCTGGAACAGGCCCCCGGTGAAAAACGAGCCCTTGACGAGGTCAACCTGGTTCAAGGCGCTGCTCTTGACCCGGCTCGGGTCCTTGAGCGCCAGGCGCAGGCGAGTCACGCAGTGGGCAGCTTGCTCAAGGTTGTCGCTGCCCCCGAGGTTCTCGAGAATCTCGCGGGCAATGTTCGAATAGTCGTGGCTCATGCTTGGTTTCCACTTTGATTTTTTTATTTGGGGGCAGTCATTGGCAGCACGCCGAGAGCAAACGTACTCGTACAGACGAGTTAAAGCAACAACTCGTCTGTACGAGTTACATTTTGTTTGTTTTTTTATGGGCTCTACACCGTCACGCGCCACAGATATCCAAGGGCCCAATGGACAAACACCCCCCTTGCCACTAAGGTTCCTGCCTTGAACGCAAACCCGGCACAGAGCCATCCCCATGAGCAAATACAACCAGATCTATACCGATCTGCTTGCCAACATCACCACTGAACGCCTGCAACGTGGCACCCGTCTTCCCTCCGAAACCGAATTGATGGATGCCTACCAGGCCAGCCGTGGCACCGTGCGTCGGGCCATCGAGCAGTTGCAGGAGCGTGGGTTCGCGCAAAAAATCCACGGCAAGGGCACTTTCGTGTTGTCGCCCAACCCCATCGAGTTCCAATTGGGTGGCATCGTCAGCTTCCACGAAACCCACGCCGACCTGGGCGACGACGTACGCACCGAAGTGGTCGAGTTCACCCAGTTCCCACTGGAAGGCTCATTGCAACAACACATCGAAGCCGAACCCGGCACCCTGATCACGCGGATCAAGCGCGTCCGGCGCATCGGCGGCAAACGGGTGATCCTCGACATCAACCACTTTGTCGCCGACCTGATTCCCGGCCTGGACCGCGACATCGCCGAGCAGTCGATCTACGCGTTCATCGAGCAGACGCTGCAGCTGCAGATCAGCTATGCGCAACGCACCATCGAAGCCCTGCCCCGCAGCAAAGACGACCAGGCGCACCTCGACCTCGACGGCCAGAGCCATGTGATCGTGGTGAGTAACCAGACGTTTTTGCAGGATGGGCGCCAGTTCGAGTACACCGAATCGCGGCATACGCTGGATAAGTTTTACTTTTCGGATATTGCCCGACGGTAAACAAATACCAGAAACACAAAACCCCGGACATGGCCGGGGTTTTGTTATTCAGCGCTCACCTGCTGCCGCAGCGTCACTTCCACTCCAATTATGAACTATGAAATAAAATATATAAAAATCATATAGTTATATGATCAAGTACGAATGACGCCTTGAAAAGTGCCATTTCTATCAGGAAGGCCGCTGCAAGCCACCCCACCGTTGATATGATCCTTGACAAGTCCTGAGGTGTGCCGTTGCAAATTACCCGTCGACGACAAATCGGTATGGACAGCAGGGCCTCTGGATCGGCCAAGTCGTTTCCCGAGGCTCGTGGCTACGTGCCAATTTGGGATACGGATGCGGACGACCTGCCGCCTATGCTTAAGTCGAACTCATCGCCCCTGAGGACGACCATAGAGCACTCGCCTTGTCTTCAATGGCGACGAGCGCAGTAAGGATGTGAAATGGATAAGTCGCAGGAAGTTGACGAGGTAACCCGGCTCACAGCGCACGCGCACAGAGTCTTACAGAGTGGTGCGCTCGGTAAATCGCAACAGATCATTCGTCTTTTCGAGTTTCTCCTCGAACGATCACTGACGGCGACCGCAACGAAAGAAATCGAGATTGCACTAGTCGTGTTTGGTAGACCCGCCAGCGTGGATCTCGCGGCTGATGCAACGGTTCGAGTGCATATTCATCGGCTGCGAAAAAAACTCGATGCGGCGCCAGCCGATGAGCGTGGCGAGCGGCTTATCCTTCCGCGTGGCGAATATCGTCTGGTCGTCGCTGTTCCCGATGAGCAAGACAAATACTCCGGCCATGTGCACCGACGTTTCCTTGATTGGCGGTATTTTGCCGTCGCGGCGCTTTTCCTCACGCTCAACGCAATATGCTGGCTCTGGTTGGCAGGGAAATCACCCAGTGATTCACGTATCGAGAGCATTCTCTGGAGTGGTATTACGAAGAATCTGGCTCCGCTATTAATCGTTTCCGGTGATTTTTATGTATTCGGTGAACAGGGCGCTGACGGTTCTATTCTTCGTATGGTCGCTGATTCCACCATCGCTTCCAGCGAGGATCTGAATAACTACAAACAACAGATGCCTGTGCCCGGCCAAAGGTATATCGATATGAATGCCCATCACTTGCCGAGTGGGCTCGCATCAGCCCTGGTTTCGGTGATGCCAATCATGGTCGCAACCAGGCCTGGAAATTCAAGCCTGATCAAGGATGTGACCACATCACGTTTCACCAATGAAATGCTGAGCGATCACGATATTGTCTATGTTGGTTTACTCGACACGCTCGGCGATCTGCAGGAGCCGTTTTTTGATCTTTCCGGGTTTTCGCTGTCGGCCAGCGGCGATACCCTTGTGGATCGAGCGAGCGGGGATAAATTTCAATCTGATTGGGCCGAACCGTCCACTGAAAGAATCATGCGTCGTGACTATGCGTACCTTGCTCGCTTTCCGGGACCAGCAGGAAATCACATCGTCGTCGTTGCCGGCATCATGGATCCCGCACTGATTGAAGCAGCGAAAATTGCATCGGACAGTGCCGAGCTGAGTCGCTTGAAGACCGTGCTAGGGAATAGCGACGCCTTCGAAGCGATGTATGAGGTGCGCACATTTGGTCCGTCGAGTGTATCGGCAGAGTTGCTGATCGCACGCCCACTTGACGTCGGTCAGATGTGGCGTACGAGGCAGGCGTCGCCTCCCAGTGGCAAGGCCATGCCAAGCCCTGGCAAGCCAGACGAGGCAGCTCAATAGAAGCTGAGCGCCAGACTCTTTTACGAACCTGTCCCTATCCCGGACAGGGCTGCCAACCGCACGCGGTTAGCTCCTTCTGGAGCGAAGAGCCAGGCTAAAGGAACCTGAGATGGGGCAAGGCAATATCGCCCGTCGTCTCGTAGCGAAGCCATTGCTCGTTCCGAGACGGGCTGGGCACCGTGCCTACGTGCGTGGCCTGACGTGGGCATCCGCTTCGCCTGGTGCCGACGTCTCCCATCAGGGTGTGCGGGAATGCTTTGCGCAAAAAGCACATGGCCTGCATGGGGTCTCGGCAACGGCGCCTGAACCGGCATGCAGGCACATTTAATCTGCCCTGTTGATTACAACCTGTGTCGCTGGAAATTTCTCAGGGGTAGACCTACGCAATCTCCACGAACATATGCGCCTTGTCGCGCCGGACCTTTTCGAGTTTCACCAGCCAATCGCTTTCAGTATCCCGGTAGCCCAGGGCCAAAAGAACGGAACTGTTCAACCCCTGTTCGGGAAGCTTCAGAAGCGCATTCACTGCCTGGTTGTCGAATCCTTCCATGGGCGTGGCATCTACGCCCAGTTCAGCTGCCGCTACCAACGCGAATCCCAAGGCGATGTAGCACTGTTTGGACGCGTGGAAATACTGCTGCTCCTTGCTCATGCTGCCGAAAGAATCGAGCAGCGATAGCCGGTAATCATCGGTGACACTGGCAGGCAGGTTACGTATTTTGTTGCTGTATTCAAAAAACCCATTGATCCGCTCAGGTGTGTATTCATCCCAGGCAGCAAAAATCAACAAGTGGGACGCTGTGGAAATTTGCTGTTGGTTGGCGCAGATCGGCTGCAATTGCGCCTTCAACTCGCGGTTAGTGATGATTAACACCTTGAAAGGCTGCAGGCCCGAACTGCTGGGGGCCAGGCGTATGGCTTCCAGGATCGGATCAATTTTTTCTTGCGCGACCTTGTCGCCGTTGTAGCTTTTGGTTGCATAGCGCCAATGAAGCGTGTCTTTCAATGCCATGATGATTCCCTTGACGGAATTGAGCCAGCGATTGCCTGGCGTGCTTTACGCTCTAGATACTTGCCCAGTGCTCCGTACCCCTCACGGATTCGGGCTCTGCCCGTCCTTCAAGTGACGCCAGAGGGTTTTGAAAGGATCGATATAGAACCCCCTCAGGGTGTTGTGCGGATTGTTGGCACCATATTCTTCGTCGTTGCATCCCCAACGCCAGCTCTCGCCCTTCTTGGGCAAGTAGAGTGTTCCGAACATCCAGTCCCAGAGCGTCAGTACGACTGCGTTGTTCTTGTCCCAGTGATGGGGCTCCATACTGTGGTGAAGGTTGTGCATGACAGGGGCCAAAACGATCCGGTTCATCCACCCGTAGGAGATCGGCAAATGGACGTGAGAAAACACATCGATAACGAAGAAGCAGATGTAGGCCGTTGTGGTGACGGCAACCACCATGCCTGGGTGGATTTGACTCCCCGTTGCATAAAGCACCACCCCCGTAAAGGCCCCGCCGACCACCGCCGGGATAATATTGAGGCCAAAGAACTCGATGGGGTGCTGGCGGAATAGCGTCCAGGGCGTCAGTGTCTCAGCGGTATGGTGAGGCTTGTGCAGATGCCACATCAGTGCATTGGTATGGCACCAACGATGTATCCAATACCCCACGAAGTCGACACTGAGGAAATAAGTCAGGAACTGAACGGAGACGATCAGCCAGGTTGACGTCATCAAGGGGGCCCGGACGCCGAATTCAGCGGTGAAATAAGCGCCTACATTGTCAGCAATGGCGATGCCATTGACGGCGAAGACGCCAACCAGGGGAAAACCGAGCATCAGCAGGATGATACCGTTCCACATATCCACGCGAGATGAGGGGTTGTCATATTGCTCTTTGGGAAAGGCTGCATTGGTTAGAGAACGGAGGGTCAGGGGGCTCTGCCACTTTTGCGAGATGATGAACATCACCGCGAGGACTGAGACAAACAGAGGAAGGCCCCAGGCCCACAGACTTATTATTTCCAGTGTCGGTTCATAGAACGCGACAATTGAGTCCCAGATCTCATACATCGTCATCGTAAGTACCTCGCCATTTATTCTTTTGTTTTTGTTTTGAGGCCATGGATAGCCTCGCGCTGTCTTTCCGTGCAGGCCCGGTCGGGAGTCTTATTTCAACGGGCTATATGGATACTGCCCATGACAGACTGCCCAAGATAAGTTGGGTAACGGTTAATTAACGGTACGTAACAGGTTATTTTCAGAGAGGTTTTCTCTAAAAACATCATTTGAATCAGACAGATAGTCTTAGGGGCATGCTGACGGAGCCGTTCCCTATTCGCCGAGCGTGTCAGCCGCCCGAGGTCCGTCCAGGCACCCTCTGGTTCGAGGGGCAAGGATTGGGGGCGCCGCCTGATGGATAGAGCGGAGGCTTTCCTATTTCAACACCACCAGAACATATGACTGGAAACCACTGAAGCACACCGCGCGAGTGGTTTTTATCAAAGCCTCGGCTGGTAGCCCGTGGAGAATCTACCGGAAGGTGATATTCGCTTTGGAAAGTACCGGAATAATCATTAAAAGAAGTATCGACCGGACACTTACGCTTATTCGGCGTCAGCTTAATCACGCAAGATGCGTTCGGCGGGCAAGAGACTACAGAATCCGGCAAATGCAACAATCAAGTATTGCCACTTGAAGCGGACGCTATAAAAAGAACATTCGGAGATTAACAGTGTGATCGAGCGGATATTGAAATCCCGCGCCAAGGCGCGGGATTTCGGGGAACGGCATCATCAAGAGCGCGTGGGGATCACTCCCACTCTATTATAAATACTAAGAAAATTACCTTTTATATCAGTATGTTAAAATTAGAAAAACTGAAAATACCATGAGATATGCCATACGCTGCTATTTTGGCGAAAATTTAGCCTCTGCGTCGACAAGCTTCCACTCCACGCCTTGTCCGAACGCGACAGCCATCTGTCGCAAAAAAATAGTCAGCTCAGCCGGGTCGCCGTTCCGGCGCACTTCACTCAGCAGTTCGGCCGCATAGACCGGATCTAAGCGAAATAGATCAGCCATGGCTTCGTCGTGTGGTCGGCTTTTCAACTGGTGCTATCCTCTTTGTTGACTGCGCAGTACAAAGCTATGCGATATATGCCCTAGAGCGCCATGACTACAGATGCTTTTTCCTCCCGGTGATCCGCCACGTAAATGCATACATTTATACGATGACATGCAAAAGGATGGATACTTATAGCCCCTACCTTCTCCATAAAAAAATCGTTAATCATTAGTGCATCGTGATAAATCAGCAAAATCTACTGACAAACTCATTCATACCTACTACTTTTACCGGAAGCGAAAAAGCGGAATAAATATACTTTGCTTTTTTTCTACTATTGCCATCCTCACTAACATAATATGTTGCCTTAGCCGCAAAGATTACATTCAACATATCCCTCACCAGATTAGATGGCTTGTTCTTCTTCTTGATTTTTTCTTTAAAAGCAGGATGAAAGTCTAGTAACTGATAGCCAATATGCAGCTTATCTAAATTTTCCAGATCCTCAATTTTCTTACCACTTATCGACAAAAAACCTTGAACAGCAGCAGGAAATTTGTTCGGATGATCCGCAGCAGCTTCATCTGCTAAAAACTCAAGAAAGGGCAAAACACTTTTATAATACTCTGAATTTTGGTCAAGAACGGTATTACTCTCGCTCTCAAAATCCTTCTTAAGCCTAGAAATCTGCTCCCTTATATTTTTATACCAATCAGGATCGTCCATCGATACAGCTGCACTTTCAATAAATCTCTTAACTACAGAACCATCAAGCACTCCGTCATTTTCTTCAATTAATTTCTTATATGCAGAGTCGCTATGCATCTTATCCGTATCAATTTCAAACGACTCACCTGTCACATCAAAATCCATTGAAGCAGCGGGTTCACTTTTTAAGTATTCAAAATGCTCATGCACATCAGATTTATTTATCACAACATCGTGACCAACAGTAAATGCACCAAATCCTTCTGAAACAAACATAAGGTAATCAAGATCTTCTTTTACCTTCGGATTATCATCTTTATCCGAAACTAATAAATCTCGGAGATGACTTTCGGAGTAAGGAAATTTAAACCTTTTTGACAGCTTATTGAACAACTTCTCAAACTCGAAACCATCATACTTATCGGTTACCACTTGACCCTTCATGTACTTTATTACGTTCCAGTCAAGATAAATATACTTCACTCTATACACCCTAGTGATTGAACAAGCAAATTATAGCAATGAAGCGCCCTATGTTTTTTTCTGCGACAGGGTAGACAGTAACTAGCTAGACTCAGTAACTTCTCGAATAAAAGCCTCACCCAGCTACCGTACCTCTACCTATTGTTATAAGGAGAATATTTAAGATTCTGGCAAAAAACGACATGGTAGATAAATTCGGCCGCAACCCCTGTCCACCATTATAGTCCATTGATATGTACTCTCTGCCTTTGATCCTGTGTAAGCTTATCCCCACAAAACCAAGTCAAAGCATCGCGATGTAAGCGAGAGCCTGCTCTAATGTCTGCGTAAAAATTGTCCACTATAAATACCATGAACGCCCTTAAACTAAGTGCCGATTTAACAGGAATCCTGCATTCCTCGTGGCCTATATGGAGATGCACTTCAGGATGCAACTCGTTGGCATCGTCAGGAGAGTAGTCGAACCTTAAAGGACTTCTGGCCTGAAAGAAACCCGTGTCTCCTTTAGCCATTCGCTCCAAGACCTCATCAATGATGCGTCCGGAATCCATTAGATCGTCTGAGAATTTGACAGGTGAGGGATACCAACAAAGCCGATGGCGAACAATCTCACGTCTGCGCAACCCATAAGAAATTTGAAAAAAAGAACCATCCGTGAGCAACATTGAATACTGTCTATTTTCCACTAACGAGCAGTATTCGCTCAGGGTTGAGAAATCGTTTTCTTTCAGAACATATCCATCGTTACCCCAAGTCACCTCTACCAAACCATTCGATTTTTGATAGGCCTGATGGTTCCTTGAATCGATTATTAACCCGGTTTTTTGCCACTCAAAAATCAGCTGATTAATAGCCCCAATTAACTCTTCAGACTGAATAGGCATGGTGAGTCACTCAAAGATATCACGGAGGTCGTCTGGCAAATCCTCCAAAGCTATTTTCCCTTCCTTCAAAAGACGCTTAATTTTCTTTATCTGTCCAAATCCCTGATAAAGCTCCTGCACCTCATCAGGTGACTTATCCTTGTACGCATTCTCCAGTTCATCCAACTGCTCCCGAGTTGGATATTTAAAATTAAGCATGAAATTATTTGCGTAGACTTGATCAATCTCCTTGACCAGAGACTGCATTGTAGTACCAACACCAGTAATTCTCACCCAAGCCTTAGCTCTAGTAATAGCAGTGAATAGCGAGTTTCGTTTCTTCCCTAGATCGAAACCAGAACAGCAGTATTGCGCATTCATGACGTAAACCATGGGAGCTTCGTTACCCTTGGCCCTATGGATATGCGTTATCGCTATAGAGTCTTCAACGAAAACCACATCCTGACTGCTATTTTTCCCTACAACATGACAATTTAAACTTAAATTCCTCAACTCGTGCATCACATAAGCGGACTCGCTATTCAAAGTATATGCATCAGGGAAAACTATCAAGATGTCGCTAAACTCAAGTTCACCGCTAGTGACATCGCGCTGAATCTGCTGTGCCACCCACTTACCTTGTAACTCTTTAGTATCGAAAGCTTGATATCCTATCGCTGAATCAACATTCATCAAGCTATAAAAATAGTCGGGCGTTCTTGAGGATGAGCGCTGTAGCGACACTGTTTTCCCAAGGGACAACTCCCCAGACACGAGCTCGAAGCCGATGTCTTTCCAAAACCTGGGGTCCGGGAACATGCGTATGGGCCCGCTATCACGATAGATACCCAGTCCTAGAGCCAAAGCGAGGGTGAGTGTCCAAGGAGGGTTCCTGTAACAAATCGGCAGCATAATATCTTGCTGAGGACGACCTGGCTCATTTTCAAGATGCACAAGTGCAACACCCTCAGGGGAGCACCCAAAAAGCTCATCCGCCGGAAGCATGGTGAAGTTGCCTAAATTTTGTAACTCATCATAGGCCCAGATTAATTTTTCAGGACTGCGTACAAATCTATAGACCAATTTAAAGAAAGAAACTGGAAAATCTTGAGCTTCATCTATAAGCAAATAATCATACAAGGGCTCAACTTGAACACCATTGATTGCATCAAGTGCTTCTTGGCAAGCTCCCTCAAAAGCAGTTTCACGGGTATATTTCTGTTTGGCATCCATAAAATTCAATGGTGAAATGCCAATCTGACTACATATCTCTGAGTAAATACCGACTTCTCTAGTACTACCCCAAGCATGACGAATCTTAAGAAAGTTTGGATCCGTATCTTCTTGCTTATGTTCAAAATAAAATTTATCTGTAAGCCTTTCCAATTGCTGGTAAAGAGATCGGCTTTGAAAAGTAACGGCAATAACAAGCTCAGGATTATACGCATGCAAATACGCAGCTTTCATAGCAAGAATAATTGTCTTGCCAGATCCAGCAAGCCCTCTTATCCGCTGGGGTTTATCTGGCGACTCAATTGCGGCTTTCTTCTGCCACCGGTCTAAATTCGCAATCTCTTTTTCAATTCTCTTTATAGTTGAACCTAAAGACCCGTCATCTTTAACCTTTGTTCTTTTTTTAGTAGGCTTAAGAACTGATGTCTTTTGAATCGAAGCATTTACGAGTTTGAATTGCTCGTCAGAAATACCAGCAAACTGCTGGACAGTCGAAACAACAGTATCTGGGGTGCATGAGTCTACACCTTCAAGTATATCCTGCCTAAAAGACAAAACGTTTACTTGGAAGGATAGATCGCGTCTGTTTACCAATCCCTTCTCAGCTAAAAAACGCTTAACCAACCCTCTGTATAAATCGTCTTGATATTCCTCAACAACGACTGGATCATCCTCTGCTGTATTACTCAGATCAAATACCACCACGCCGTGATCTTTTGTCACCATCAGCGCATCAGTAAGCACCGCGTTCTCATTAACTTCAAAAATCGGGTAACCGATATATAGGCTACCCTCAATATCAAGGACTCGGAGGGACTGAACTAACTCATCAACCGCCTGAGGATTTTTCTTTTTGCCGAATACAAAGTCCATTAAGCTTCACTCCAAAAGAACAAAATCCCAGTGATGATCGGTTGCCGCATTCAAAGGCTTGTCAAAACATATAACTTATCCTTTGACTAACCGAAGAGAGGATAGACTGCCTTTAACGCTTGCCCCCCCTCCGCCTTTTAACACATTCAACATTAGGCCAAATGTAAGCTCATTTATTTCTGCTTGAGGTATAGCCAACTGTTGTGCTACATGATTCTTGCTTATTCCCTCATCTCTCAACGCCGAAAAGACTTTTTCAAGGATTACTGATTTTTCGTGAGGTACTGATTCAGGTTCGGAAGTCCGGTATCCCTCCTGAGCAATCTGAATACATAAAGTTCGATATGTCCAGTCAGTAATCAAACCTAATGTATGAAGGCGATAATTCAAAGCCGCCACTGAGACAGACCAGTATTTCTTAAATTTTATAAGGCTTTGAATTGTCGCTGAACGCGGCGCCTTGGCAAGCACGCTGGCTCGCGGCATAAGAAAAGCAGATGCAAAGGCGTTAGCCTCTCTCTCCAAGTCTGGCCCTTGTGGGTGCGCGTGTTGGTGCAAAACTAAATGCCCAAGTTCATGAGCAGCATCAAACCGGCAGCGCTCTGCGGACTTATACGTATTCAAAAACATGAAGGGACGGCCACCACTCCACATTGAAAATGCGTCTACTTCTTTAGCATCAATAGCCAACGAGTAGACCCTTACACCCTTCGACTCTAATAGAACTATCAAATTTCTGATAGAGTTTTGCCCTAATCCCCAATGAGCCCGCAGCATTTCTGCTGCAGCCTCCGGCTCTTGAATTGCTCCTGCTGCCGGGTATTCCTCAATCTCGTGGGACTTACAATCACCCTGATTTAATATTGAAAAATTTCTATCGCTCCCGAGATCTGGAATATCAGGCTCCGGCAAATCAAATCGTGACTCAATCCAGTTATTCAAAAGTAAAGCGATAGCCCCTGCCCCAAGTGCAGAGTCACGCAAAGCAGCCGACATTTTTGAAAGAGAACGGAAACTTGCAATATCTGGAGTCGGGATTTCGGGATCGTCACCAAAGAAAAAACTCTCAGGAAACCCAAGGGCCTCTGCAATTCGATGCAACGTTCCAGACTCAGGCTCCTGACTACCGTTCTCGTAGCCCGACACAGAGCGCTCGGTCACCCCAATTGAAATGGCGAGTTCACGTTTCTTCATTCCCCTCCGCTTCCGAGCAAGGGAAAATCGCATGGCATTAAACATGGTAAGTCAAGAGGCTTTTCTAGTAATGTTGATATTAATATTCATACCATCGGGCTCGATAAAATCATCCAATTGGATGTCGTCATCGAAGGAAATGCTGCTCAGAATGATACGTTCAGCCCAGGATGTAATTTTACCATCTTCCCCAATGTCCCAAGGCTTAGAAAATTCCATACGAATTTCCTTCCTATTGATGTCGGTATGATGCAGCAAAATCCACGTATCATGATTCGAAGGGCCCGTTATAGTTTTTTCAGGTAGAAGTTCAATAAACAAGTCTCCTTGTCGGTTTCCCTCAACAGCCTCAACGGTGTTTTTCCCCTTCTTGGACCTATTAGACGGATGTGAGTGAGCAATACCCGTTGCTTCATCACCTGAAGCTATTGCAATAGCCAGATCAAGAGAATTATTTACCGTCGATTCGTAGTTACCTGCCACATGAGCGATCCAGCCGAAAGGGCGGAGCTGATCACGTAAGCCGGCCACACACCACCCCCACATTTCAAGCCCTGGAAAGATACGAGGATGGTTAGGTGTGAGCCTAGCGCGCTGTAGATGCCCTTGGTTGATGGCCTCTCTAAGTGACGCTTCAGACACTCCAAGCTCTTCAAGACGCGCAGCGACTTCAGAAACTACAACATTCATAGGCATTTTCTCTAGCTCCTGCTAGCTCGACTTCCGGTTATCCTCCCTCATTTGAGGAAGAAAAACAAGAAGCCATCGACAAAGCATACGCATCACGCTCTTAAAAATTCCAGGTACTCGGGCCTCAAGTGAGGGAAGTCTCTGCTGAGTCAACCGCATTAGACGACCTCTGCTAACACACATCGCTGCTGAAGGCCTTCATGGGTTGCGGCTGATTCGAGGTTGGCCTAGGGTGCCGACTTTAGGAGCTCTATGTACCGCCTCCGGAGGTTGCAAGGGCTGTCGATGCTGAACAAGCTCACACGACAAAGTGTTGTGGAGGACCAACCTGATCGGCGACAAAAAACGCAAGCCGCTCTACCCCTTGGACGCTAGCTCTTGAAAGCTCCGTTCGTCAGAAGCTCTTCCACAAAAGCTTTACTGGTTTCCCAAGCTATGCGGTGGCGCTTTTCGCTTTCTCGCATTCGCTTATGCTCCTCTTGGAAAGCATCCATTTTTGCATCAATATCATCTGCGAAATCAGGTCCGCCGACAATTTCGCCAGATGTGATGTGGTGGGAAGTCGAACGCCTCAATGCTAGTGCTAGATTTCTATCGATCGTGAGCGCTGCCGACGCCGGAGAGTACCGAGAGTGACTTTGATCGGAAAACTGATTATCAATATTGCAAGTCGTATAAAGATCCAAGTCAGCCAGACCTACTAAGTTTCCTTTGGGAGTAAGCTTTAAAATTCGAGTAAAGAGGAATTCTTTTTTACTATTAAATCTTGCTATAAACTCCTTATCATTTTGATCGCACTCAATTAGATTTCTTTCAATATACTCAACAAAAAAACGACTAGCCCTTCGCTCATCGAAATACTCTAAGCCTAAAGGGGAATGTAATGCTTCCGCAGCAAACGCTGGTGGCACCAATATAAACCTTGGGTCAGATGAAAGCATTCCTGCAAAACCACGGCCTGCTCGCTGCACAAAACTAAACTGCCAATTTTTTTGTTGATACAACCGTAAAGTATTAGCGATTTTATCTGAATCGTGTTGTATCAGGTTGAGGTAATGCTCGGCGCCTTGATACGTTTCAATTCCATCAAAAAATAGTTTAGAGTCTAATTCCTCCTCGACTAGATACTTTAACTCTTTAAATTTCCGCCAGTGCTCATGACTGCTTGTCAGTTTTCTTTGTCTAAGATATTCATAGAAAACCGTTGGCCTTACCACCAGATCGAAGCGATACGGCAATCTCTTAATAAGCATAAAAGCCAGCAGGATAGAGAGCAGCCCCTCTGAGATAATTCCTTGGCGATAAGACTCTAGCCGCATAATAATATTAGAATCCAGAACCAAGCGATACGGCCCCTCTAATATCACGGAGCTTTCAACTTGATCTAGCAAATGGAATAAGTTCTCGCCCATCTTTTGCTGGCTTTTAGCTTTAAGAAGCTTGCTATGTTTAATAATTTCTTGCAGATCCATGTGAGATTTATTCTCGACTATTCATTTATACAAAAATTTCCGTTTACATATACTAGTCTCTAAAGGCACTCTCGCCGAACTACTAGCACCAGATTTATTTTCACCACTTGCCGAAAAATACCATTTGCAAATACTCATCCTGTAGCTGTCTTTGTTTGCCCCACAGAGCAAGAACTGATTCAACTATTGTTAACTCTCCGTCGCTTCGAAATGCGATGAAGAGCCAAGCATATGACCCCACAATCTATTATTTCCGCTCATACACGATTCGGCTCATTAGATCCCGAACCTGTGCTTGAAGAACTCGGAAATTCACCATCATTTCCTCAACATCTATAGGTTTTGCACCTTGGCCGTTCTTTTCCGCGAGCCAAAGCTTTAGCAACCCGGCAACACGTCCAAGGTCTCCATTGGCCTTGGCTAAATCAGCCACTGCGGTTAAGTCAACGACCGACCGTATGGGAGTGTTCAAGCCAAGGGCGCGAAGATAGCCCGACCGGGACATTCCAGCTTCTTCGGCCTTATCAGCGATAACCGCCTTTTCCTCGTCAGTGACCCAAACCTCGATTGGCTTGCCACGTCGGCGAGCTGGTGCTTTTTCTTTGGTGCCGATTGCCATGGACGCTCCTGTGTTTGCCTTGCTTTTTTCTCTTAGACGCGGCAGCGGCTGTGCGCCTCGCAGAGCAAGATACGTTGAGCCGAAGGCGAATAAGGGGAGGTGTTGGTAGGGTGCGGGCTTGCCCGTACCCGTACAACACACATCTTGCCGTCTGATCTTCCGCAATTCTAGGCAACTTGCCCTCCTTAGGTTCGCCTACTGCCATTTCCGGCTATTTCTGACCTATAATTTCCTTAAATTTCTCTGAGTTGCGTTAAATTTCGCTAAGGATATGAAAAATTTCCTTTAATTTTCTAAAATTTCCTTGAGTTACCTATATCAGGTGCCGAGCACTAATTCGATCACATAAACAGGAGACGCCAAATGACTGACGGGCCGAAAAAGGTGTATCGCGGCGCAGGGCGAGTTGCCTTTCTGGCCAGGCTTGATGACTTTCGTAAGCTGATAGATGCAGGGCATCCGCTACGTGCAATCTATGACGATTACGCCGAACAGCTTGGCATTGGCTACCCGCAATTCACCAAATACGTCGGCAGGTATGTACGAAAGGAAAAAGACGATGGGCACCAAAGGAAAGGCTCTGGGCAATTCACATCGCAAAGCCTCTCATCTGTCCCGACAGGAGTAGTAAGAGGACAGCCGGAACACAGCGCCACACCGCCTCCCAAACCCGGCTCAAAGCGTGCGGGATTCGACCACAACCCGAATAGTGGAAACACTCGGGACGACCTGATCTGACGCTCCACGACATAGCGCGGCTATGTAGCCCCTTTAATTTGGGCGAGGAAATGAGGTAGAACTTTTCAGTCTGTCTAAATTTACCTCATTAAAAAACGGTGAACCCATGGCTCGAAAAACTCTCGCAGAACGTCGTTCTGACGCCCTTTCAGAGCTGGAAACAGCTAAAGCAAGATTGGCGAAATTGGATAATGAGGCGGCTGAAAGAATTGGGAGAATTGCAATCAAATCAGGATTGGTTAATCTTGAAATTACAGACGATCAAATTCGGGAAGAATTCGACAATATAGTAGAAAGGATCAGAAAGGGGGATTGATCATGAAAACCGCTCACCGCATCAGCGCATTGGCCAACCAACTCAACGAACTGCAAGCCTACCTCGGTCAAGCCAGCGGGCGACCTAGTAAAGCTGTTAGAGAAGCCTAACGCATCGCGGCGGAGTTGGCTTCCTCGCTCGAAAACTGGCACCTAGAAACACTACACATCCCTGAAACGGAGCGTGGTCACTATCGGACCCAGAACCCCTATTACTCAGCCTACTAATGCGCTACGCCATTTCATTAAAAAAGCCCACTTCGGTGGGCTTTTTTGGACCGTAAAACCACATCACGCCGAAAGACAGACAGGTCCATGCATAAAGAAAATGCCAGCAAAATCAGGTTGCTGCGAGTCAACCCCACACAACCAACGCCCGCAAGTCATTGATTTCTATGCGGATAGACACTTATCCGCATATTCCAAACCACGCCAAACCTGTCAATAATCAAACCTCGAATCATGACAAACCGAGGTGTTCGGCATGAATACGGAATTGCTGAAATCGCCGATTTCATCGGCTCGGAAATCGAGAATACGTACTGCCCTTGTTTTAGCAATGAAAAGCACAAGTCTCAGTATGGGCTTCTACTTGGCCCCCCCCTCTGCATATGCCATCTACTGCTCAAACTGCTCGACGTTCTATCAACAGATGTTTGAGTACGCCGAGGCAGTCAACACGGCGCTGAACACTGCAGAGCAACTACAGACGCAGATTCAGCAGTATCAGAACATGGTCACCCAGGGCACGGGCTTACCAAGCACCATGTTTGGCAGCATCGCGGCCGATCTTAAAAACGTGGCCAACCTTTACACCCGTTCGCAGTCCCTAGGCCGCCAGATCCAAAATATGGACTCTCAGTTCAACACCGCTTTCCCCGGCTTTCAGTCCTACCTAAATCAAGCCGCGAACTCAGCAGAAGTACCAGCTCGTGAGCGCTATCAGAAGTGGTCGGAACAAGGCAGCGATAACGTAAAGACGGCACTCGAGGCGGCAAACCTCAATACCAGCAAGTTCGAGTCTGAAGACATCCAGCTTGATCGCATGGTGGCCCGTTCGCAGTCAGCCGTAGGCCGCATGCAAGCTATACAGGCGGGCAACGAGATCGCCTCCCAGAACGTGCAGCAACTGCAAAAACTGCGCGATCTGATGGCCACCCAAATCAACATGCAGGGCAACTACATGGCCCAGCAAGGCGACCGAAAGGCCGCTAGCGAAGCGACTGAACAGCAGTTTGAAGCGCGGAAAAACACACGCGGCGGCGTGAGGGAGTACTGAGAATGACTAATTCGAAAAGGCTCATCGCGTTGGTGTGCGCCGGGTCCGCACTGGCCGGTTCCATGGTCACCGTGGTGGTTCAAAGTAACAGCGAATGTACTGCCGTGGCTGAGCAACGACGGCAACAGCGTGACGCTGATGCCTCATTTGAGGCGCGCCCGAACACTCGCGGCGGTGTGAAGGGGTACTAGCTATGGATCGTCGTCTATTGTTGTTCTTCGCCTTGGCCGGTGTGTTCGTGGGCGGAGATGCTGTAGCCGCGACCGACCTTTCCCATGCCGATACATCGATTCAGGGCCTGCTCGACCTCGTTTTGCAACAGTCGCACCAGTGGTCAGGGAAGCTGTATGACTATGCCATCAGACTGCTCTGGCTGCTGGCCTCGATCCAGTTCATCTGGACGTTCATGCCTCTGGTCATGAAGCAAGCCGATTTCGGCGAGATTGTCGGCGAGCTGCTGCGCTTCGTGCTGGTGATCGGTTTCTTCCTTGCAGTCATGAAGTATTCGGTGGAATGGTCGACAGCCATTGTCGATAGCTTCCGCGATGCGGCGGCATCGGCGAGCGGCCTCGGGCGTGCATTAGAACCCGGCGATATGCTGGCAGTTGCGCTGGATTTTGGCCGCACCATGGTGGAGGGCATTTCAGTGTTTTCTCCAGCCAAGGGACTTCTGATCGCTGTATGCGCAATCCTTGTTTTGGCATGCTTCGCCTTCATCGCTGCATTCATGTTTGTCACGCTCGTAGAGTCTTACGTCATCATCAATGCTTCCGTACTGTTCTTCGGCTTTGGCGGTTCGCAATGGACGCGGGATTTTGCAATTGCGCCAATGCGCTTCACCGTTGCGATTGGCGCCAAGCTATTTGTACTAACCCTGATTGTCGGCCTGATCGTACAGTCGGCAAAGCAGTGGTTGGCCGCCTACACCAATGACGAAGCGTCATTGATGACGATGGTCGGTTTGGCCTTAGTGTGCTGTTACCTCACGAAGACAATTCCTGACCTGATCGGTGGCATGATTAGCGGGACGTCAATGGGCGGCGGCTCGGCCATTGGTGGGATGGCTGTGGCCGGTGCTGCCGGGGCGGCGGCTGCGGCGGCCACCATCGCCACAGCCGGGGCGGCGGCTCCTGCTGCTGCCCTCGGTGCTGCCGGTACTGGTAGCGCAGCCGGGGCCGGGGCGGCGGGTGTCGGTGGACTCGGCGGCGGCGGTCTGGCGGGGGCGATTAACTCCAGCTTTGCCGGTGCCAGCTCCGCAGGTGGTGCCGCGTCGTCTATGGGCTCAGCCGCGTCCTCCGGCGTGGGTGCCAGCACCGGCGGCGCAGCGGCCAAGGGTGCCAGTTCCGCAGGCGCGAAGGTCGGCGGCAGCTCTGCCAATCCTCCCGGGCAGGCGTCGGCCGCGCCGTCCTCTCCAAGCAGCGGCGTACAGCAGGTCGCCAAGCAGGCCGGAAAGGCCGCACAGGGGAACGACGACAAAGACCAGCAGAGGACACCAGAAGGGGGAGTTGCAATCTCCGGCAGCGCACTTTCCCAAGCGGCCGACGGTGGCGCAAAGATGATCGGCGTGATGGCCTCGATGGCAGTGCCAGGAATGGAGAATGCGCACGCCTTGTCTCTTGGTGCAGGATCTCCGCCACCAGTTTCCGACGATACCAACTCGACCACTCCAGCCAATGGAGCAGAATCGGCCACGGAAGCTTCACAAGCTGCGCCTAACGTCATCCGTCCGGCCTCGAACACTAACTCTGCTACCGGCCGCCTCGCCTCGCTCAAGGTGCCGGGAATGACCTCGAACGATCAACCGGAGAAATAATCATGATGGGCTTTCTGATGTTCGCTGGATTCGTAGTATTCGCCTTTACGTTCGCCATCGGCATGTGGGCACTCGGCCGGTGGCTACGAAGCAAAGGTTACGGGCCGCAGCTAGATGAGCTGGATCGGCAGTACACGGCGTTGCAGCTTCGAGTAAGCCCGCTGGCCTTGTCGGCTTCCTATCGCCTGTTTGCCGGGGCGCATACCCTGAATCGTTTACCTCTGCTGGGTAGCAAGAGTGGCGCCTATCTGAACCAGCAGGTATTGGCGGCCATTCAAGCTGCGAAAGAAACGGTGAAGCATGAGAAACTGTGACCGATAGCCAGTCCCACGCAACCCCGCCTTAGCGCGGGGCTGGCTTGCCAGACAGCAAGCCTCCTATCGTATACCCAGCTTGGGGCCCAAACACGCCTCCGCCCTGTACCGGGGCTGCGCGAGCCGCGGACAACGCTCAGCGTTGACACACCGTCCTTGCGGCTACTCGTGATATTTCATCACGGGGGCTATTCCCGGTTACGCCGGTCAAAAGCACCGGGGCTTCGCCATTAGTAATACGCACGGACTTGTCTCAGCCCATCGATCTCCGGCAAGTCGCCCCAACGATGCCCTTCGTGGAGAGCGGCAATCGGCCAGACGCGGACTAACTGAACACCTAACTAAATTCAGCCAAAAGCGCGATCCAGGGCTGCTGACTCGATGGAAGGTGGAAAGCGTCAGCCACTGATGGTTCTGTCACTATCGATAGATGATGCGCAGAATACAAAATAGTTTACGAAAGGCGGGGTTTATGATTTTATGGAGGAAGGCGTAAGTAGCCTCCCTGCTGCGATGGGAAATACGAAAAATCTAAGTGAACTTACCCACTTATTTAGCCACTGCAAGCAGCATGCTAATCGAGGCACGTCTCCGATTTGGCTAAAGGAGTGAGCAATGTTTCATCAACACGCAGCGCAATGTATCGATGACCTTAAGGGGCTTGCCCGGATATCCGTCATTGGAGAATACAGTTATTGCCAACGGCTGACCCATCTCAGCAAAGAGTTTGGTTTCAACAACTTTCATCACTTCCGCAAGGTCGTTGAGCATCTATCTGAAGACTTGATTGGCAATATATCTACGACGCTAATGCGCCGATATTGTGAGGTTGCTCAACCAAAGCCAGGCATTGCCTATTTCGAATTCCTATCCGTAAACAACGACACTCGCTTAAGGTTTTATAGTCAATGGGCTGGATGGGACGAATTCGGACAAGAGGTCAGAGTTCCTAGAACATTGAATGGTGAATCGGCCCCGCGCCTTCGCAAATCGCTAAATAAAACAGTGTATATAGTTGAAAATGATCGTCAGCTTATTGCATGGCGTCATCGCTGGCATGGACTGTGTTATATATCCGAAGAGCTCTGCAAAAACCATATGAAGGAAGCATTCGAGAGAAATAAGGCCATTGTAGAAGGTAAGCGCAACGAGGAATTCCCCTTGCTAGATGATTTCAGCGATAACTATGCAACTTGGTATCCCGTTATAGAGTAACTTCAGTTTGGAAAGGGCTCTCAGGAGCTCTTTCCATTCAATTGCCCCATTTTTCGTAGTCGTATTCGACTCGTTGGTTTTTGGCCGAATTCTGCCGGTGACCGGGCACCCAGTGCGCTGGTCAAACTTGATGCAAACAACTGGTTAAGTCGAATGCAAATGACTGGTCAGTGGCAATGCGAAGGCGTGGTCAACTTGATTTCCCGGCATCGGCACCCACTGGCCATCACGTAAGCTTCTGAGCAATTCTGCGGGCACGCTCGACGGACAATCGCTCTTCCTTTTGGTGCCAAACGGCCGTAGGCCGACTGGCAAGGCCTGACCGCGCCTAAGCGCGGGCTGCGCCGCGCAGGACTGAATATCCTGAAGATCCTGCTAACCCCGGGCGGGTGTGGCACGTTTCGGGCGGGTGTGACGCGCTACCGGGCGGGTGTGACACGCCATCGGGCGGGTATGGCACGCTTCAGCTGCTGCAAGCACTGCTTTTCTTGATGCGATCACCATCAAGTACAAGCCCAATTCCCCTTAGATCTTCAGCTTCCTCCTTGAGCCTTCGCCGCGCATTGCGCATGTCCTGACTTGAGGCTTGTCCGGCTACCGCCACGATAACGGTGTCTAGATACCAACCGCCTGTAGGCACTACTTTGTGGCTCAAAACGTGCCGAGCTACCGCTTGGCTTATGCCGTGCTGGAGGCGCGCAATGGGAGCTGGGTCGTAGTAGAGACTCAGATCATGCTCAAGGAGCATTACAAGCGCAATTCCGAGCCGCACCCGCCATAGGTTCCGGGCTCCTCCTGTCAGAGGATCGGGACGTGTCATGGGTGAAGGGATGACGTGGTCAATCAATCCGCCGATGATTGGAAAATCAAATTGCGGCGTTTCAATTGCGATCGTTGCGGCTCGCAGTTCGGCGAGCAGCTTTTCGATCTGTGTGAAGCTGTAGCGGCTATCGGAAAGTGTCTTTCTCACACGCGCGGGATCTACCAGAAGTTCTACGCCACCATCTGAGACAGACCGTCGACGTTCTGCGCAGTACAGAACAGCTTCCAGTATGTCCGCGTGCCTCTGTCCTAGTCTGCCCGTCACGCGGCAGCGCCCAAATGATGTTTCTGCCCAATTACCCTCCCGCAGTCGCGGGCGCTGGCTAGGCTGATAAAGCATCACTCTGGCCTGTGCGATAGAACTGGTGGGGACCACGGCGTTACCACCGCTCATCGTCACTTCCGTTTACGACTTGCAGCGGGCTACCTTTCTTCACTTCCGCCAACTCAACCGGCACAAGAACGCCGCCTTCCTGGCGCTGGTACCATTGGTCGAGCGGGGTGGCGTCGTAGTTCTGCTTGCTAACACCGAAACGAACAAAAAACTTGCGCCTATCGTTGCCAATGGCCTGTCGCTCATAGGTGCGATCACTCAGTCGCTTTGCCTCGTCCTCTGTCATCTTGGCCACGAAGCCGCACCAACGGGCGTTATCGATTAGAGCTGATGCGCCCCGCGCTGCCTGCTGCTGATCGACTTGACCCTCGCGAGCGCTGCCTTTACTGACATGATGAAGGTAAAGCACCGATGCTCCGGTGCTGGCCGCAACGTGCTCAAGCGTGGCGACAAGCCGAGACATGTCGCCGTTGCTGTTCTCGTCACGATCGTGAATCCGGCTAAGTGTATCCAGTACGATCAACCGGGCACCGATGCAGAACTCGGTGATACGGGCAAGATGCCGATCATCCATGACGTTTAGTCGTTTGCCCATGATCGACTCAAGGACGAGGTTCTGCGCGATGGCCTCGCGTGCCTGCTGATTTAAGTGCTGGCCTATGGCATGAATGCGGCGCACCAACGCGACTTCTGGATCTTCTCCGGCGAAATAGACCACTCGACCAGCGCATGAGGGGGCAAGCCCTACAAGATCACCGCCGGCAACGCTGCATGCGACAGCCATCGCCGCTTCCAACGCCCAGAAGCTCTTCCCTGTAGCTCCGGGAGCTACCAATGCTCCCACTGTGCCAGCGAGGAAGCCAGGCCATATGAAGTCCAGTGTGGGCGGTTCGTTCTCGAATGCTGCCCGTAAGTCAATCGCCACAACTCAAGCTCCCATTCCGGGACGCGTGGCCGGGCCGGATTGCCTGCACGTATCAATCCATGTCTCGACCTCTTCCAAATCCCAGACGACCTTCCGGCTGCTAACGGCAATGCGACGAGGGAATTTCCCCTGCTTTTCGAAGTTATAAATCGTCCGCTCACACAAGGGAATCATTGCCAGCAATTGCTTTTTGCTGATGAGCACTTTGCTCGACTTCCTCGATTCTTTTTCCACACCGAACTCCTCGTTTTGTCGCATTTGAGGTTCGATTATTGCCCCATATTTCCAGAGCATTCCACAGATATTTATGGATTTATTCCCTTTAAAATCAGTATCTTACTGTCCTGCAAACGTATAGTTTCGGGACAGAAAAACAACGCGATGTCGTTGTTCTTTCAGGAGTTTTTTTCGTCAAAGACGTCAGGAAAAATGTGTCCCACAAACGGGTAGTTTCCGGACAGAAAAAAAACCACGAATGTGGTTTTTTGATAGAGAAAACTAGATCAGCTCCCGATTACCCCATCACGCAAAACGCAATCAACTCTCTGAACGTGTTCTCTTACGCGTCCATTCGTCAATCATATCCGCCCAATCTTGCAACATCGCCCGACGCTGATCACGGTATTCAGCCTTGTTGTAAACGGCCCGAACGCCCTTCTGCTCGTGCGCAAGGCACTTCTCAATCCAGTCTGAGTTGTAACCCGCCTCATGCAGCAGCGTGCTTGCTGTGCGCCTCAAATCATGCGGGCCGAACTTGCTCAGCGGCTGCCCTTCTTTCTGCGCGAGCCGATAAGTCAGCGTCAGCACCTGATTGATCGTCGCGGTGCTCATTGGCAAATCTGAATCGTACCGGGAGGGAAAGACGTAATCTGAACCACCGGCAAACGTCTTCAACGCAATGAAGAAATCCAAAGCCTGCTGAGATAAGAACACTAAATGAGGGTTGCGGCGCTTCATCCGCTCTTTCGGAATGGTCCACAGAGCTTCGCTGAAATTGATCTCGTTCCAGGTAGCGTTGGTCAATTCGCTTTTGCGAACCATGGTCAGCAACAGCAGCTTAGCGGCGACTCTCACGGATGAGGCGGTGCCGATGCGGTCCAGGTACTGATACATCAACGCGATTTCGTCAGGCCCTAAAGCGCGGTCACGTGGCTCGAATTTAGCGATGCTTGCAGGACGTACCAAATCAGCCGGGTTCTCGACCTTCTGGCCACGCTCAATAGCCCATCGGAACACCTGCATCACAATCTCGCGGGAGTGCACGGCCGTCGCTGGAGCTCCACGCTCCACAATTGCATCAGTCAGCGTTCGCAGATCCTCATGATTGATTTCCACCAATTTTTGATTACCGAATTGCGGCTTGAGCTCGCGCTCGTAAACAGATCTGCGCATGTCCCGAGTTGAGTCAGCCATCTGATACCCACGCAGCCATTTCTCAGCCCATGCATCAAACGTCTCTGCCCCTTTGGTGCGCGCCTTGGCACGGGCTTTCTCTTTGGCAGGTGACTTACCCGCGGAAACCATCTTTTTAGCCTCTCCCAGGCGCTCTCTGGCTTCAGCAAGTGTGATGCCACCCACTCCATAGCGACCGAACGTGATGGTCTCCTGACGGCCGTTGATGGAGTAGTTGTAGCGAAATGAGATGGAACCGGCGGCAGTGACGGCCACGTACAGCCCGTCGCGGTCGTTCACCTTGTAGAGTTTTTCTTTCGGTTTGAGGTTACGCAGCTTGGTATCGGTCAACATGGCAGTTATGGATTCCATGGAAAAAATACCATGCTCAGAAAAGCACTCATGCACCACGGCGAAACCCAATGAAACCGGGCTGATGATGAGATTTGATACCATGCCCTTCCCTACGAGGGCGACATGGTATCGAGCACCGAACATGGCATTTAGCTCAGTCAATGCCCCGTACGATGCCACATAAACACGGTGCTTGGCGATGCACAAAGCTGCCAGAATTTGCCAGACCCAAAAAACCAAAAGCCCGCAATTACGCGGGCCTCAGGCTATTTCTTGCTAGCTCGTTCCGGACGATGCCGGACGCGGGATCATTCCCACTCAATCGTCGCCGGCGGCTTGCTCGACACGTCATACGTCACGCGCGAGATGCCTTCGATCTCATTGATGATACGGCCGCTGACAGTTTCCAGCAGTTCATACGGCAGGTGTGCCCAACGGGCGGTCATGAAGTCGATGGTTTCCACGGCACGCAGGGCCACGACCCATGCGTAACGACGGCCGTCGCCGACCACGCCAACCGATTTCACCGGCTGGAACACCACGAATGCCTGGCTGACCTTGTGGTACCAGTCGGCCTTGCGCAGTTCTTCGATGAAGATGTGGTCGGCGCGACGCAGCAGGTCGGCGTATTCCTTCTTCACTTCACCGAGGATCCGCACGCCCAGGCCCGGGCCTGGGAATGGGTGGCGGTAGACCATGTCGTACGGCAGGCCCAGTTCCAGGCCGAGGCGGCGGACTTCGTCCTTGAACAGTTCACGCAGCGGTTCTACCAGCTTGAGGTTCATTTCCTCAGGCAGGCCACCCACGTTGTGGTGGGACTTGATCACGTGGGCCTTGCCGCTCTTGGCGCCGGCCGATTCGATCACGTCGGGGTAGATGGTGCCCTGGGCGAGGTACTTGATGTTGTCCAGTTTGTTGGACTGGGCATCGAATACGTCGATGAAGGTGCGACCGATGATCTTGCGCTTCTTCTCCGGGTCGGACTCGCCGGCCAGGTTGTTCAAGAATTGATCTTCAGCGTTGGCGCGGATCACCTTGACGCCCATGTTCTCCGCGAACATGGCCATCACTTGCTCACCTTCGTGCAGGCGCAGCAGGCCGTTGTCGACAAACACGCAGGTCAGTTGGTCACCGATGGCCTTGTGCAGCAGCGCGGCAACCACGGAAGAGTCAACGCCGCCGGACAAGCCCAGCAGGACGTTGTCGGTGCCGACCTGGGCGCGCACCTGGGCGATGGCGTCTTCAGCGATTTTCGACGGTGTCCACAGGGCTTCACACTCGCAGATGTCGAGGATGAAGCGCGACAGGATGCGGCCGCCTTGCTTGGTGTGGGTCACTTCCGGGTGGAACTGCACGCCGTAGTAACGACGCTCGTCACTGAACATGCCAGCGATCGGGCAACTTGGGGTGCTCGCCAGGATGTGGAAGTCCTGCGGCATCTTGGTGACCTTGTCACCGTGGCTCATCCATACGTCGAGGCCGAACAGGCCGTCGGCGTCGATGTGGTCTTCAATGCCGTCCAGCAGTCGGCTCTTGCCGACCACGTCGACACGGGCGTAACCGAACTCACGCAACTCGGAACCTTCAACCTTGCCACCCAGTTGCTCGGCCATGGTCTGCATGCCATAGCAGATACCGAACACGGGCACGCCCAGGTCGAATACGGCTTGTGGGCAGCGCGGGCTGTTGGCTTCGTGCACGGACTCGGGGCCACCGGCGAGGATGACGCCTTTCGGTGCGAATTCGCGAATCGCTTCGTCATCCATGTCGAACGGATGCAGCTCACAGTACACACCGATTTCACGCACGCGGCGGGCGATCAGTTGGGTGTACTGGGAACCGAAATCGAGGATCAGGATACGGTGGGCGTGAATGTCGAGGGCCATGAGATCAGTCTCGTCTAATGAATCAGAAACAACTCGGGGCTGAATAAGACAGCCCCGGTTACTTAACTATTTGCTGGAAGCATCAACCTACGCGGTAGTTTGGCGCTTCCTTGGTGATCTGCACGTCGTGGACGTGGGATTCGGCCATGCCGGCACCGGTGATCCGCACGAACTCAGGCTTGGTGCGCATTTCTTCGATGTTGGCGCTACCGGTGTAGCCCATCGAGGAGCGCAGGCCGCCCATCAGTTGATGGATGATGGCGCTCAGGGTGCCCTTGTAGGGAACACGGCCTTCGATGCCTTCCGGTACAAGCTTCTCGGCGCCTGCCGAGGAATCCTGGAAGTAACGATCGGAAGAACCTTGCGCCTGGGACATGGCGCCCAGCGAACCCATGCCACGGTAAGCCTTGTACGAACGGCCCTGGAACAGTTCGATCTCACCTGGCGCTTCTTCGGTACCGGCGAACATCGAGCCCATCATCACGCAGGAAGCACCGGCAACGATGGCCTTGGACAGGTCACCGGAGAAACGGATGCCGCCGTCGGCGATCAATGGAACGCCAGTACCTTCAAGGGCTGCAGCGACGTTGGCGATGGCGCTGATTTGCGGCACGCCCACACCGGCGACGATACGCGTGGTGCAGATCGAGCCAGGGCCGATACCGACCTTGACGGCATCCGCGCCCGCTTCGGCCAGGGCCTTGGCGGCAGCGCCGGTGGCGATGTTGCCGCCGATCACCTGCACTTCAGGGAAGTTCTGCTTGACCCAACGAACGCGGTCGATCACGCCTTTGGAGTGACCGTGGGCAGTGTCGACCACCACCACGTCAACACCGGCCGCAACCAGGGCCGCTACACGGTCGCCGGTGTCTTTACCGGTACCGACCGCAGCGCCAACGCGCAGGCGACCTTGGTCGTCCTTGCTGGCCAGCGGGTAAGCCTTGGCTTTTTCGATGTCGTTGACGGTCATCATGCCTTTGAGGGCGAATTTGTCGTCGACAATCAGCACGCGCTCGATGCGGTGCTTGTGCAGCAGTTCGCGCACATCGTTCTTGTCGGCGCCTTCCTTGACCGTGACCAGACGCTCTTTGGGCGTCATCACTTCGCGGACGGTGACTTCAAGACGGTTCTCGAAACGCACGTCACGGGAGGTGACGATGCCGACCAGGTCGCCATCATGCAGCACCGGAACGCCGGAGATGTTGTGCAGGCGGGTCAGGTCGAACAGGTCGCGCACGGTGGCGTCGGCTTCGATGGTGATTGGATCTTTCACCACACCGGCTTCGTAACGCTTGACCTTGCGCACTTCGGCAGCTTGCTGCTCGATGGTCATGTTCTTGTGGATGATGCCGATGCCGCCTTCCTGAGCCATGGCAATGGCCAGACGGGCTTCGGTGACGGTGTCCATGGCAGCGGAAACCAGGGGAATATTCAGCTCGATGCCACGGGTTAGGCGGGTCTTGAGACTGACTTCGTTAGGAAGTACCTCGGAATAACCGGGCACTAGGAGAATGTCGTCGAATGTCAGAGCTTCTTGGCTGATACGCAGCATCGCGGGGGCTCCCGAGCGGGAAAATGGAAGCGCGCCATTATACTCAGACACCCCCCAGGTCTCAATGTAAAACTCTGACATATTTGGGAATAGTGATAGAAGGGCTACAACTCGACTTTGACCCAACTCATCTTCTGATCCAACCAGTCGGCGAACTCATCAATAAAGCTCTGCTTGAACCCCGCCTCCGCCCAGTTGTTGAAGATGAACCCGAGGTTGGAAAACCCACATTCCTGGAGGAATAAAAAGCCATTGATGTCATCTTCATGCCCACACAACGGACAGGTGAAGTTGTCGGTGTGGCCAGGCATCCAGTCTTCCAGGCTTTCGAAGAGCGCCTCGCCGACTTCCTTGAGGCATTCCGGGCAGCCGGCCTCTTCGAGAAACCCCTTGGCGGGGGTATAGATGCAGCGCTTATAGATGATTTCCAACCCATTGACCGGCTCGTTGAACGGCAGCGCCTCGGGATGCAACACCACCGCGCGGGCGCCGTCGGCCAAGGCATAGGCCATGCGGTTGCCGGTGCGCCCGCAAGTGGTCAGCTCTTCCTTGACGATGTTCTTGCGCACCAGCCAGCGCACGATCGCCCGTGCGCGCGGTTCGTGGACCGGCAAGGTGGAGATTTTCGGGACAAGGATGCTTTGGGAGTTCATGAGAGTCCTGCGGTGTGGCTTCTGGCCTCATCGCGGGCAAGCCCGGCTCCCACATTGGAATGCACTCAACTGTGGGAGCCGGGCTTGCCCGCGATGACGCCCGGGAGGACGGCAGCTTAATCCCTGAAGAAATCAGGTCAAGTACTCAAATACCGTCCGATCAAAGCAATCCCACTGGCCAGCACCAGCCAGGTCACCAACCGCACAAACGCCTCGCGCGACATACGCATCGTCAGCCGACGCCCGCACCACAGCCCCAGGACCATCGCCGGCAGCAGGCACAACGCCAACATCAACAGCGGCAAGTCGGCGTACACCCCAGCAATCAGGAACAGGCTCAGGCGCACCACCGTGCTGCAACTGATCAGCGCACTCTGAGTGGCACGGGCCGCGTCCTTGGGTAAACGACTGTTCAGGTAGATCGCATATAAAAAGCCGCCACTGCCGAACAGCGCGCCAAACAGACCGCCGACCGTGCCCATGGGTATCGACCACCCTGCCGCCAGCTGCGCCGGCCGGGCTTTCACCGCCAGGCTGTAGATCGCGTAGGCGCTGATAAACAGCCCCATCAACAGCAACAACAGATCGGAATGCAGGTTGAGCAGAAACACCACGCCCAGGGTGCAGCCAATCGCCATGCACGGCAGCAGTCGCAATAACTCCGGCTTGTTCACCTCACGTCGCGATTGCAGAAGGTTGCCGAACGCCGCGACAAAATCCAGTAGCACCAGCAACGGAATGATCTTCGACAGTGGCATAAACACAATCAGGATCGGCCCCGCCACCAGTGCCGTACCGAAGCCGGCAATGCCAAACACGATATAGGCCACCGCAGTACCCAGGCCAATCACCAGCCAATCAACGCCGCCAAACGACCACTGACTCATCAGCTCAATCGGGCCCATGGGTTATTCCTTGAAAGAGATGGCTATCACTTTAGCCATCCGCGAGGGTTGCGACTAATATCTTCAAAGCCACTCACCCATCTCGAAAAGGCATGACATGTGATTTCCACTCGCCAACTGCGCTACTTCGTCGAGATCGCCGACAGCGGCAGCTTCAGCGCCGCCGCCGAGCGCCTGTTCATCGCGCAATCGGCCCTGAGCAGGCAGATCAAGGCACTGGAAACCCAGCTGCAAACCCCACTGTTCGAACGCACTGCGCGCCAGCCCAAGCTGACGGCCGCAGGCGAAGCCTTTTACCCACGGGCACGCAACCTGCTGGGCGAACTGCACAAGGCCAGTAACCTGGCGACCCAGGTCGGTAACGGCCAGCTCGGCACCCTGCGCCTGAGCCATTCGAGCACCGTGCCGATGAACGGTGCGCTGTTGCAAAGCCTCAGCACCTGGCTGGAACGCTGCCCTGGCGTGTCGATGGATATCGCCAAACTGTCCTCAGAAGCGCAGCTGGAGGACATCGCCGACGGTCGCCTGGACGTCGGCCTGTTGCGCTTGCCGGTGTTGCGCCAACGTGAAGGGGTGCGCGTCGTGCCTTTATATACCGAGCGATTGCTCCTGGCGGTACCGCCGAATCACCCATTGGCGCGCAATGACAAGGCCGTCGACCTGGCCCAGCTCAAGGATGAGGCGTTTATCTCGATCCCCCACCCCCAGCGCGGCGGCCTGAGTTATCTCTCCGCCGAGCTGTGCATGCGCGCCGGATTTTTCCCCAAGGCCGCGCGGGTGATGTCGCGCAAAACCACGCAGTTGCAGTTGATCCAGGCCGGCTTCGGGATTGCCCTGCTACCAGAGTCCATGCAAGACATCGCCCCGGCCAGTCTGCACTTTTTACCCCTGGCCGACCCGGACTGCCTGAGTACCGTGGCGCTGGCCTGCCCCCAGGCGCCGAGCGCGCTGGTGGAGCAATTCTGTCAAACCTTGCACGAATGCCTATAAACTGCCGCCCATGATTAAAGATCCCTTTGCCCGTCTGGGCCTGGACCGCGAAGTCCTGACTGTCAGCCAACTCAACGGCCGCGCGCGGGTGTTGCTGGAAGACGTGTTCACCAATATCTGGGTCGAAGGCGAAATCTCCAACCTCGCCCGTCCGGCCTCCGGCCATGTGTATTTCACCCTCAAGGACAGCGGCGCCCAGGTGCGTTGCGCATTGTTTCGCAACAATGCCGCACGGGTGCGCCAGGCGTTGAAAGACGGCTTGGCGGTCAAGGTGCGCGGCAAGGTCTCGTTGTTCGAGGGCCGTGGCGATTACCAGTTGATCCTCGACACGGTGGAGCCGGCGGGTGACGGCGCGCTGCGCCTGGCCTTCGATGCCTTGAAGGAGAAACTCAGCGCCGAAGGTCTGTTCAGTGCCGAGCGCAAGGTGCCGCTGCCGGCCCATCCACGGCGCATCGGCATTATCAGCTCGCCCACCGGCGCGGTGATCCGCGACATCATCAGCGTGTTCCGCCGCCGTGCACCGCAGGTGCAATTGACGCTGATCCCCACGGCCGTGCAGGGCCGTGAAGCCATCCCGCAAATTGTGCGGGCATTGAAGCTGGCTGACGCGCGCGGTTTCGACGCGTTGATCCTGGCCCGCGGAGGGGGTTCGCTGGAAGACCTCTGGTGCTTCAACGAAGAGGCCGTGGCGCGGGCGGTTGATGCCTGCGTGACGCCGATCGTCAGCGCCGTCGGCCACGAGACCGACGTCTCCATCAGTGATTTCGTGGCTGACGTCCGCGCGCCCACGCCTTCCGCCGCAGCCGAATTGCTCGCGCCTGACGCCAGCAACCTGGTCCGCCAGGTCGAAAGCCTGCATCGTCGGCTGGTGATGCTGATGCGCAACCGGCTGACCCACGATCGCCTGCGCCTGGAAGGCATGGCCCGTCGCCTGCGCCACCCCGGCGAGCGTCTACGCCAGCAGGCACAGCGCCTGGATGACCTGGACATGCGCCTGCGCCGCGCCTTCGAACGCAGCCTCAATACCCGTCGCGAACGTTTGATCCGCCTGGAAACCCGTCTCGCCGGCCAACACCCTGGCCGCCAATTGGCCCTGCTGCGCCAGCGCCTGGACAGCCTCGCCGAACGCCTGCCCCGCGCCATGCGCGAGGGGCTCAAGGCGCGCCGCCTGCAACTGCAAAGCCAGGTGCAGACGCTGCATGTGGTCAGCCCCCTGGCGACCCTGGGCCGTGGCTACAGCATCCTGCTGGACGAGCGCGGCCAGGCCATCCGCAACGCGGCACAAACCCAAACAGGCCAGCGCCTGACCGCACGCCTCGGTGAAGGCCAATTGCAAGTGCGGGTGGAAGACAACCACCTGACGCCCGTTACCCTTTCGCTTCTGGATTGATCGATGCCACGTCTATTTAGCCTGTTGATGCTGCTGTGCCTCACCGTTAACGCCCAAGCCGACAGCTATATCACCCGAACCCTGAACAAACCGGTGCCGGGCGGGGTTGCCGTGGTCGAACTCGGCCCTTCAGCCACCGTGCCGAAAGCCACGTACCAGGGCAAACCGGTACTGGTCGTGAAGGAGCAGGACAACTGGCTGGCGATTGTCGGCATTCCGCTGACGGTCAAGCCGGGCAATGAACGCATCAGCAGTGGCGGGCGCAACCTGCCGTTTATCGTCGGCTACAAGCAATACCCGGAACAGCGCATTACCTTGAAGAACAAAAGCCAGGTCAACCCCGACCCGGTGCAGCTCAAGCGCATCGAAGCCGAACTCGCCGTGCAACTCAAGGCCTACCGCAGTTTCAGCCCGACCCTGCCGAGCAACCTGGTGCTGGACAAACCGGTGAACGGCCCGCTGTCGAGTAAATTCGGGGTGCGCCGTTTCTTCAATGGTGAAGAGCGCAATCCCCATTCCGGCCTGGACTTTGCCGTACCGGCCGGCACGCCAATCAAGACACCGGCGAACGGCAAGGTGATTCTGGTCGGCAACTACTTCTTCAACGGCAATACCGTGTTCGTCGACCACGGCCAGGGCTTTATCAGCATGTTCTGCCATATGTCGAAGATCGACGTGAAGGTGGGCCAGCAACTGGTACGCGGCGCAGTGGTGGGCAAGGTGGGCTCGACGGGCCGTGCGACCGGGCCGCATATGCATTGGAATGTCAGCCTCAACGATGCCAGGGTCGATCCGGCGATCTTTATCGGCGCCTTCCAGCCCTGAATGGCTCAATTGCGCGCCCGATAATCGGCGCGCAATTAAAAATAGGCCAAGGACAGATTCCAACCATAAAATCTCGTTTCACGCGCCAATAGAAGAACTTCTCTCAATTTTTATCGACTGCTTGCCATCTTTCACCCCTGAGGTTAGGGTTGGGCTTATGAAAACCTCTCACACCCTCATTCAGCTCCGCCAGCACCGCAGCCTGTGCCTCGTCAGCGCACGACTGCCAGGCTGAATCGATCTGCCTCGTCTTTAGCTTTATCCCCAAAAACAGTTCTACGGCAGGCCGCCTTTTCTCGGCCCCTACAACAAAGGATTTCCCGATGAGCATGCTCAAAGACCCGTCTTCGAAGTACCGCGCGTTTCCGACCATCGATATTCCGGACCGCACCTGGCCATCGAAAACCATCACCACCGCGCCGATCTGGTGCAGTTCCGACCTGCGCGATGGCAACCAGTCGCTGATCGAACCGATGGACGCGGTGAAGAAGCTGCGCTTCTGGAAGACCCTGGTCGCTGTCGGCGTGAAGGAAATCGAAGCCTCGTTCCCGGCCGCATCGCAAACCGACTTCGACTTCGTGCGCACCCTGATCGAAGACAACCACATCCCCGAGGACACCACCATCCAGGTGCTGACCCAGGGCCGTGAAGACTTGATCGCACGCACCTTCGAATCCCTGCGCGGCGCCAAGAAAGCCATCGTGCACTTGTACAACGCCACGTCGCCGTCGTTCCGCCGCATCGTGTTCAACCAGGACAAGGACGGCATCAAGGCCATCGCCGTCAACGCAGCCAAGCTGTTCGTCAAATACGCCGCCCAGCAGCCGGAAACCCAGTGGACCTTCGAATACTCCCCGGAGACCTTCAGCGCCACTGAGCTGGAGTTCGCCAAGGAAGTCTGCGATGCCGTGATCGAGGTGTGGAACCCAACGCCCGAGCACAAGATGATCCTCAACCTGCCAGCCACTGTGGAATGCGCCACGCCGAACATCTATGCCGACCAGATCGAGTGGTTCGGTCGCCATATCAACCGTCGTGACAGCGTGATCATCAGCCTGCACACCCACAACGACCGTGGTACCGGCGTCGCCGCCACCGAGCTGGGCCTGATGGCCGGCGCCGACCGCGTCGAAGGCTGCCTGTTTGGCAACGGCGAACGTACCGGTAACGTCGACCTGGTTACCGTGGCACTGAACCTGTACACCCAGGGCGTCAATCCTGAGCTGGACTTCTCCGACATCGACGGCGTGCGCAAAGTCGTCGAAGAGTGCAACCAGATCCAGGTACACCCACGTCACCCGTATGTGGGCGACCTGGTGCATACCGCGTTCTCCGGCTCTCACCAGGATGCAATCCGCAAGGGCTTCGCCCAGCAGAAACCCGACGCATTGTGGGAAGTGCCGTACTTGCCGATCGACCCGGCCGACATCGGCCGCAGCTACGAGGCAGTGATCCGGGTGAACAGCCAGTCGGGCAAAGGCGGCATCGCCTACCTGCTGGAGCAGGAATACGACATCAGCCTGCCACGTCGCATGCAGATCGAATTCAGCCAGGTGGTACAGGCCGAAACCGACCGCGTGGGCCTGGAAATGACCGCACCGCAGATCTACGCCTTGCTGCAGCGCGAATACCTGCAAGCCAACACCCCGTATGCGCTGGTCAGCCATCGCCTGCAGGAAGAGAACGGCAACAGCACCGTGGAAGTGGAAGTCTCGGGCAAAGGCCAGGGCGAAACCAACCTGCGTTGGCAGGGCAAGGGCTACGGCACCCTGGAAGCACTGGTCGCCGCCCTGCCGATCAAGGTGGAGATCATGGACTACAACGAACACGCGATCGGTGCAGGCACCAATGCCAAGGCAGCGGCCTACATTGAATTGCGCGTGAACGGTGAGCGTCCAGTGCATGGCGTGGGCATTGATGAAAACATCACCACCGCCAGCTTCAAGGCCGTGTTCAGCGCGCTGAACCGCTCGTTGAGCCAGCTGGAAGCGAAAGCGGCGTAAACCTTAGCGCCGTAATGAAGAAGGCCCCTGGGTGAGAATCCAGGGGCCTTTTTATTGAGTTTCAGATTGGGGTGGCCTGTCAGGGACTCATCGGGGGCAAGCCCCCTCCCACATTTTGAATGTATTCACAAATCAAAGTGTGGGAGTGGGCTTGCCCCGATAGCGGTCTATCAGACCAACTCAAAGGTATCGGCATCCAGGTTCGCCGGAAACCGCGTGCGGTAAGCCGCCAGTTCAGCTGCATCGAGGCGCACCTGGAACACCCCGTCCGCCTCCCCTGCGCTCAGCAAGGTCTCACCCTGGAAGTCCAGCACCTGGCTGTCGCCGGTATAAGCGAAACCCTTTCCATCCGTACCCACCCGATTCACCGCCGCCACGTAACACAGGTTCTCGATCGCCCGCGCCGGCAACAACCGGTTCCAGTGCAGACGCCGCGCTCCCGGCCAGTTGGCGGTGTACAGCAACAGGTCGGTGTCCTGGGCATCGCGGCTCCATACCGGGAAGCGCAGGTCGTAGCAAATCAACGGACGAACCCGCCACCCCTTCAGCTCGAACTGCACCTGGCGCTCGCCGGGCGTGTAGTGATGGTGTTCGCCGGCCATGCGGAACAAGTGGCGCTTGTCGTAGTGCAACACCTCGCCATCCGGCCGCGCCCATAACAGACGGTTGCGGTGGCTGCCATCGGCGGCCTGGATGATCACGCTGCCAGTGATCACCGCACTGTATTTTGCCGCCTGGGCCTGCATCCAGTGATGGGTGGGGCCGTTTTCCGGCTCGGCGAGGGTTTGTGAGTCCATGGAGAAACCGGTGGTGAACATCTCCGGCAGCACTATCAGGTCGGCGCCCCGTGCCTGTTCCAGCAGCAGATCAAAATGCTCAAGGTTCGCCTGGCGGTCGTGCCAGGCCAGGGTGGTCTGGACCAGGGCGATATTCAGGTTCGGTAATACAGTCAGATCACGCATAGTTTTTCGGCTGCTTGCCGCAGCGTCTCCTCGCGTTTGGCAAAGCACAGGCGCACCAGGCGCTGGCCTTGGGGTGGGTTCTGGTAGAACACCGAGACAGGGATGGTTGCCACGCCGTGTTCGCGGGTCATCCACAGGGACATGGCGACGTCATCCAGGTCAGGACGAATACGGGAGTAATCCACCAGCTGGAAGTAGGTACCGGTGACGCGGGTAAAGCTGAATCGGGACGCTGCCAGCAGGTCGCAGAACAGATCGCGCTTGGCCTGGTAGAACGCTGGCAGTTCGTCGACGTGCTCCGGGTGTTCAGCCATGAAGTCGGCCAGCGCGTATTGCAACGGGGTGACGCCACAAAAATTGACGTATTGATGCACCTTGCGCAGTTCGGCTGTCAGGGCCGGGGGAGCGACCACATAGCCGGTTTTCCAGCCGGTGACGTGGTAGGTCTTGCCAAAGGAGCTGACCACGAAAGCACGCGAGTACAGCTCTTCGTGGGCCAGCACACTGATGTGGGGCACGCCATCGAACACCAGGTGCTCGTAGACCTCATCGCTGACCAGGTAGATATCGCGGTCGCGGATCAGTGCCGCCAACAGGTCCAGCTCGGCACGGCTGATCAGCGCGCCAGTGGGGTTGTGCGGTGTGTTAAGGATGATCATGCGCGTGCGGGGCGACAGCGCAGCCTGGATCTTTTCAAAGTCGAGGGTGAAGTCTTTCAGGTTCAGTTGCACATGCACGCAGCGACCACCGGCCAGCTCGACCGAAGGTTCATAGCTGTCGTAGCACGGGTCGAACACGATGACTTCGTCGCCGCTGCGAATCACGGCCTGGATCGCGCAGAAGATGGCCGCCGTGGCGCCAGGGGTGATGGTCACTTCACTGTCGGCGTTGACCGTGGCGCCATAACTGCGGGCGATTTTGGCCGCCACTTGCTGACGCAGGCCCGGCAGGCCGGTCATGGGTGCGTATTGGTTGTGGCCACTGGCAACGTGTTTGCCCACGGCATCGAGCAAAGCCTGGGGGCCATTGAAATCGGGAAAGCCCTGGGACAGGTTGAGCGCGCCAGTTTCGGCAGCGAGTTGCGACATGGTGGTGAAAATGGTCGTGCCGACATTTGGCAGCTTGCTGTTGATCATCGGAGGCCCCTGCAGGTGAGCCTCAAGTTTTAAGCTGCCAGCCTCATGGGGTCAAGGCTCAAACCTGCGCGCACAAAAAAGGGCTCGTCGAGAGCCCTTTTTTTCGACGACGAAATCAGCGCTTGTCGCGGCGCTTCTTGTCGGCCTTCTTGTGGTGAGTCATCAAACGACGCTTCTTGTTCACCTGACGGTCGGTCAGTGTGTTCTTGTTGCCTTCGTATGGGTTCTCGCCACCCTTGAACTCGATGCGGATCGGCGTACCGACCAGCTTCAAGACACGGCGGTAGGTGTTTTCCAGGTAACGCACGTAGGACTTCGGCACCTTCTCGATCTGGTTACCGTGGATCACGATAATCGGCGGGTTGGCACCACCCAAGTGGGCGTAACGCAATTTGATCCGGCGGTTGTTGACCATCGGCGGCGCGTGCTCGCCAACAGCATCTTCCAGGATCTGGGTCAGGCGGTTGGTTGGCCAACGGGTGACCGCGGACTTGAACGAGTTCTGTACCGAGGCGTAGAGGTTACCCACGCCTGTGCCGTGCAGGGCCGAGATAAAGTGGATATCGGCGAACTCCACGAAGAACAGCCGACGTTGCAGCTCGATCTTGACGAAATCGCGCTCGCTCGGCGTCATGCCGTCCCACTTGTTGATCGCGATCACCAGTGCCCGACCGGCTTCCAGGGCGAAGCCCAGCAGGTTGAGATCGTGATCCACCACGCCTTCGCGGGCGTCCATCACGAAGATCACCACGTTGGCGTCTTTGATCGCCTGCAGGGTTTTCACCACCGAGAACTTTTCGACTTCCTCGTGGATCTTGCCGCGCTTGCGCACACCCGCGGTGTCGATCAGGGTGTACTTCTCGTCATTACGCTCGAACGGGATGTAGATACTGTCGCGGGTGGTGCCAGGCTGGTCGTAGACGATAACCCGGTCTTCACCGAGCATGCGGTTGACCAGGGTCGACTTGCCGACGTTCGGGCGGCCGATGATGGCGATCTTGATACCGTCTTTTTCACTCGGGCCAGGAATGCGCTTGGCTTCCTCACCTTCGGCGACGATCTCTTCTTCGCCCTCTTCTTCCTCGGCGTCATCCTTAGGAAAATCGCGCAGGGCGATTTCCAGCATCTGGGTGATACCGCGACCGTGGGCACCCGCGATCGGGATCGCGTCGCCCAGGCCCATTGGGCTGAATTCGGCGCGGGCCATTTCAGGATCGATGTTGTCGATCTTGTTGGCGACCACGTAGGAACGCTTGTTGCGCTTGCGCAGGTGCTCGCCAATCATCTGGTCGGCAGCGGTGTAGCCCGCACGGGCATCCACCAGGAACAGCACCACATCGGCTTCTTCAATGGCCAGCAGCGACTGCTCGGCCATCTTTTCGTCCATGCCATGCTCGTCACCGGAGATACCACCGGTGTCGACAATAATGTAGGAGCGCCCTTGCCACTTTGCCTCACCGTATTGGCGATCACGGGTCAGACCAGACAAGTCGCCGACGATGGCGTCGCGAGTCCTGGTCAGGCGGTTGAACAAGGTGGACTTGCCGACGTTAGGTCGGCCCACCAGGGCGATTACGGGAACCATGCGGCTCTCCACTTCGTTATTTCAGAAAATACAAAAGCCGCTGCAAGGCAGCGGCTGGTGCTCGGGGC
>Ga0207655_1000490_pt1 | contig 50941 bp, 58 predicted proteins | sample KBSM44metaG_FD_184398 | JGI IMG/M metagenome (GOLD analysis project Ga0207655, IMG submission 184398) | Miscanthus rhizosphere microbial communities from Kellogg Biological Station, Michigan, USA - KBS M4-4 metaG (SPAdes) (version 2) | ecosystem: Host-associated > Plants > Roots > Rhizosphere >...
GTTGTAGTGCATTTTCTACTCAGGCTTATTCAGCGGATGAAGAATGGAAATTTACATTAAAAAATGCATATATAGATAGAAACTATGACAACCCAGATGTAAAAGACACGGGTAGCTGGTCACAATCCGTCTCTCTATTTTATAACTCCAATATGCACGACACGCCGTTAGAAATTGGTGGAACTCCGATTCAAATTGGCGCAAATGCTTCAGCACAATATGCGGTTCGCTTAAGCCAAGATAAACATGTCGCAGATACGGTATTACCTTTCGATAAAACAACTCAATCCCAAGCACCCGATTATTTAAAATATGGTGCGACATTAAAGTTAGGCTATAACAAGACGCTACTAAGCATTGGTGAATTATGGCTAGATTTACCCGTAACGACTGTGGATGCAAGCCGCCAGCTACTGACCTCTTATTGGGGAACCAATCTTAAGTCTCAATTGAGCGATAAGCTTTTTGCTGAAATTGGTCGAATCGAAAAAGTATCGCCACGAAATGAAGAAGATTTTCATCGCTTTTCTTTTACTTCAAAAGGTGTGACTGGCTACTCCGATGGTCTGAACTACATAGACCTGCGCTATCAAATTACGCCTAATTTGAAGGGCGAATATTACTTCGGAAATATGGAAGATTTATACAATAAGCATTATGTGGGAATGGACCACATATGGAAGAATTCCAATTTTTCGATCAATTCAAAATTTAAATATTTCAATGCAAAAGATAATGGAAATCTTTTCGACATCGATGCGCAAAATGTAGGTTTATTAGAAACGCTCAAAGTAAAAAATCACAGCTTTGGTTTGGGTTATCAACAAATTATTGGCGAGTCTGCCTACCCGCTACCTGATGGTTTCTTGCCTGAAACTTATTTTATTAACTGGAATACGACCGGTTTCTTCAAACAAGATGAAAAGTCTTATCACTTCATCTATGGCTATGACTTTAAAGATCATGTGCCTGGCTTAAATACGACCTTCAAATATGTATATGGCGATCACTTCAAAACAGCAGATGGCTTAAAAAACAAAGAAAGTGAAACAAACGTTATTGTCAATTATGCCCTTCAACAGCCTTTTCTCAAAGGTTTAGCCCTTCAGTACATCTTTATCAATTACGACGTTAAGCATGGAAACGATTTTTCGGAAAACCGTTTCTTTGTTAATTACAGCAGAAAATTTTAATGAGTTAAGGAATACATATGAAAACGATAGATGCAAATTCGGTAATCAACCGCGAAAAATTGTCCCCATTGCAGTGGATGGTTTTTATCCTAGGATTTTTTGTCTTTTTCTGTGATGGTCTAGACACAGGAATTATTGGTTTTATTGCTCCAGCTTTACTGGATGATTGGGGTATTACCAAGCCGCAACTTGCTCCGGTGTTAAGTGCTGCCTTAGTCGGCATGTCGATCGGTGCAATCATTTCTGGGCCCCTATCCGATAAGTTTGGGCGTAAAGGCGTCATTGTTTTTACGAGCCTTTTGTTTTCAATATTTACCATTTTGTGTGGTTTTGCCGACTCGACTCAAGATTTAATGATTTACCGCTTTATTACGGGTGTGGGTTTAGGGGCAGCCATGCCAAACATCAGTACTATTGTCTCTGAATACATGCCTGTAAAACGTAAAGCATTCCTAACAGGTCTTGCTGGCTGTGGTTTTATGTTGGGTATTTCTTGTGGCGGGGTGTTGTCAGCTTATCTGTTAGAAAGTTATGGCTGGGCCAAAGTCATTATTATTGGTGGAAGTATTCCCCTCATTTTAGTGGTTGCCTTATTACTTAAATTACCTGAATCGACTCAATACTTAATTACGCGTCAGCAACAAGATAAAGCACAACGAATTTTAGAAGATATTCAAGGGCATCCATTCCAAGAACCAGTAAAACTTGTCTTAGCCCAAACAGAAACAGCATCAGAGGAAAATCCGGTTAAAATCGTTTTAGGAAAATACCTTTGGGGTTCAAGCATGCTTTGGCTATGCTGCTTTACGAGTCTTTTAGTGTTTTATCTTTTAACAAGCTGGATGCCAACAATTTTAAAAACAGCCGGTTTTACGACGCAACAATTTAGTTTAATTGCAGCTATTTTCCCTTTTGGTGGTGTGATTGGTGCAACCATTATGGGTTGGTACATGGATAAAGTGAACCCGACCACAGTCATTAAATATTCTTATTTAATTGCTTTTGGGCTATTTATTGTCGCCGGCCTAGTCAGTTCAAATATTTTCTTATTGGGTATTACCATTTTCTTAATTGGTGCATTACTTGCTGGTGCTCAATCTTCATTACTGCCACTTGCAGCGATGTTCTATCCAGCGGTGTGCCGCGCGGTTGGCGTTTCGTGGATGCATGGTATTGGTCGTATCGGTGCAATTTTAGGTGCTTTCTTTGGCTCACTCATTTTCACGTTTAACTTAAGTTTAAGCGGTATATTCTTTATTCTTGCTTTACCAACCTTCATTTCATTTATTGCTCTTAGTCTTAAAGTCATTTATGAAAAATCGAAAAGTAAGCAAGTATTGAATCTTGAAAATAGTATTTAAAATATAGAGATAAATAAAAAACCTGATTGGGTTAATTCCATCAGGTTTTTTATTGCTTAAGAGGTTAAATGCTTAAAAAATTTTACCCTTCGTTTCACTTGGTTTTTCACCAAACTCTTCGCGATATTCTTGAGAAAAACGACTTAAATGATTAAACCCCCAGTCATAAGCAAGCTTAGAAATAGACACTTTTCTATCTGCTCCTGTGGTGCTCAAGATTTTATAAATTTGTTGTAGACGATACTTTTTCAAATAGGACATTGGGCTTGTACCATAGTACTGCTGAAACTCGTCGTACAATTTGGATTTTGAAACCCCAGCTAGACGTTGCAAATCTTCTGCACAGATTTCTTCATGGGCATGTTCAATAATGAAATTCCGCACTTTTCGGATATAAGCTGGTTCATCTTGATGTGAAAGTAACTTTAAACTTTCGGAATAATTATTTTCTTGAGATAAAAGTAATGCTTTAATTACAAAATTTTCATAGTCTTCAGACAGCATCTGCAAACCATAAAAATTGCTATATTGAGATTTTAACTGTAAAAAATTCTGAATATTTTTCCACCATGCACCAATCAGTTGCTCCGAGTCCAGATGCATTTCTGGATTAAAAATAATGGGGGCATCTACCGGTTTGTTCAGTAGATCTGCAAGAACAATTTGCATGCTTCGTTCTGGAATAACCACCTGAAATTTTCGACAATCTTTATCAATAATCAAATCTTGCTGATCGTTATTTGAAACAATAAGCCCTCTGTTTTCATCAGACTGATAATGAGCACCACGAATGTTGAGAGCTTGTCTTCCCTGTATCGGTAAGCTAATGCTATAAGCTTTTAGATTAGAGATGTTAATGGCAACATTTGCACCATAACTGATGGTGCCAATTGCCATTTTTTTATTAGGCAGGCGCATTCCATCATAGTGAAAATCGAGAGTGTCTTTGTAAATTGTGTCTAGACGGTGTTCACCACAAATTGTGGACATCAAATTCTGCGCAAATTCAGCTTTACGCGAATAATGATTGAGTTCCATCTGTTGGCTGAGTGATATCATATCCTTTTCACCTAGCTAATAACTTATTGCTAAAAAAGCAACTTGTATGCCAATTAATATCCTTTAATTGACGAGTTTTCCTGAAAATATCTAATCAAGAAAGAGAGTAAAGATTACTTTCTCATACTCTATTAGATTTTAAAATTGGAAATAAGTTAAATACCTTTAAAGTATAATTTCATACCTTAACAAACTTATTTTATTAGATTTTTATAAGCAACTATAGTAGAGATAAATCATCGTTTTGAACACTAAACTTATATATCTTTTTATTCACAAAAGACCGCCTATTAAAAATAAGCGGTCTTTATAAAACTCTAACTTATTGTGCGGTATAACCACCATCCATAACTACAGCCTGACCCGTTACCCCACCTGCTTTGTCACTCGCAAGAAAAATTGCATAATCAGCAATTTCTTCAACAGATAACAAACGTTTTTGAGGAACCATTGCCAGAATTACATCTTCAAGCGCGCTGTCTAGACTCACATTACGAGTCTTAGCCAAATCTGCAATTTGCCCACGAACCAATGGTGTGTCGACATAACCCGGACAGAGTGCATTGACTGTAATACCATCTCTTGCACATTCTAATGCGGCAACTTTTGTCAGACCAATTAAACCATGTTTAGCACTGTTATAACCTGCTTTCCCAGCGAAACCAATCAAGCCATTAATTGAAGCCATATTAATAATACGGCCCGATTTTTGAGCTTTCATAATTGGGAAAACATGTTTAATGCCAATAAACGAACCAGTAAGCATGACTTGAACTAGCTTTTGAAAAACAGCGGTTGGAAACTCTTCAATAGGTGCAACGTGTTGAAAGCCAGCATTATTAATTAAGATATCTACAGTGCCAAAGGTCTGTTGAGTTAACTCAATTGCTTGTTTATAAGCATCTTCGTCAGTTACGTCACATGGTGCAGATAATGCTTCAAAGCCTTGTTCTGTTAGCAGCTTTGCCGTTTCTTGGCACTTTTCGGCATTCATATCAGAAATGACAACTTTTGCACCTTCTTGAGCAAATTTCTTAGCAATCTCTAGACCGATCCCGCTTGCAGAGCCCGTAATAAAGGCTACTTTTCTGTCTAAAAGTTTAGTCATCTATTTACTCCTTAATATTTTTAACTTGTTGGTTTAAACAATACCAGTCACTGTAAAGACCGTAATCACCACAAATACTGCTAACGTTTTAATTACTGTGACTGCAAAAATATCCTTATACGACTGTTTATGGGTTAAACCTGTAACAGCAAGTAAGGTAATCACGGCGCCATTGTGGGGAAGCGTGTCCATACCACCCGATGCCATTGCAACCACACGGTGCATGACTTCTGGTGGAATACCTGCTGCTAAAATCGCGGCGTTATAATGTTCAGCCATCGCACTTAGAGCGATACTCATACCACCAGAAGCTGAACCGGTAATACCTGCTAAAACGGTTGTCGTCACAGCCCCATTCACTAAAGGATTTGTGAAAGTACTGCTCATTGCATGGCTAATTAGAGCAAAACCCGGTAATGACGCAATAATTGCACCGAAACCATATTCAGAAGCTGTATTCATCACTGCTAAAAGTGAGCCACCAATACTGGCATTAATTCCCTCTTTAAAGTTCGTCACTACACGCTGATAATCAAACAAAATTGCAGAAATAATCCCGACAATGAGTGCTAAGCCTACAGCCCAGATCGCCCCCGTTTTTGCAACATCAACGGTGTAATCGGCTAAACCTACAGTGGCAAAATCAAAGCCGTTTGGATACCACTCTTTAATTGCCTTAGACAAATATTTGTTCATTACCGCAACAAGAATGAGAGGTACAAATGCTAAAAACTGACGAGCTGTGCTTCCATTATTTTGCATAGATATATCGGCTTCAGCTTCTTGGGATGGTGTATTGTCTACTCCAAAACCAGAAAAGCCTTCACCCGCTTTTGCAGCAGCACGACGGCGCCACTCCAAATAAGCTAAACCTGCACATAAAACAAAAATAGCGCCAATAATCCCTAAAAATGGGGCGGCATAAATATTGGTACCAAAGAACGTGGTTGGAATAACGTTCTGGATTTGCGGCGTACCCGGTAAGGCATCCATGGTAAATGTAAATGCACCAAGCGCAATGGTTCCCGGAATTAAGCGTTTTGGAATATTAGCTTGTCTAAAAAGCTGGTTTGCAAAAGGATAAATTGCAAATACAGCAACAAATAAGCTGACACCGCTATAGGTTAAAATTGCACCTAATAGTACAACTGTCAAAATTGCTTTTTTGGCCCCAATCCATCTCACAATAGTTCGAGCGATAGACTCAGCAATTCCTGACATTTCAACAACTTTACCGAAAATTGCCCCTAGCAAAAATACAAGAAAATAATCTTTAATAAAGTTCACCATTTTAGGCATAAAAACACCCGAATAAAACGGCAAAACATTGGCTGGGTTAATGAGTAAAACCGCGAGTAAGGCACAAATTGGTGCCATGAGAATGACGGAAAAACCCTTGTAAGCTGTGTACATTAACAGCCCAAGCGAAAGTAGAATTACAAATAATTCCCACATATATTCTTTCTCCATAAAGAATAAATATTTTCGAAATTCCATATCTATTTGATTAATTTTAAGTTTATTAGATTTATTTCGATGTCCTGCAAAATAAATGCAAAATTCCTGCAAAACAGTTAAATCTAATAATCATTTTACTGACACAAATGACAACATCTATTTTGAAGTTTTCTATAAAGATTTCTTTTTTAAGATGTTGTAATTTTCATGTAAATAACCTTCTAGACATTACATCTATTGGAATCATTTTTGTACTGATATTTGACAGGAATTACAAAAGCATAAAAATATTATTTTTCTAGTTTTTATATGCTCATTACATAAAAAAGCCCTCCGAAGAGAGCTCTTAAAGACGCGGGTTCAACTCCCGCCATCCCACTGAACTATTAGTTTCTATTTAGCAAATGATAACGATCCATTGGTGGTAAATGCCAAGGATGAGTATCTATACGTTTATGTAGCTCGGCTCTCTTATCTTTTTCAATAAATGACCAAGCGACAAAGCCTCCATCATTAAAATAATCATGGATTGCTGCGGCCATATGCGGATTAATACCTCTTACCGCAGGGCCAAACTGTCTCCACCACCCGCTTAACCAAGCTAGATAAATCGCCATGGCTTTAACGTTTGTGTCTAATCCTGTATTACCGTTTTTATTGCCCATGAGAGCAATGAGATGATGAACGTATTCAACAGCTACGGGAATCTGGTCAAAAGGAATTTCATCTATGCCTTGTACACCAAACCGCTGATGAACAAGTTTATAAGCATCAGAGAAATTAAGATTTTTAGTTTTAGCCACTAGTAAATGAATGGCATCGTTAAGTGATACACGTTCAGATTTGTGAGTTTTATGTTTTGGTTGAACTTCCCGATCTAGAATATCTAAAACCCATTTACGGAATTCTTTAGCAATCGCAGTTTTTGCGAACATAGCAACAAGATGGCAACCTCGAAGTGAAAAAACTCTTATAGATTGCAAACCACCATTTGTTTTCATTTCTACTAACCGAGTCATATTTGTAGAAAACTCTTCAATATTTCGATTAAACAGTTTAATTACAGCCGTTTCAGGATTTGCGTATCTTAAGGCTAACCCAATTTGGGTTGCCCCTATCCATACCTGCCCATCCTCTATAGAAATTGGGTGTAAGTTCACTTCATTAAATGTTCATGCTAGACTTGTCATATCTGATCTCCTAACCGAGTTGGATAGAAGCCCCTAGTCCGCCAAGATTAAGGGGCTTCATTGTTTTTCTATTTAATAATTTTAGGCTGATCTTTTAGCCACTCTTCGATAATGAAATTTAATTGGGCTGTTAATGAACGTCTGCTTTGTTCAGCATTCTTTTTTAGCTCTTCAATCAATTCGCAAGGCATACGAACATTTAATTGTTTATCGTTTCTAGCCATATAGTGTTCCGTTTCGTGATATCACGGTGATAATACTATTACGGTGCTAATATTGAAGTCAAGCACGGTACTAGCATATTCTTATAAAAATTTTTGGACTTCACTTTGATGGCTAGAACAGATCCTCAATTTAATTTACGTGTTCCACAAGAACTCAAACAACAAGTTGAAGATGCGGCTAAAGAAAGCGGTAGATCAATAAATGCTGAAGCAGTACATCGTCTAGAAGAGAGTTTTTTACGGGCGACTAATTTTAGCAACAACCAAGCTGATGTCAGAATAATCCCGTTAAAAGATGGTAAAAAGCGTGTCATTTATGGGAAATTGTTGAATACACTTGATTTGGATTACACACAGGAACTTTCAAGCCTTCGAGATGATATTCATCTGTCTCTGGAAGTCTTGAGCAACTCTTCTTTCTGGAATTCATTGAAGTTCTTTAATAAAGATGTTCTGGTTTATAAAGGCAACAATCATATTGATGTTGTAGATAATGGTAAAAAAAGTCTTGGTTGGTTGGTTGTTGAAGATCATTATGTGCATAAGGGTAATGAATGATAGGCTATTCAAAACGATATATATTTAAAAAGTTCATTTAACTTAATATATAAATATTTTTCTTATTAAATCTATTAGTGTAATTTTTATGAAATTCGATAGAATTCAAGTGAGTGAGTGGCAACAGTTCAAAAAAATTGATATTACTTTCCATCCCATAGTCACAATCATTACTGGTTCTAATGGTTCTGGAAAGTCTACAATATTAAAATTACTGTCTAAACATTTTGGCTGGTACATGCCCTTTCTTGGCACTCCATATTTAGTGAAAGAGCAAGGTACATTTAAATTTAAAAATAATTTTAAACCATTAATTACATATACTCATGATTTTATCAAAAATAGTAATCATGAAAGCCCTATTGGGAATATAAGTTACTCAAATGATAGGCACTCCGCGATTTGTATTCAAAGTGAAATGGCTGATCATCCACAATATGAAATTATTATTTCGACAATGCAACATGTGGATGGGGTTCATATCAATTCTCATCGCCCAATGCCTAAATATGAGCAAATACAGAATATTCCAACTAACCCAATGGACGCCCATAATGCCTATGAGAGATACTCTTCTGTCACTAAGGAATTATTTTCAAATAGTTATGTGTCATTCTCTCCAACTTATAGAATGAAAGAGGCGATCATTTCTATGGCCGCTTTCGGACCAGGGAATCGGTTTGTACAAAAAAATGAAAGAATTGAAAAGTTATTTTCTGACTTCAAAGACATACTTCGTCTTGTATTACCCAAAGATCTTGGCTTTAAAGACTTAAGTATTCGCGTACCTGATATTGTTATAGTCACTGATACAGGAGAGTTTTTACTAGACGCCTGTTCAGGGGGTATTATGGCAATTATTGATTTGGCATGGCAAATTTTTCTTTATTCAAATGATAAAGATGAGTTTGTTGTAAGTATTGACGAACCAGAAAATCATTTACATCCCTCGATGCAACGCTCTTTAATAAATGATTTTGTTATGGCCTTCCCTAAAGCCCAGTTTATTATAGTAACACATAGTCCATTCATAGTTTCATCAATTAAAGATTCACATGTCTATGCATTAAAATATGAAAATTTTATAGATTCGGATAATCAAGAACAAACTATAAGGAAAGTGGTTTCACATAAGCTGGACTTAAACCAAAAAGCTGCTACTGCACATGAAATTTTAAGAGAAGTGTTGGGAGTACCTGTAACTTTACCTAAATGGGCAGATGAGGATTTACAACGTATTTGCTCAAATTTCACAACTCAAGATATCACAGAAGACGGTTTGACACGCTTAAGAACTGAATTAGCTCAAGCAGGATTAGTCGAGTTTTATCCAGAAGCGTTAAATAACATCGTAGAGAGTAATTTTCGTGATTAAATTAAAAAAATTAAATAAGCCAGCAGTTTTAATTAAAAATGAAAATAAATGGAAAAATCGCCTCTTACAGAATATAGCTGAGGGTAAAAAATCTACAGATTATCTGTTAACAAGGTACAGTGATCCAGACATAAAACGCAAAATCGTTGAGGAAACATCGGGAAAATGCGCATATTGTGAAAGTAAATTATTACATATTCAGCATGGAGATATTGAGCACATTTTTCCAAAATCTATTGATCAATCAAAAAGATATGAATGGAAAAACTTAACTTTAGCTTGTGAAATTTGCAATCAAAATAAATCAAACAATGATCCCAACTTGAATTATATATTAAATCCATATGTAGATAATCCGGAAGATAGTTTATTTTTTATAGGGACTATGGCTGTTAGTAGTGATGCTAAAGGCTTCTCTACAGAAGCTATCTTAAGCTTAAATAGGACGAATTTATTAGAGCAGAGAAAAGATAGATTAGAAAAAATTACTCTTATATTTAAAAATATTACTAATACAAATCTTCCCCTGCCAGTTCGACAAACAATTTATAACGATTTGAAGAACAAAGAAGCTAGTAGTTCTAATGAATTTACTTCAATGGTTAAGTGCACAATAGAGCAGCTAAAACCAAGGCTTCCTAACGATATTGTTGCTTAATTAATATATGTATCACTAGATTTTTTTAAAAATAAAGTTAGTTTATTAGTAAGTTTTATTTCTTACAGAAAACAGAAAAATTTGCTTAATCACTTTTACTTGAACCCTCTTTAAAAAGAACGAAAAAATAGGTGGTCCAATTTCGCTTAAAGTTGGCAAAGGTTTCTGGAATACTGAAAATGATAGACAGCCTGTTGGAAGTTGTGACATCACACTACCTGCACCCGACTTACAAGTAATAACAGTAACACTGGAATTAGGCTTTGAGGGTAAATTTGATAACGGTAAAGTAGTACCAAACCCACTCATTCACGATAACCTCGGCAGCAAGACGTAAAGCATGAAAAAGTATATAGCCCCTTTTATCATTATTACCGTGGCGCTAACTAGTGCCTGCAATAATGCTAAAGATTCATCTAAGAATATTGAAAAAGCCTCAAGTGAACCAGTAGTTAAAGCAGTCTCAGCCGAAGACCAGAAGATCATTGATAAGTATGAAAGTTACTTCAAATACTACCGTGAAGGTAACTTTGAAGAATTTCAAAAAAAGATGATAGAAGTATTGCCCGAAGTCAGTAAGATTTCGGATAAGAAAAAACGTGAATTTATGCAAATGAATATCTACATGACTTTGCAAAATTATAAAGATGCGTATGCTTTAAATGAAAAACAACTGAAGGAAAAACCTAACGATACAGCAAGACTTACATTTAGATGTCAGCTACTAATTTTACAAAAGAAAGAAGGTACTTTGATTAATAAGTGCTATGACAATGTGGCAGACGTTCTAAAAGTGGAACTAGACAAACCAGAAAACAAGACCGACCCTGATTATAAGATAGGCGAGTTCTCATACTTGTATGCAAAATATAAAGCTGGGCACCCTGAGTATAAAGAGAAAATGCAAGAGTACATTGCAGAAACTAAAGATGAAAAATTAAAGGCAACTTTAACATCACTTTATAATGTGGAATTTGAAAATTAGACAAAAAAAGCCCTGATTCCTCAGGGCTTTTTCTTAAATCATTATTTTTACTTTTTTATAAAGACAATATTTTTCAGTAGTTTATAAAATAATAGCCTGTAATTATAGTAGATATAAAAATCATGTAATTTAAAAATATAAAAAAACAAATGGTTATGAGTTTTTTACCAATTGATACAAAAAAGGCTTCCATAAATAAACAAAAACAAGATAAGAATATAGATTATAAAATCACTATGTAACTATTTTTAGCTTGAGAAACGAATTACCTCTTATGAAAAAGAATATTATTTTACTTTCAGCTTCATTATTAATTATCACACTAAATGGATGTGATTTTAAGAATTATAAATCGGAAAATTTCGAAAGAGAAAAAACATCCTCTGTAATAAATAAAAATCAAAAAAACCAACAAGATTCGTTATTTATAGCTTCATTTCCTAATACTCAAATTATTGATAATGTATTTTTCCTTGATAAAGAAGTGCCTATAAAAATACGAGTTAAAGATAATTGTCTATCAGTCCACTTAGAGGATGATAGCAATAAAGATTATTTATTAATTTTAAATAAAAAACAAAAAGTTATTTACAACTCAAATGGAGGTTTAGAAGCAATTCAAGACACTAAAACGAATAAAACAATTAAGTTAAATACGAAAGCAGGCATTGGAGGTGTCTCTTTTGAAAGCTCAAAAGTAAAATTTAATATTAATCCCCCAGAAAATTGCCCGAATGAATATATTATTTTAGGAGATTTCCTTTGAAAACGTTAAGTAATAAAATAACATTATTTTTAATGAGTGGATTATTTGCTACTTGTACTTATGCAAATCCTTCTATTTCTTCTGTTGAAAAGAAATACAAACTTAGTAAATCGGAAGCAAAAAAGAGAATCGATTTACAAGAAAAAGTAATAGCTTTATCTGAGAAATTAAATCAGATGAATGATCCAAATTACGCGGATATGTATATACAGCATGTTCCTGTATATAAAATTATAGTGATGTTTTCCGACAATAAGGATCGCTTTGATTTTTTAAAATCATTAGATCCTGAGATAAGACAATTTGTTCAGGTCAAACAAGTGAAAAAATCTCGTAATGAGACCAATAAAAAATTAGATGAAATTAACCAATTATTTACTACTTCTAATATTCCTTTTTCATCTGTGTATGATCTTGAAAAACAAAAGTTCTTAGTAACTGTAGAAAACAATAGTAATTTACAAACTCTGCAAAGATTATTTACGTCGAAACAGAATCTACTTTCCAGTCCAGATGAAATTTCCTTTAACATTGGAAACATTCCTAAAATACAAGCTGCTCCAACGGGCGTACAACCTGGCGATAGATTATATGGTGGTAATCCTGTTTGGAGTAGCGCTGGTGCTACTGGTTATAGATGTACTTTAGGCTATGCTGTTAGTTATATTTCAGGAGGCGTATCAAAGAAAGGAATTTTAACAGCCGGTCATTGTGATAATGCATATTTTGCCAATATGGGTAACCATGATGTGCTTCTATATAGCCCTATTATTGAAAAGCCTCATCAAGCACAAGATGGTATTGCAGATAAGTATGACTATCAGATTTGGGAAACCACTGGTCTAGTTGTTGATAATAAAATCCAATACAAAGATTTAAATGGTATTCCTGAGTTTCCTGCCTCTGGAATACTAAACTTAACTTCAATTACTACTTTCCTCAACCAAAAAAAAGGTATGTTTGTTTGTAAATCAGGAGCAGTAACAGGAATTACATGTGGTGAAATTTTAAATGGAAATGCAACGCATGACGGTGTTGCTGGATGGATTCAAGTTGGAAATAGTAGTCAGGCTAATATAAGTACAGGCGGTGATAGCGGTGGACCATGGTTCATATATCCTGGCTCCTCTTCTAACATTTCTGGTGTGGGTATTCACACAGCAGGTTCAGATAATCCTGATATAGCTATTTATATGCCTATTGATTATATTGATGATCATATTTCATCTGTAAACACAATTAAGCAATAATTATTTCAAACTAAATCTTGATAATTATGCATGTTAACTTGCCTAAAAAGAGCCCTCATTAGAGGGCTTTCAAACCAATATCTACACTAACATTGCTATTAATCGTATGAGCGGTGCATCGTGTAATAGAGTACATTCCAATAAGGCTTTAAACATCGATTGGCCCTATATCGACAATTTGGCCAGCTACTCATAATGACGTTTATCACCATTAGTCAAAAACAAATGAGATCGAGCCGCTGAGTAAAGGTCAAGTTGTAGTCCTGTTTATTCGGGTGAAAGGAACAGCCTCAGTTGTGGAGAAGCTTATGCACTTAATTTGAATGACTACAACTGGATCGTTAAACCCGAACCAGCATGTGATCTAAGTAAAGGTGTTATTATCAATCAACTTATAGAACCTATTACTAAAAAGTAAAAAAGCCCTTATATGAAAACACAACTCTTAGCATCATTAATGACTATTAGTCTTACTTCTTGCATGGTAAAGCCTATTATAGCTAACAATGAAGAGGTCTCTATTCAACCGATACTTATCACAAGCAATACGAAAAGTAATATTTCAATGATGGCCTCAGCACATGGAAAGCTTTATGCAGATAAAAATGGATGTATCAGACTTGGCGATGAAACGGGTCCATTAATTATTTGGCGCTATGGCAGCAAATTAGAAAATCCAAGTCGTGGTATATTTAAAATTACCAATAGTTTTTCAAATCGATCTGTTTTAATTGGCGAAGAAATATCAATAGGCGGTGGTCCATATGAAATAAAACCTACACAAGTTACCCCTTCTATTCCTGATGCTTGCGCAAATCATGGTTACTGGATAGCTGGGCCTATTTAACTAAAATTTGTTCCTATTAATTCTGTTTACTATTAATTAAACTAACTATAATATTTTACATTAATAAAAATTAATTTATAAATTCTCACTAAAGGAATAAAAATGGAATTTTTACCTATCGAAATCAACGGTGAAAAGGTTTTTGCTGGTTTTTGGAAACGTCTAGGTGCCGCAATTATTGATATAATTGTATTTATACCTGTAATGGTTATCGGTTATTACATTGAAAGTATCTCAATGCTAAATGCCATACTAACAACAATAATCTTAGCCCCCTTATATTATGGATATATAATTTTTTTTCATTATAAATTTGGTGCGACTATCGGAAAAATGGTAGTAGGTATCCAGATAACTCTACCTACTGGTCATAAGATTGGCTTAAAAGAAGCCTTTCTAAGATCTTCAGTAGAAGTTGTCATTACCTGTTTTGTAGTTACGGCTCAACTCATTGCTTTAAAACAGGCTGATCCAGATATTTATCTTAATGCAGGATGGGGGGATCGGGCAAAATACATAATGCTATTGTTACCGACTTGGTATGGTTTAATAAACCTATTGAATCAAGCATGGTTCTGGAGTGAGTTCATAGTTTTACTTTTTAATAAAAGAAAACGCGCAATACATGACTTTATTGCGGGAACTGTTGTGATCAAACAAAAGTATGCTAAAGATCAAATCCCTAACCCATTTACCAGAAAAGTTATCGCTAGTTAAATTAATACGGACAATTATGCACTAGGTTTTTCAGTTAAAAATTTTATAAAAAGCTCTCATTAGAGAGCTTTCACACAAATGCCAACACTCACATTATTATTAATAGTATGAGCTGTGCATCCTGAAAGCAGAATGCACAGCAAAATCAGAACCCTTCATAGTGAAATGCGGTTAGCAATCCAGCCATAGAAGAACTGCTCTTGGCTTGGATTGCGTTCACAGATTTCAATGTAGCGCTGACCTTGCATAATATTCAGCACTCGAACTAATACCTTCTCTCCTTCTTTCCCACGTTTTGCAAGATAGGTTTTAACAGCATTTAAAGTAGCGGGACCATAAATCCCGTCTACCGATAAATCCGGCCACCCTGCCTTACCTTGATTGTTAAGCAAGTTCAAAGCCCGTTGTAAAAGTGGTTTTGCAAATCCTGTACCACAGTTCACACCGGTATCTAAAAGCTCTTCAGCTATAGCTGAAGAAATATAATTCACTTGGTCAAATCGCGGAGCCGTCCAATAGTTTTTGCGATAAATTGTTTTCGCCACATCCAGCGGCAAATCTTTCATATTGCCTTTGAATCCATTTGCTCGAGCAACTGCTTCAGTAATACCATATTTGGTAGCCCCTCCTCAGTCTGCTGGGTTATTTACATAACCGCCTTCACGCTTAATCAATTCATCAAGATATTGTTCAATGTTCATTTCAGTTTCCTTTAGACGTAAAAAAACCGACCAATCAAGGCCGGTTTATGTTTTGTTAAAATTAGGGTATCAAAATCTCACATATAGTTGGTTAACTATGACCTATATTTTAGGAGCCTGAAAATCTCTCCTTAGCAGGTGCTAAAGCAGCTCTCTTTAACTCATTATTCTCTGCAATATAATATTTACCTGTGCGCACATTCGATACTTCAGCCCCATATTCATTTTGACTTGTAAAACTTAACCTAATATCTACTTCTCTGCCTCTTTGAATTACATTAACTTCTTTTGGCTGAAATGAAGATCTGTTTTTTAAACCAAATTGTGCAATTAAAGATATCACAAATATTTCATGATTGATTTCATCACGAGTTAACTTTCTGCCTTCATCCATTAATGTAATCTTTGGATACACTGTAATGGCCACTTTAGATTCGCTACCATCTGCAAGCTCAATCAGATAAGGCACTTCATCATTCACAAAACCATTAAAAGTTTTTGGAACTAAAACCCAAGTTCCATCTTTCCTTAATTCAACATTTTCACCCTTTGCATTCTTAACTATCTCTGCATTAGTAAATGAACAAGTTAATAAGCCACATAAAATAATCTTTTTCATAAAAATAGCCCCATACTTGCAAGCATTTATAGCATAAATTTCAAAGCATTATAAAAACAATCAAATAGGTATTAACTGAAGATATTCAAATTTATCTTTGAAGTCCTCTAATTCCTCAGCTACAGCAGAAGAAACACCATTCACTTGATCAAATCGCGGAGCTATCCAGTACTGTTTCTTATAAATTGCTTTGGCCACTTCAAGCGGTAAATATCGCATGCTGCCCTTAAAACCATTTGCGCGAGCAACTGCTTTAGTAATACCGTACTTTGTTGCGCCTCCTTGGTCTGTTGGGTTATTTACATATCCGCCTTCACGTTTAATTAATTCATCAAGATATTGTTCAATGTTCATTTCACTTTCCTTTGGACGTAAAAAACCCGCATATGCGGGTTAGGTTGAAATATTCTTAACTAGTTAAATTGCTATTCAATTTGGCAAAGGTTTATCCTTAAATTTCTTATGCCACTTTACAACTATAAATATACTTGCAATAAGATAAATAATCGCGATTAAAGTTTTGGAAGAAATAAAAAATAATAATGCTCCAATTGATAACACTAAAATGACAGGTTTCAATTTATTACCATATGGATTATTTTCATAAGTTACTGTCGCAGCAATAAAAGCAGCTACAATATACATAACTATAAGGGCAACAACTCTTTGAGCTATGTCATTAAATGCTTTAGTTAACTCAATCAACAGAGGATATAAAGAACCTGGAAGCATGATAGGAATAACAAGAAAGATAAGCCATCTCAACATTTAAAACACCCTTATACTAATCAAATATTTATATGAAATTTTAATAAAATTAATATTATTAAAAGTGACGAAGATTTTAACTATTACTAAAAAATAATACAATACTTTCAATCACTTAATAAAAATAAATTAAACCTCAAAACTACTCTTTTATAAAATAGAACCACCCGAAGGTGGCTGTTGAGAAAAAATAGCTAATTTAATTCGCAGTTTTACAACGCTACTCCACAAATATCCTTAGCTCCAGTAGGATAAGTAAACTGCATTTTAGACTTATCTGTAACCAATTGAAGCCCAACCGTTTTACCAGTCAAGGCAGAGTTAGCAAATGGATTTTGATTAATTACACCAGTAAAGCTGATATTACTTAATTTGTTTTCCATAACAATATTTAGATAGCCATAGTTAGTACCATTAATTATATAACCAACTTGTTTGCTATTTTGGTTTACATAAATGCCTACTCTGACCTTTCCATCAGCTGGTATTTGTACAGGAATATTTGTGCTGGCGGCACTTAAAGGCGCTAGATAACCTGTACCATCTGATTTATTAGTTACACCTAACACAGTAATAGAATTACCATTTATCGCGCCTGAATAATTATTTGCTTTAACAAAAATTACGTTTAAGGCTAATTCTATTTTGCTTTGAGAAGAACCTGTGACTAAAAAACCGTAATTATAAATTTGCGAAGTAGTACCAAGATTGACTTGCAAATTGCTAACATCAAAAACAAATTCTTGGACAAAGATATTGGAAGTGGCAATAGGCTTATCAATTAAAACAACATTATCTGGAGTTTTAAGATGATACTGGGTTTTAAATTGAGCATACTTTTTAGAAGCTAAATATAAGTCAACATTTTTATTTGAGTAATAATTTATAAGATCATAACCAGATTGATTAGCGCTATTTATATTGGCAACTTTCTCAATATATCGGTAATTTGATGTACTTCCACCTACTGCTGCTTCTAATGCTTTTAAATCCTGTAAAGTTGCATCAAAGCTATAGGTACACTCGGCAAAAGCACTACTTACTCCACTGAAACCCATTACTGTTGCTAAAATTATCTTTTTCACGGCGTTATCCTGTTTTTATTTTGAACATTTAGTATAAACAAGTCTCTAAATCATTTGATTAATTCCGACAGATGACAGAAATATAAGTGAACTATTGAATAATACCGCCCGAAGGCGGTTAACTATTTTGAATATCATCTTTGGCTTTTTTAACTTCTTTGATCACTTCAACAATTGTTTTACCTTCTTGTTTAGCAATGAAGTTAAAGATCCATCGAACTAAAGCCCAGCCGGGAATACCGCATATGAAGAAGAAGCCCCCTAAGGCAATCATTCCCCACACATCAGTAACCCATTCATGAAGCCCCCACTTCACGATAATAAATGATCCACCGGCTAAACTTGATACAACTGTACAGATCAGGCCCACTGCCCATTCTTGCGGTGAGCGAGGCATCAGGGTCATCAATACAACTGCTGCAACTAAAGCGACGGCTAAAGTCACCATAATTGCTGCGCCATAAAATTTTAATAATGCTGTTAAACCGCTTGTGGAAACTGGTTCCATTTATTTCTCCAGAAATAGAAAAACCGCTAGAAAGCGGTAGTTGTACGTTGTCCAATCCATCATTGGGCCAATCAAAAAAAAGCACCCGAATTGGGTGCTCTAAGTTCTTTCAAAGTATTAAAGGGTTTGTAAAATTTTCCCTCCATTAATCAATTTTGTTGTAAGTGGTGCAACTCCCACAATTGTAGTACCACCCGGTCCCGGTTGACCTTCAGTTGTGCCATGGTAATTCCAGTTCGAAGTACCACTGTTTGAAGACTTGGTACCACGCTGACCCCAGCCTCCTCCATCACCTGACAAAGGTGATACATAGCGGTCGTTTTGAGTTCGGTATCCTTTACCAGATACTAAAGCTTCTGCATCAGTAACCTTATCCACCATAAAATAGCCATTAAAATACCAACGCCAGTCCTGAGTATCATTGTAAATTGGCTGACCTGTCATAACCCGTCCAAAAGGTGCACCAGCTCCACCCGGTACTCCTTGAACTCCATAAGTTAGTTCAGTGTAGATACCACTTGGAGTAGCGCCACCTCCTGAGCCGCCTCGAGCAAGTGTTCCGCCGTCAATAATCAGGTTCAATTTACCGTGCCGGTTCATTAAACCCGGTGCACCTTGGAACCCATCACGGCGTGTTTTGGCAAAGTTATAATCAGGATCACTAGACCATGCACCAAAGGCCAAATGTGGCAAACCACCATCGCCCCCACGCCCAACCACTGAACCTTTAATCGTAAGATTTACAGTAAGACCAGGAGGAAACTCTCCTGTATCAATCGCTGGCAGTTCTTGGGCGGTAGGTACAATAAACTCCTGTTTTGCTGGACTAGAGTTATAGTCAAACTTATAAACCATTCGTGTTTCTGGTCGAAGTGAACTAGAGCTCGAAACCAAAGCACCGGCTTCAACAATAAAGCTAATTTCTCCAGTCGTTGGCAAGTCGCCTCTTTGCATCTGATATAACCGCGCCAGATTAATATCAAGCTGGTCGTATCGAATGTAAATCGGAGAATCATCAACTGGCACGTCAATAAAGTCTTTATCATTGAGGTAATACCGCACATCGTAATTTACTGCTGTAATGGTATTTGAGAACTTATCAACCGGATCCTTCTTTGCTACCAGATAAGGCAATGAGTCCTTTGTATCGTCATTAACGACTGTATAGATCGTATTAACGAAATCATCAGGACTTAACTTTAAAGCCCCGTTGGGCAACCGTCCTAAAACTACTTTGTTCTTAGCTGATCCGGCAGTAATAGGAAGTAGATCAACGGTACCATCTCCCATTTGCAAATAAATCACGTAGCTTTTGCCAGCTATAAAATCGACATCATGGCTCAATGTAAGAATCAAACCCTCTTGTTTCACCACATCACCGCTTTGATGGATACCATTCCGATAATCTGCTACAGCAATACGATCACGTAAGACCAGTAATTCCGATTCTGGTGCTGCATCAAATGTGATGGATTTGCGCTGGAAGCGGAGCTTGTTCCAGAGCCGGTACGCATTAAAACGGGCTTGCCATTTGTTACGCACACCTACCGATTTCACCTCTTTAGGGTTCTTGGCTCCTTTATCCGGTAAATAGATATTGATACGGCTATCATCGGCCGGATCTGTATATTCATAGATCAACCCATCATAGTCATCCATCATGCCAAGCGTAAGATCATGCTTATAACTATCCGGAATGATATTCCTGAAGTTAAACAGTAATACAGAGTTATCTGTTGGCCGTTCAAAGTAGATCTTTAGCTTATTGTTCTGACGATATGCTGTACAAAAGACAGCATCACAAAGGTTAGTGGCCAGTTCTTCAAATGAAAGATTAGTGTCATCAATGGTTGTACAGAACTCGGCTGCCAAGGGTGTACCAAAGTAATCGACAATATCGTTATAAGTACGATAGATGTTTTCAATATCAATCTCATCGACCGTACGGCGGCCAATCTTGTCATCGAGCGCCATTGAAACCAGTGCATCTGCAAAGCTTGAAGTTGGAAATAACTCTGTCGTCATTGCTCCATTTTTATAGGTTGGCAACATCCGCTGAAGATCAAAATTGATCTTGCGCGACTTAACAGATAAAGCTCCAGTCGTTGCATATGTACGTGCACGAAAAACCGTTTCATGTTCATACATCGTGCTTTGCAACGGAAATGCACCGTATAGCGCTTGCCACTTCACTTCATCAACTACAGTTGTCACTGCTGGGGTTGGCGTTAATCGTCGAGCACGTACGCTACAGCGCCCCTGAAATGTGACCATATCCAGCGTTGCCCCAACCGTCTGGCGTGATTTCGCAGAGCCTTTGAGAATGATCTGTTTTAGCATCGGGTTGCCAATAGCTGCACCAGATTCATTCACTGGAGTTACTTCAACTTCAATGGTGACATTAACAGCCGCCTGATTACCTCCTGAAGAGACCGTATAAAGCCCGTTATTCGCCACAAAGTTAAAGATGACACGACTACGTTCGATATTGTCCAGAATGAATGGACCAATCCACTTCTCGCCAATAGATGAAAGCTTTGGAGATAAAGCACCAGTTTGCTGATTAGTGAGTTCTTTTATCTTTAACCAGTTCGGATTAACTGCTGCCGGATTAGATAAGGCCATCCGATCATCAGCAACGGATAAAACACTATAAGTACCGTTTAAATCGTATGTTTGACCGTTATAAGTAAAAGAAGCATTAGTGATTTCAACTCGGTCATTGCTGACAAACTTAGTCGTTAAATCGGTATTGTTAGCAGCTGCTCGCAGGATCTCGTTTGGGTATGCAAATTGAAGATAATTTGTGCCCTCCAAACTTTGAGTATCGGCTGGTCGCAATATTTGGCCGTTCACTGAGTTTTGATGCTGGACAGTTAATGGTGGCGTAGTAATTTCGCTGCCAAGCGAAAAATAAGGTTGCCCAGATATGATATCGACACCTGGTCGAAAGACCTCTACCGATGCACCTGCAATATCAACAATATTAGTTTCACCATCGTAAGCGCCTTTGATGTGATAGTGGCCTCGACCAATACACCCCACAAGATGCTCAACTTCGACGTTGTTTTCATAGACCTTGTAAGGAACTGCAATTGGTCAGGCGTATCCCAAGCAGCCCCATAAATATCAGCAATACGGCCATTCACCCGCATTTTGTTTTCGCGATTTGAAAGCTCGTTATTTGCAGATGACGATTGGTTGTTATTCTGAGTGGTTTGAGCAATTGATGGCGCGGGCATTAAAAATGCAATCGCCACACTTAAAACAATAGAAACGATAGCAGCAATAAGCGCAGGCATACCTTTCGGATTTTCAATCACAATGAAAGTGCCTGGTAAGAAATCAAGCTGCCTTAAGTCGTGAGCATTCTTAGGTGTAACTTCATTGGCAAAAGAGATTTCCGCATGATCCATGTCGCTTGAAGTATGAAAAATACGGACATGCTCAGGCAAATATTCATATTTTGAAGTAAGCCATTGCCCGATAGTTTCAGCTTGTTCAATTGTCTTTTCTTCAGATAAAGGATTCTGTTTATAAATAATCTTAATCATAGTAACTGACCCGACTAAACCCCATTGCTTTAATGACGTCTTCAGCTAAATAAGTAACGCCGCTCTCCATCAGGTGTAAAACCTTCTGCCCACGAAAAAGCCCCACATGCAGGGGCTTATTTCGTTGTCTTGGATGGAAGGCGACTATGCAGCCTTCCTTGGGCATGGGCAGCGGATTTAAGAGTTTTAATCGCGATGGAAGGAAAGTAATTTTGCCCTTAGGTTGCATAAACAGTTCAAGTGCCTCCGCTCGATCAATTCCGTATAGATCCATTGCAGCTTCATGGGCAAAGTGAACACAGTTGTAATGCTCTTCGTTATATTGCTTATCAAGCAAATGATCATGACTTTTCATACAGCCCCTTTCAGACCACTAAAGCGATCCAGTGCAAAAATATCTCCAGTCTTCGCAGTATTTAATCGTGGTGATTCCGCCTTGAACGTCACAGCTTTATGATTCATTGAGACACCAGAAAGTTGTAGTCCTAACAAATAATGGATTGGTGTATTCAGGTTGTCTGAACTATAGAGGCGATAATTTACCGTAGGCTTAACATCTGAATATTGCCCTTCGATTACCCGCTCAAACTCATCCGGCAGCACATCACCAAGACCAGAAATTGAAACAGTTAAAGTCTGGTCGAGGTCTCCGAGCATTCCTGATCTTTGAAGTGACATAGGTAGGTATTCGTAAAAGACCTGACCAGCACCTGCCTGATGTTGTACATACACACCACGATCATCATTACGGACAACCCGATAAGTATTTAGAAAAGATGGATGTGAGAGCTCAATACACTCCAGTTGATAAATATCAACTTTACGATTAAGAAAGAATTTGGCGTATTCGTTATCCATCACACCACCCAATCACTAATAAGGATCTGATCAGCAGTAGGATTAGGCTGGTTCTGGATAACTTCCAGTTGAGCTGTTACCCGGTAAAGATTTCCATTCACTTCATTAGTCTTGAACGAGTTCGGAATAAAGTTGCATTGATATTGCTGGCGCGCTCCCTGGTCAATCACCAGATCCGCATAAAATGATGCTGGCTTACTTTGGTAAACACGCCAAAAAGCCATCATCTTATTGAAATCGGTTTTACTGAGGTTCCAGTTCCCATCAACAATGTGGCTATTTCGTTTTACATCGATGTAATAGCGTCCACGACCACCATCCATCTGCTGACGCTTTACATCATCACCTGGTGTTACGCCATAGCCATTTGTTTGAGGATTTAGATTTAACTTGTACATAACTTTCCTTTAGGTAATAAAAAAGCCCCAAAGGGGCTTTAAATAATAAGAATCTACAATTTATAAGTTGCCTAACCGTTCCATTTCTTCCCAACTATAATCAGTCAACCAATAAGGTTCGCCTTCTAATTGATCATATTCACGAAGAGGTCTTCGGGCTTCAACCATTTGCCATGGTAAGTCAACCACAGCTATTCTAACTGGTACATAATCATTGAAATACTCGTAAAAATAAATTGCGCTCTCTACTGCAGAATCAAATTGTCTAAAGTACTTTAAAAATATATTCGTATTTTCATTTTCAGATGGTTCCGTCAATTTTGATTTACAGAAATCCATAATCTCTTTAGTTTTATTAATATCTTCATATCGAACATACTTTTTATATAATCTATTAAGTACCAAAGGCCACTCAAAATCATTTGGAAATTTTAAAGATAATTTTGTGAGTGCTTCAAAGAACTTCTGTAGATCATTAGGAACACCTGATACATATATACTACTACCACCCCAGAATCCAACCTCACTTTGATGCATCGCAATTTCCCCCTATTTAATAAAGTAGTTAGAACTTAAAAAATCGGTTTAATTACGGTTTCTTTACCATCTTCAAAAATCTCTTTCACCACAAATTTGCAGTAAGTATTATCTTGAGATGGTTCGGTCAATAAAGGTGGATTCACAATATCTTTGATTTGTTTAAATCGGATCAATTCATAATTTCTATTTCTTTCCAACTGATAGTCCATTTTTACATCACAACTATACATAGTAGTTGATCCAATAACAGAGGTAAGTCTAAAAGTTAACTTCTTATTTGCGGGTACCTTAAACTCAAAAAATTCTTCACCGTTATTCAAAGCAATTGTAGGTTTAGGCATATTCAATGTTTTTGGCTCATGCATTGAGCCATACTTTGTTAAATTATTTGTTATCTGTTTCGTTATAAGGTTTTTTGAAATTTTTTCACCCTCATTATTTTGATAAGTAATATAGAACTGCACCATGGGTATATTACTTCTATATACCCTTAAATTCGCTGTATCACCTGCTATTTCATCTTGATACATATTCGTAGATCTTACGAGATTATTTACTGCAGGTATGGCACACCCTGTAAGACCTAAAACCGCTGCAGAAATTACAATTATTTTTTTCATTTCATGACCATCTATTTAAATATCAACTGACTCTATCACCTTGAAATTTAAATATTATGAAAATGAACCCTCCGAAAAGGGTTCAAATCATTAAGTACGATTTCTTCTTGCAGTCGTATTCTCAGTCAAGGAGCGACTAATTAGAGAGTTTGGATTTTTAATATCCTCGCTTACTAATCGTGGTACCGCTTTTGGAAGTTGCTTATCCAGTTCTTCCTTGACGATGATTCGGACTGTTTTCTCATCCAGTTGTTCAGCTTCAATAGTAGCCCCACTCACCTGATTCACAACTTCAATCTTGAAATTGATCGTCGGAGCAGCTGACTCAATTGAAGGCATAAACTCAGCTTGAGGACGACCAGCCTGACCTAAGGTAAAGTCCTGGACATCATCAATATTTGAACGATCCTGAACTAAACCATTTGATGAGAAGTAAACTTTACCATCATGGAATAGATCTGAGTTTGCTGAAGCAGTTGGATTAGTAGCACTCGCATTGCCTCTATAGATAATCTGATCATCTTGATAAGGCTGTTTAAAGATGTTCGAGATATCTCTATTTTGATTAAATGCTCGTGAACTGTGATTAGCTCGGTTCATGATGCTTTCAATAGTAGAATTGCTTTGAGAATAGTTAGTAATGTTCTGAACATCTCCTAATTTTGACACTGTGCTATTGCTTGGCTTGAGGGCTTTAACAATAATCTGATCATCTCGAGTAGGTTGATTAAAAATATTCGAGATACTTTGACTATCATTAAAAGCTTTTGAGCTTAAGAAAGAACGATTAAAGACATTCTCTGTAGAAGTGTTGTTTTGAGCATGGTTATTGATAAATGCTTCAGGGCCTGAGCTCTTACGCATATTCTCAACTAAACCAACACCACCCCAGCGTTTAATATCTTCTTGAGACCAAACCACTTCGCCTTTATGGACAATGCCCGCAGCTTCATACTTGCCACCATATCCAGTGAAACCACCATCAGCAAAGCCTTGATCTTTAATTGCCCGGATGTTTGCAATAATGCTGACACCTTGAGCAACGGCTCCAGCAATCAAAGGTAAGTTGTAAGGAAAACCAACCTTTGTAGCTGCTGCAATATTCTGCTGAATAGCAAGACCAGCAGCAGCAATTGCATAAGCCTTATCCGCAGCAAACATAAGCTTGTACGCTTTGGATTGTTCGCCAAACATAGATCCGAACATAGATGTAACTGAACCCATCATTTGCCCACCAAGAGCAATTTGGGTATTCAATCGATCCTGTTGATATTTGTCTTCAACGTCCTTAGTGTTCTGGGCATATTCGTTGTAAATTTGACTTCTTTGCTCTTGAGCAGCTTGAATAATGGCAGTCTTCTGATTTTCAAAGTCCTGTTGCTGAATTAATCCAGCTTCCATTTGTGCATTTAAGCCATCCAGACCGTTTTGTTCGTCTAAATCAGCTGCTGCATATTGGCTATCAGCCAAATCATTAGCAGCACCCAATCGACTAAATCGTTCCTGATCCTGTCTATAAAATTCGCTGGTACCATTCATATAAGCCTGAATACCGCCCCAGTTTTGAACAGCGTTATTTACTTTGTCGCGTGTTTCTTTGTCCTGTGTGGCTTTAGATAATGCGACTAGCTTTTGCCGCTCTTCAATAGAAAGTTTTGTATTCTTAAGAATCTCCTCTCTTTCAAGTCTGTACCGCTCCTGCATGGCTTGAGTTTCGGAAAGCAAAGATAATCGAGCTTGAAATGATCGTTGCTCTTGAGCCAACTTCATAAGCGCGTTTTCTTGCTGATATTGCTGTTCCAGCAATTCCACTGCCTGTTTCTGTTCAGACTTACTTAATTCAATATCATGAGCCGCATTAAACTTCCTGCGATCAAAATTTTCTTTAAGCAGCTCGGCTTCGGTTTTCTGGAACTCTTTATAGTCTTCAAGCTTGCTTCTAATCGCTTGTTTGGCGATTGCAATATCATTGTCTGCACGACGATTTAATTCCGCCTTAATTTCAGCAGTACGTTCAGGACTGAAATTAGCTTTGTCCACCTCCTCTAATCTTGTCTTTCTATTATTGTCAATACGCTCAACTTCAGTGGCCACTTCATTTTCAAGTGATCGCTGTAAGTCTTGCTGACGATCAAGTTGCGATTGGATATCACCTGAAGCTTTATCACTTCCTTTGCTTGCTCCACTTTTAACCTTGCTTTGCATACTTGGAGACTGGTGAAGAAGCTTAAGTGACACACCATCCTCAAAGATCACTTCACTGATATAACCACCTTTGCTGTCATATCTTGTCTTGATATCTTTCACAGCGACATTGGTTGTGATCGGCGTACCTTCAGGCATTGAGAAATCAATACCCTTATGAAATGAAGAAGCCCCTTTGGTAGGGGCTTTTCGTGGACCGTAATTTGAACTGATCTTGTAGGATGACAATGGTTTACCACCCGCCTGCAACCTAGCCAGATGTTCATTAGAGACTTTCTGGCCAGACATTGAACCACCATATCGAACATCAAGATGTGGTCCTGTACCAATTCCTGACTGGCCTGACACACCGACTAATCGTTTCGAAAGTTTTTGCTGTTTAGATAACTCATTAGTTGTTTCCTTTAATGCTTTATTCTTCGCATCAATCACATTCTTGTTTTGTTCCTCTATCGAAAGAGTCTGCAAACCAATCTGATATAATTCATTAGAAACTTCTACTCCGCTTTTCCGCGCCCAGCTTGCAGTTTCAACCATTTGCTTAACTTGTTCAGGTGAGTAACCTTTGGCAAGTAAACCTTTGGTAACTAATGCTTCAAATTTACGATCTGCCAATGAATCGGCATATTGCTTTTGTGCATTTTTAGCAGCTAATGCAGCCCTTTCATTCTCATTCAAGGACTTGGTGTTTTTATCCACTCCTACGATAGCATTTTCAGCTTTAGTTCCTGCAAGTGTTACCTCAACACCAAATAAGCTGTATGTATGCTTGGTCTTGGCAGCAGTTTCAGCTGCTTCATCATAGGCATTCACTTGTTTAAGCAATGCATCCCGTAAATCGGACGGAATCTTTTGACTCTTTAATTGCTCAATCGCTTCAGTATAAGAAATGGTACCAAGTCTGGCATTATTCGAAATTTCAGCAACTTTGGCATTGCCCACCGCATAGTTCTGGATATTGATCAATGCTGAACCGACCGCTAATTCTTGCTCTCTCAAGGCTTTGTTCTGATCATCCAAAGTTGCTGCTAAATCACCTAGTTTTTCCTTACGTTGTTCATCATTAAGAGCTTTAATTTCTTCCTTAGTCAACTTTGCAGCTTCGGCCTGCTCCTTTAGCTTTGCTGTGGCTTCAGCAGATTTACTTGAGAAATACATGTAAGTCGCAGCCAAAGCAGTCACACCTAATGTGATTGCCCCAATTGGACCACCAATTAATCCCCATGCTCCGCTCAATAAGCCTGCCATTGAAGCGCTTTTACCTTGCACTAAAGTTACCGCCTTTGTTGCTTTCTCAACATTATTGGCTGCAAGTACATATCTGGCACTTTCGATTGCCTTTTGCTTTTGTAATTGTGATGCAGCATTGTCAGCAACTAAGGATCCTACTTTGTTATTTAAAGCCGATACTTGTGTTGCGATTGCTTTGGTTAGTAATGCTGTACCACCCAGAATAGCTACATAAGAGATTGATTCTAAGTTTTCAGCTAAAACCTTAATTGAACCAGATAATACTTGAGCTGCTCCGCTTCCCTGGCTAGCTTCTCCGACAAATTTAGTAATCTCATTATTAAGAAGAGTTAATGACTGGCTGATCGTAATATCAGTTTTACCAAATAATGCATCTACATCAGACTCTACATTTCTTAAGGCTTTCACAATTTCTTGTGATGTAATTTTTCCTTCAGCAGCAACTGTACGTAACTCACCTACAGTGATACCCATTCCCTGAGCAATAGCCTTTGCTAAAGCTGGAGTTTGCTCCATGACAGAGTTCAGCTCCTCACCACGTAAGGTACCACTCGCCAAGGCCTGCCCGAACTGAACTAAAGCAGCATCTGCCGCAGAAGCACTCGCGCCACTAATCGCCACAGCTTTTGAAACAGTTTCAGTTAAACGTGCTGTATCATCCATTGTTAGATTTAAAGATTTAGCATTATCACTAAATCTTTGATAAACCTGTAAAACAGAATCCCATGCTGCATAGGTATTTTGAGCAATTCTGAATGTATCTTCAGTCGCCTTATTTAACTCCGTCTGGTCTTTAGTAACTAGCTTTAAACGGTTTTGTAGTCCTGTATAAGCATCTATTTGACCAATTGCAGCATTGACCGTAGCCAGGCCTGCCATATATCCAGCCAAAGCTTTAATTGAAATACCGAATGAATTAGCCGCTTTATCTTGTTTATCCAGCTCATTGGTTGTGGCTTTAATTTCTTGAGCAAATTTATGATTTTGGTGAGTTGCTTGCTTAGTCACTTCAACCGTTTTTTGAACTGAAGTATTAGAATTATTAACGGTGGTATTAAAATTTTGAACAATGTTATTGGTAACAGAAAGCTGTTTGCCCATATCTTTTGAAGATTTTGATGCGGAATCACCTCGATCAGTAAATTTTGATAATTCTTCTGCCAAGGCTTTGACATTACGTTCAGCATTCTTCGAATCAATAACAATGACCAAACGGGATTCTTGTGCCATTTTTACTTTTCTCCAGGCAATAAAAAACCCACTCATTGAGTGGGTTCTGTTTAAGTTAAATATAATTACCAATCTAAGGCATTAAATTAATTTGGCCTTTCTATAAGTGCTGAGCCTCAGACAAGCCTTTATATAAAAAAGTAATCTAAGCTGCTTTCTCTACTTACATTAATTTATATATCCAAACTCTTTTGGGGCATCACCATTATCGGTGTAGGAATGACAATACTTAAAATAAACTGATATATCACTATCATATACTGCTGGCATCCCATCAGCGCTACTAAAATCCAATATTGTTATTTGAGAGCCACTTCCAACCGATGGTTTTGTATAGGAGCAATTAATAATTAATTTGTGTGGTTTTTTGTCCCAGCGTATATCTTGATCTCCGCCTCTACTATCTTCAGGATCAAAATCCGAAGTACCACCCAACAAGGTTGCCTCAAGTAAAACATTTTTACTTGTTTCTGATATGATCTTTGTACTAATGGATTTAGACCAAGAACAATATCCCATATGACATCTACCTACCGATATCACCTCTGGAGTATTTAATATATTGAATCCAGCATTCGCAATTGAGTAAGCACTCAAAGACAATATAAATAATAAAAGTTTTTTCATATTTGATCCTGAACCTATTCAAGTAAAACTGTGCACTCAAGGTTGTTTTTACTATTCATACATCGACATACAGCCCAAGTAATATTTTGCAGAGAATTCATTTAACTGCTCCTGCTTTATTGAGGGGGTTGAATAACTTGGTTGCTCATAAGCATCACGAATAATTAAAGTAGTTATTTTATGCATATTTTTATTTGGAGTTTTCTTGAGTGCTGAATCATTTGTCTCTAAAGCTTTAATCAATGGTAAACCATTTTGTTTTTGCATCATGACAGTGTTAGCCAATTCCATGTACATTCGGCAATTTTTATCCCGTTCATCATCGCTAATAGGTTCAGAAGGTTTTGCAATCGACAAAATAGGCAAGAAAACTAAACTCAAAAAAATAATCTTTTTCATATTAATTAGCTCACTTAAGAGGTGCTTTACTTATCTAAACTTTTAACAATATCATCCAAATACCAGTCCTTTGCAAAAGTATTTAAGTCTTCCATCTGCTTACCCATTACACCCAACAAACCACCTTCCCATATACCATAAGCATGCTCACCATCTAACTTATAAACATTCTCTGGCATGGTTCTTAGGGTATAAACAGGATTTTGAAACTCATACTCTTTTCCAAGTGTCTGGAAATACTCTCCTTTCAGATAGAACTTATCATCCCCTCTAAAACCGAGATAAACTTTGTTAAATTCCTTATCTTTTATTTTCTCAGCAAATTGTAGTAGAACCCTGTTTACATCTAATGGGCTATTGTTCCCTGATATATCCCGCAAATCATATTTAAGCTCTGTCGGATTAATAAACCACTTATAGTGAACCCAGACTTTAACCCCTTTATTTCTGGGATCCTCTAACAATACTGTATTCATATGCCGTTGAAGCATGTAATAATTTAGTGAAAAAACAATAGCAACAAAACCAACTAATACCACAATGAATTTATATACCTTAGACATAGTTAAATCACTTTCTCTGCATTATTAAACTTTGAAGTATCAAACTTGAATTGACGAGTTCCATTCGAATAAAAAGGTAGCTCAACCATTAGTGAATTAACTTTTCGAATATTGTCTAAAAAAGCTTTAGAATTTTCAGTAAAAATTAATATAGTGCCATCACTACCAGATGTCTCATATTTTTGGAAATTAAGATATTGAATTGGGCTATTTCCAAACTTAACTGCTGTATAACAGTAATCATTACAGTCATACTGGCCTTTATCTATTGTTAGAAATATTTTTGGGTCATCTGATTTAGAGTCAAGAATATCAAATTGGAGTTTATTCTCCCCGTCATAAGGAAAGTTTAGATCGGCATTATTCTCAGAACGCAAAGCAAGCCACTTAGACTCTGTATTCCGCATTTCATCTTTGCTAACTACAGTTCGCCATTTCCCTGTTTGAGATTCAAGACTTGAGTCATTTGTATTGCTACTAACGCTTGAGGCTTTTTTAGCATTATCACTATTACTACAGCCGATCAAACCCAAAAGAACACTTAAAAATAATATTTTTTTCATGTTTTTCACCATTTGTTATAAAATGTACTAACTTTAACAAAGTGGTTACTAATTGTCACATAAAGAAAAACCACCCGAAGGTGGCTTGAAATTAAAAAATAAAATCTTATCTATAAAAAGTAAAATACTTTGAGACTTCTAAATCTACATTATCTCTTATTGGATAAGACTTACCATTAACAACAAGAGGATAGAATTTTGCTTGTTTACGAAATTCATCTAAGACAAAATCATCCAATTCTTGATAACCACTACCCCTTTGAATCTTTGCCAAGGTTAACGTTCCATTTTCATCAGCTTCAAAGTAAATATTGATGTAGTTATATTTTTCTTGAAGTTTAATTTTATCAAAAACACGAATATCAGGATAAACTGCAAATTTTGGTTTTCTAGAAACATCAAAACTAAATGGCTGCTTACCATAAAATCCAACATAAAAACCATTTTCTTGATAAGGGTAAAAGCTAGCATTCTTCATGGCTTTTAAGCTTTTTTTATCTAGAGATTCAACACCACTACTTTTAATGATTGTAGTATCTACTACTTTACCCTTTTCATTCGCTAAAAAACCTACAATAACCTCTCTGTCATATCCTTGAAGTTCCTGATCACTAATATTAATTTTAGGGATTTGCTTCCAGTGTAAATTTGGAGGCATTACTTCGATTAAATTATTAGGATCACTAGCAGAAACATTAAGCGCAAAACAGAACGATAAACTTAATAAAACTTTTAAGAGAATTTTCATATTGATCCAAGTATTAAAATATTTATTTGAAAGTATAGAAAGTGATTAAATTATAAATGATTTCAACCGCAATTAACGACAAAAGTTTTTTGTAGAAATTAATTACAGCATCAAAATCTCTAGTTAAAGTTTGCTCGGTTTATTCATGCTGTGAAAGCTTGAATAGAGCTGGCATGTACTGTTTTTTGAAGACTTTAGAGTATGGGTGGCACAATAACTAAAATAGCCATCACGTGGATAGCTATTTATTACTTTTTGAATTTAGTAGAAATCTTCTTATGAGCCTCTTCAATAAATAGATTATCCAGGGCAAATATACAATCATTGAAGATATGAGCATCAACAGGCATATCATTATGCTCAGCATAGACATTAATAGCCTGCTGGTCTAAGCATAAAGGTATACTTTGCTCATATCGCCTAGACCTGATAATCGTATAAAAGGCTTCAAGAATTGAAACAGCTGCATAAGAATATTCTGGCGGATCTGGGATATGCCCACCTAAGAACTTGATTTGTTCGATTTCGTGCGGCGTTTTTGACGCATAGGTTTTTCGATACTTGTAGAGTTCGATGACTTTCCCAAAATCTTCGCCTTATCCTTATCGGCATCCTCCTGTATCTTCTGGGCTTGCTCTTTATCAATAGTCCAATATCACCAAGATTAAGAAGCTTAGACGCATTCTCAGGCGTATAAGGTTGATCAATTTCAATAGTTTCACCTTCCACCACTTCAGCAAAAACAACCCCCTTCCAGTCTTCAATTAAATGCGCTCCAGCAGCATCCAACAAAAGCTCATGGTAAAGCTTTCCATTTTCATCTTTTACCATCACATCATAGCCTTTAGACGAGATCTGATTGCCTGCCTTTTCTAATGCCACCTGAAATGGTTTATAGCCAATACCTCGAATTTTAAACTCTGCCTGTCCAGCAGCAGTTTCAAACGTGCACCACTTAGATACTTCTGAGCTTCGAACAATTCCGACTTTTAAAGCCATAACTACCTCTGAAATTTAGAAAATAAAAAAAACCATGGGATTCCATAGGCTTTAAGGTTTAATGATATGAATTACACAAGAGCACGCACAATTGTGGGAGCTGTTCGTACTTGAGCAAAGTTAATGTCTAAAGTGATGATGTCATCACCACCGCCGTCTGGGTGATTAGCTTCCATTACTTCCAATTGAGGAAAGTTGAACGAGTACTTACTACCTTTGCTGTCTTTAATATCAAATGTTAGCGTGAATACATCACGGGTTTTAATGGCATCAATCCAACCTGCAGCTGTGGCCGAGAACATGAATGAAGCATTCGCTTCAATATCCATCATCTTCTCTAAATAGAACTCTGGTGTGTATTTACCAGAACCGATACAGCGGATTGCTTCCAGATTATTGTTAAGAGAAAGCGTGAGTGACTGCAAACACGCCTTACCTTGAATCGATTGACCATTCACAAGCAAGTTTTCAACGTTTGGCATTCTGACCAGTGGGCGGCTTGATGCAGCTACTGGATTGGTAACTGGGTTTACTTGCTGACGAGTAAATGAATTACCAACCAAGCCAAAGTTACCAGTAATCTTTCCTGTGGTCTGAATGGTAATTTCACCTGTATTTACCTGAACACCACGATAAATAAAGACCTGTCCAACATCTTCAAAAACTTTCACCAACGTAAAAGATTTTCGAACTGTGCCTCCAAAGCTTAAAGCATTGGCTGCCCAGTTATTGAAGGCCAAGGCACTCAAGAATAAATCGAATGTTCCTACAGATAATTCAAACTCTAACTGACCAGCCACTTCAGCTTCAGTAACCACTCCACCCTGACGAAAGCGTGAATCTACAACCTCACTGCTTTCTTCTGTAGAAACGTTTTCAGATAATCCGTCACTCACACGGCGAACGACGTACCAGATTGGATTAGCTGGGGTTGTTCCCAGTACTGCTTCTTCACAAGCATATAATCGAATTTTTGCGCCTGAACTCATTTATAGTTCTCCAAAATTTAGGCATAAAAAAACCCGCTTCATCAGCGGGTCGTTTAAAAAATGGGTGTAAAAAACCCGCTAATTAAGCGGTCCTTTAAAGAGTTTCATCAGGGTTTGAGGATTCAGGTGGTTCTATACCATTTAGTGCCGCAGATACTGCTTCAGATAAGTTTGTAGGCTGAAACTCGACGGGTGTTTCACTTGGTGGCTCTTCAGGTTCTGGCTCAGGTTCTTCATGCAAGCGAATATCAATCCAGCGACTGTCAGGAATATCTACTGGATTATCAAAATCAGGAACGATTGAAGCAGTTTCAATATCGAACTTTTTCTTGTAGGTTTTTACTGAAATGTCGCCATCTTCAAGCTGCTCATAAGACACGGCTACAACTACATTGCCGTTAGCATCCTTAGGCATTTCGATATACCAGCCTTCTTTAGCAAAACCCAGCGAGTCTTTAATCAGGTAATCACCAACATCTATCTTTTCAAAGCTAATCGGCTGTTTTGAAGCATCTTCATTAAGTTCAAGTGAATCAGCAAACAATCTTGCAATCGGTGAAGCTGCCTTATAAACCCCGTTTGAATCGACCGTAAAGCCCTTTGAACTCAGTTCACCAGACGTATCTACAGTTACCAACTTACCGCTCGTTGCGCTATTAGCTGTGGTAAAAACAATTGGATTTTTGCTGGTATAAACGATTTGTTCTGTTTTACTTAGAGTGCTAGTTGCAGGGTTAAAACTCCATGCAATTACGGCCATGTTATTGGCACGGGTTGAGGTGTAATACGGTAAGAATAACTCAGTTCCAGTAAGCCCTCCTCGCGTAATGACTATCGAGGGTGCATAACCAGCAATGAAAGGGTTGGTATAAATACTTCCTGGTGCATTCTTAAAACGAGTCCTTTGGCCTCCTGCTTTATAACCGATATCAATATCATTTTCAGTTTCTGATTGAGGAGTACCTCCATATCCCAAGTTAGATAAACCATATGAACCATAAGCAGCAACATTACCGCTATCCACTCCAACATCTCTTGTTGCCGCTGGGCCTAGCCCAGTTACCTGAGTCCAATCTGGCGTAAGATTTGGAATACCCGAGGCAAAAGGCAACATAAACTGCCGCTTACCTTGTGAAGAGTTATAGACAAAGGGCCGATGATCCCAACTAAATCTAAATAAAAGATTTGCCATTACGCAGTCACTCCATCAATCACTTGGAATACCAATGTTTCAGTATGTTGAATAACACCACCAACAACCACCTTAATATCCATCTGACATAAACCCAAAGGCCATGTAGCAGTACTTGCAGCTGATTTCACGTTAAGCCATCCTTTTTGTGTGCTTTGGCTTAAGGCAGCACAGGTTAAAGTAGCTACTGCCGCACCGGTATCTAAAGTTTTAACTTGAGATGTAAATGCATACCCGGTTAAATCAATTGCTCGCCTTACATCATTTGCTGGGTATTGCAGGGCATCATCGACATCGACCAACTGCAAATTTAAGTTAAATGTGTCACCACGCTTAAAAACATGATTGCTCATAAGTGATTCCTATAGACATAAAAAAACCACCGATGAGGTGGTAGTGAGTAAAACTAAAAAAACCTCCTTTCGGCGGCCATTTATTTCTAAAGTTTAAGGTTTATAATCGAGATCTACACTCACGCCAGTAACGATATTATGTTTAGGCCCATCTATGCTCTGAACATTGGCCAACCGTATATTCACATCAGATACACATAGCTTGTTTTCGCTTTGCCATTTGCTTAATTCAACAGCCATGACTTTTTCTAAATGGCACTCCAGCTCTTGTCGTTTAAATTCGATTTCTTCTAAAGTCAGCATGCAGGACATATCAATTCACCTTATAACCAATCGTCACATTATACTGAATGAAGTCAGTATCTTGCCCGATAAAAATTGATTGTCCTTGTAAACATTCCAGATGATCGAAAGAGTAATATTCAAAACAGGCAAGTATTGCGTCGCTTAGTTTAGTGATTTCTATAATTCCTGAATTAGGCCGAGCAAAACATTGAACCATGATATTACCAGTACGACGGGCACAAGGTTTATCCGCTACTCCAGAAGTAAAACTGGGACCTCCAGCGATCATTAAACGACACCACACACCTTCCTTTGGCACTGTAAAAGTTGGTGCATTTGGATACTGGATTCTGTCTTGGGCAATACCTGTAAAACTTTGCATGCGATCCATAATAGCTTGCCTTGCCTGTTCTAAAGTCATTGCCATCTTAACCACCATACTTTTGAGTAATATAAGTAAATGTTGTGCTGTAGATACCCTGCGGTGCTTGATCTGACCAGCCATTTTCTAAGCGTTCAGCATATGCTTTATTGTTTTGTATGTAGACCAGATTTCCCAGCTTGAACTTAACTGCTTGAATAGCTGCATCTTGCACGGCGTTTGTTTCAGGTCCACGTACACCATAGTCACCAGATCCAATTGAAACAATATAAGATGAACGATAAGCACCAGTATCAACGGGACTTGAAACAACTAACGATTGCACTGTATCCATGGTGATTTTCTTTACCGGGTCTTCTGCTGTTTTAGTCACATCCAAACTAAAATCAGTCGGCTTTTTCCCCTTCCACCCCATAAATTTCTCCATAAAAAAACCACTCAGATGAGAGTGGTTTTTTCTTTTCAAAAAGTTCTTAATTAGCACTTCCACAAATATCGGTGGTACCTGTTGGATATGTAAACTGCATATTTGCTTTATTAGTAATTAACTGTACTGAAACAGTTTTACCTAAAAATTTAGAATTAGGATTTGGTGATTGTATACCCACACCATTAAAGCCAATATTTTTAAGGGCATTCTCAGCAATTAAATTAAGATATCCATAATTTGTACCATTGATGATATACCCTACTTGTTTACTAACCTGGTTAAAGTAAAGCCCAACTCTAACTTTGCCGTCTGAAGGCAAAGTAATAGGTATTAATTTTTGAGCGATATCTTTAACAACTACTGAACCCGAAGAATCTCGTGTTCTAGTAATTCCAATAAGTGTGACATAACTTCCATCTGCACGTGTTGAATCTTTATTTATTAATGCATAGCCTAGATCAATACTTATTTCATTTTTTAAATTAGAAGCACCCAAAATCTGAAAGGCCATTTGTTGAGTTTCATAACTGTCACCAAGCACAACATTTTTAAGATTTGAAGCATCAAAAACAAATTCTGTAGCAACAATATTAGTTCCCACAACCGCTTTATCTACTAGAGGAGTTGGACTAGAAGTTATACTTATAAGTTTGCTAGAAGTCACGACCTGATCTACAGGTGTACTTCCCACATAAGTAATTGTTGCTGTCCCTTTTTGCTCAGTAATACTAATTGGAGACATTAATTTTATCTGTCTCCCACCTGCAGCATTTTTTGCATCGACTTGAGCCTGAGTTGCATCAAAATTATAAGTACAGGCAGCATAAGTATTTATTGAAAGTCCACTGCTGATTAATAAACCCAAAATAATTTTATTCATGTAATCTTCCTTTTTTATTTGAGCAAACAGTATAGCCAAGCATATAAAAAGATTGATTAAAAACTGACAAGCGGTAATTTTTACTTCTTCAAAAACTTTTTATTATTTAACTTCTAGTCAGCGTGTACTGCACATGCTGAAATAGCGAGATGTGCCATAAAGGGACATAATCTGTACTTATCATCTAAACTCCTAAATTATGGCTAATAAAAAACCCACCGAAGTGGGGTTGAACTTATATCTATAAATTAATATTACAGATTGAATGTCCTAATACATTTTGGCTCCATATCCAACCTGCTCGAAACTTTAATATTTAATCGATATCCATATTCCGGAAACAAAACTAAAAATTAGATAAATAAATGCAGCAATAATTACGGAAATAAGGACTATGATGACTCCATCAGAAATATGACCTCCGTTGGCATCATTCTCAGAATTTTCCTTGGGATTAATTAGCATTGGTGTATTTAAAGATTTTTTCGCTTCATAAAACCCCCAACCTATGCCCATCAAAACAACTAGTATTGCAAAACCAACTCCAAGATCATAAATAACCTCTTCAGCAGCATATTTATCATTTGAAGCTGAAACACATTTATCAAAATATTTTTTTTCAGTTTCAGAAAGCGTAGAGATGGATTTTTGATCTTTAAACAGATCTTTAAAATGAATATTGCATGTCTCAATAAATTCCTCTTTATCGTCAGTTCCATCGCCCTCGTAATTGCTTGTACGAGAAATATAAAGTGTGCTATGGGTAGTTGTAGCCATATAATTTCATTAAATTTATAAAGGGATATTTAATTAATAGAAAATCAGTCAATTCAGCTATCTTTTCAGTAGCCTAACTATCTTCAAACTGAGTAATATTGCATATAAAGGGCCCACCTTCATCAAACTCCTCGCCATTTAATAAGATATTAAATCTTCCACTGAAAGTACTGAGCGCTCGTACAGATTTTTTCTTTTCTTTTAATTCCAAATCACGACTTAATTTGTCTATTACAATGCTGAAGCTTGGAGAGATAAGTGAAGTAATTTCTTTACAATATTTAATAGCTTCATCTTTAGATGCTTGATAATTTCCTGAATGTTTTGAATATACATAAAGATCTCTCCATATTTTTTCATCAAAACTCTGTGATAGATAAAAATTTAACCATTTTTTATCATTTGTATGCTCATAATAGTAATCCGAACTTACTGGATTAAATCTTATAGACATTGGACGACCATAAGTTGAGGTCTTCATCTCTGGGTATTTTGTTTTTATTTCTTTTGCATAATTTAAAAATAAGCGTGATTTGTAATCCTTAATTTCAGAAATTTCTTTATACGCATCTGAGATATTAGTTGGAGTTAATTCTTGCTTCACTGGATTATTAACAGATGAACAACCTGATAATAAAATTATGCTCCATAGTAAAAATTTCTTATTCATAAAAATTCCTATATTTCGAGCCTAATAATATGGAATTTTCCTATATTTTCCTCAACTGACATTTCCAGATTGCACTTACTTGATCTTGTTGAAGATGAATAATTCGAAATGAACCTAAAATAGTTACCTATTCATTATCAAGTTTTGAAATCATAGTCAATTTATTCTGCAGCGCAGTTGCTTTTTTTATCTGTGGCCAAGCTCCAAAGGATTTAGATTTTATATTGATTGTATGGGGAAAATAGAACTACACAATCTGAGTAATTTTCTTTAACTTCATTTTTAGAGTCCCATTTGTTGATTTTTTAGCTGGTCTTTTTTCATCCAGTCCTTTAAGTAGAAGAATCAATATAACTTAAAAAGCCCTCTTTAGAGGGCTTATTTTTTTAATTAGAAAAAACTACTCTGACTCAGATCCTATCGTTGATTAAATTTGATATTGATCAGCTCTAAGATTTGGTTGCTCTACGAGCAATTCAATAAAAGATGGAATTGATGTAGTGTTAAGCAAATACGGGTTAAACTCATCGACATGATGATGAAAAAAGAAATCTTTTATCTTCGTATTTATAGGAGCAAATTTCATACTCCAATGTTTAAATAATCGCTGCTCGGATGGTTCCGAAAAGATAATTTCACAGTTCTGATGTCGCGAATCTTTCAAAATTGAATTATAAAATAGTGATTCAACTTGTTCTTTGTCACCCTCTAAGTACTGCAAGAAATACCCATTACCATAGTAAAGCACTCCTGTAATATCATTATAAGAGTTGAATTTGACTGCTTCTGTAAGGATATCAATTAAATCTTGTTTTACTTGATTATGTTCACTATTGGTTTTACTTGCATACATAAAGCCTATTAAACTCATAGCGATAACTCGAAGATAAATGTCAATGGTGCATTCTGACACTTACATACTATCCTTACAATGTGGCCTACTTAAAACCTTGTATTTCAAGAGTAAAGATTATTATCTTTTTTGAAAATGACAAACTTTAACAACTCGAAATCTTTTGTAAATTAAAGCCAACTAACAAACTCACTAAAAAGTATTAATTTCAGTAAAATTAAAAATTATCTTTAATTTGTGGATGTCTAATGGAGAACCATGAAATTATTCTTCAAGACGAACATCATAAACAACTTAAGATTGTCAAAGTTCAGGATGTACGTTTTGATGTAAATACGCTTAACAATAGTTATCAATGGTTATGGGTATTTGATCATAGTTCAGAGTTTTTACCTTTTGAGTTGTGGGATCAGCTCGATAATGCAACTGTTCATCAAAATATAAAGCTCGATAATCAAGTTTTTAAAATTATCAAAATTTTGACAAAGAAAACTAAAGTTAGGCCCTCTTAAGATATAGCTGTATAAATAAAATAGAAGCTTAGGAAATAGGCATTCCTTAAAGTTTTTAAATCACTACTGGCGTAGCAAGCCAATCATATAGAAATTGTTCTTGGCAATGAGTTTGTTAAATTTGTTCAGCTATAAAAAAAACCACTCATTGAGTGGTTTTTTCAATTAAATTCTGAGACTAAATAGCCTCTATGACAATATATTTTCCTTCATAGAAAACACCATCTGCACTTGTTTCTTTTAATTTGCAATAAATCGCAATTGGATGTGTCAGTTTTTTATTTTCTTCACTAGGGACATGAGTAATCCCAGATAAAAAATTTGAATTATCATTTTCTAAACTCCAAGACGTACCTTCATCTTTATGCCATTTATTATTTGGATATTTAGAATCTAACCATTCAATACATTGCTTCATAGTTGAGAATTTTTTTGTTTCCTCTTTTTCAATTTTTGATGCTGCACTTACCGAGGCTCCAAACATCAAGAATAAAGCTCCAATTAAAGTTTTCTTCATGAAATTACCCTTTATTATTAATAATTAAAATTTAAGAGCTTAAGATATAAAAAAACCACCCTTAGGTGGACTAGTTTTTAGGAAGAGTTTTGTTAATTTCACTACTGGCAGTTTCTTGAAGTTTTAATAAGTTAAAACTTTCGTAGTTAGCTAAAATACAAAAAAGAAGAGCTGCTAGCAAAATTAGGGTAATTTTATTCATTTCATTTTACCTTAGAGATTGTAATTTTTTTAATCTCGTAATGGTACATGAAAATACTATCAAAACCTTAATTGTTAAGAATCTACCACAATTTATTACAAAAGCTGTTTGTAATACTTAATTACTTTTCTAAATCACTTGATGGTAATGTAACTGGAGAATAAACAACGATGACCAGATGGGATTCTTATGCTAACTTTACTTTCCGCAGGGTAATAAAACCACTGAGGATTTATGAAGGTAGTTATCTATAATTCTTTGGTACACTTTAATGAAGCTGCCTTTAAGTCATTATCGGCTTTGTAGACCATATTTGAATTAGAGGCACTTAACGTTATTCTAGATTCGAGTATATCTTTGTTTAGAAGCTTCACTTCTAGAGTCATACCATTTTGAATGTAAATCATATTATTTGCATACTTAACTTTGTTGAATACAATATGCCCATTAGTATCGTCACAAAGTATTCCATTGCCATCTGAATCAAGTTTTATTGTTGATATGCTTGGGCCGATAGAAATCGTCCATATACCTGACACTGAAGGTGTTGAAGATTGTATTTCACTAAATTTATTATTAATCATTTGAGTAGCGGGAGTTAAACACCCACCTAATAAAACCACCACTCCTAATAAAATTATCTTTTTCATGAAATTATCCATTTTAATAATGAGTAAAATTTAACAGTTCAGAAAATGAAAAACCACCCGAAGGTGGTCTAAGTAATTTATTTAGTATTTATTGCTCTTACATTTCAGTTTTTAAAGTAGGCATTAGTGGTAAAAAATCTGGTTTTATCAGCTGATTCGTATCATAGAGCTCTAAACTCACAGGACCTGCGGCATATGGAGCCAATTCGTAAAGCTGAAAATCAAAGGTCAGCCCACCCGACTGGTTGATATAAAAATTTTCACTTACTTTAAAGTCCTCTTTGCTAATAAAGGGCTGCATATCATTTTCCTGACACCAATATTCGTACTGTTTCCATAAAGCATCTTTAAGTGCATTCATTTTTCCATTCACTACAATATCTTTTAATGCAATGCGTTTTTTGCTTTTCAAGTCAAAAACATAATCTTCAAAAGTTGCTATACCATGTGCTCCGCCAGAATATTCTGAGCTAACTTTTGAAATTTGCACATATTGACCAAACTGTCCATTAAAGCGATAAACCACACTATCTGACCAGTTATTAAGCCCATCAGCTTGTGTTTGATTTAACTGCTTTTGCTGTTCTGATGCAGGAGTAAGTGCATCGGCATAATTTTTACGGATTTCCTTATCGATTACTTGATCAATCCAGTCAATATTACTTTTAAGTGCAATAGCTTCTTTAGAAGTACATACAATACCCTCGACATCTGGATTAGGCCTACAAATTTTGGGTTGTTCAAACTTCACGAGAAAACTGCGCGCTATCATTGCAAGAATTTGATTTTCTTTTGTTTGGGGCTGTTCGGTCGTTTTTATAGCTGAAGTATTTTCTGTTTTTTCTACAGGTTTTTCCTCAGCTTTTTTCATACATCCACTCAATATAAGTGGCACTACCACTAAACCAAGAATAGTTTTATTCATTAATTTTACCCTTACATAATCTCATTTATCTTTTAAATTAAGTTTTAATGAATTTAAAATTCACAAATATTTTAATTGAATTAAGACTAGCTTTATATTGAGATATAGTTTTTTTGAAAAACAGTATTTATTTAATCTTTGTTATTCAATAGAATACTCTTATAAAGTCTTGATAAGAAAATAAAATATGATGTGGATTAAATTTGTATTTTACCCTCTGGGTATGTTTCTACTGTGGCAAATCATTTTTATAATCGAACAACTCTCTTTAGAATATCTAAATGTACCACAAGTCATTGTGGGTATACTTTCGCTCATCATAAATTGCGGTATGCAAATTTTGATTGGATATAAAATTCCTCAACTAGCACCGAAATATAAATTTGTAGCGAGTGTTACATACATCATCATCTTCACCTTTTTATTAGCAATTTATTCAACAACTATTTTATTAGAAGGTTTAAAAGTTGCTCCTCAAGTAATTTGGTTAGGTCATTTATTTTTCCATGGAGTTGGAATGGCTCTATATTTTGCAAACAACAGAGATGAATTTTGTTGGGAAAATTTACTAAAGTAGTTGAGTCGCTTGTCTGCTCATACCTTTTTCTTAATTTTTTGTCAAAAACATCTTATTAGACAAATTTTCGTATAAATTACAGCACTAGGCTGGAACTGTAATCTAAAGGAACGAAATGACGCTTAAACAACTAAAAGCTTTTTTGGCCCTTGCTCGTACTCTCAACTATGCCAATGCCTCTTTAGATTTACATCTTAGCCAGTCCGCTTTAAGTCTCACTATCAAAAGCCTAGAAGAAGAATTAGGTGGGAAACTATTTAACCGTAATACACGCCGTGTTGAACTAACTCAGGAAGGCAAATCACTTATTCCCTATGCAAAAAAATTAATTGCCAATTGGGATGAAATGGAAAATGATGTTAAACAAAGGTTTAAGCTTAATCGTGGAACCCTAAGTATTGCCTCTATGCCATTTGTGACTCATGCAATTTTGCCTAAAGTCATTCATGAGTTTTTGAGCCTCCACCCAAACCTTAATTTTTCAATTCATGATATTCCTAATGAAACCATCATCGAAAAAGTACAGGATGGTATTTTTGAGCTTGGCCTATGTTTTGAGCCGGATCTGACTGAAGGTTTAGAGTTTAAACCGCTTTTTGAAGAAGATTTTTTAGCTCTATTACCAAAGACTCATCCCCTTGCACAGGCTTCCTCAATTACCTGGCAACAGCTTTGTTCTAACCCATTTGTCACTTTGCAAAAACCTTCGATTGTTCGTTATTTGGTTGAGCAAAATTGTTTACGAAATAATATAACGCTTGATTTAAAAGTGGAATGTCATCAAATTTCATCACTTTCAAGTTTTGTGGCCTATGGAATTGGTGTAAGTGCAATCCCAAGACATTTTGCGCCTCACATTGATAAAGAACATAATGTATTAATTGAGCTACAAGACGAGGCTATTCATAAAACAGTTGGGATTGTCTATAAAAAGAACTTTGAAATTTCAAATATTTCAGCTCAATTTATTGAGGCGTTGCTTCAATATAAATTTTAAAAAATTAAATACTGTATTTTAGGGTGAACAAAGCTTACCGCTAAGGTGAATTTCTTAATTATGATAATTTTCAATGCCATGAAATGATTTTTTTAAGATTTTTTGCTTTTGTACTTCTTATCTTTTGTTGTTAATTTGAAGCGATTCATTGATTATACTTATTAATCCTTTTAAAAAATTAACTTCTATAACATAAAACTAGATGCTAAAACTAAGATTACTAAGGGATATAGGATAACAATAGAATGAATAAAGTTTATGCCAATGCAGAGGCAGCACTGAAAGATGTTATTGCAGATAATCAAACACTTGCAGTTGGCGGTTTTGGTTTATGCGGAATTCCTGAAAAACTGATTGTTGCAGTTAAGCAAAGTGGTGTAACTGGTCTCACTTGTATTTCTAATAACGCAGGTGTAGATGATTTTGGCTTAGGTATTTTGCTTCAAACCAAACAGATTAAAAAAATGATCTCTTCTTATGTTGGAGAAAATAAAGAATTTGAGCGCCAATATTTAAATGGTGAACTTGATGTAGAACTCACCCCACAAGGTACTTTAGCTGAAAAATTACGTGCTGGTGGTGCTGGAATTCCCGCGTTTTATACTCAAACTGGCGTAGGTACACTGATTGCTGAAGGTAAAGAAGAACGTACCTTTAAAGGCAAAAACTACATTTTAGAAGAATCTTTAACAGCCGATGTAGCACTTGTTAAAGCATATAAGGCAGATAAAGCGGGTAATTTGGTTTTCCGTAAAACTGCTCAGAACTTTAACCCTGAATGTGCAATGGCTGGAAAAATTACAATTGCTGAAGTTGAACAGGTTGTTGAAATTGGTGAATTGGATCCGGATGAAATCCATTTGGCGGGTATCTATGTAAATCGCATTGTACTTAACACGTCACCTGAAAAACGCATTGAGCATAAAACTTTAAGCACGGAGGCAGTATAAAATGGCTTGGTCACGCAATGAAATGGCACAACGTGCTGCAAAAGAACTTGAAGATGGTTTTTATGTCAATTTAGGTATTGGCTTACCTACCCTTGTTGCCAACTATATTCCTGAAAATATTAATGTTTGGCTTCAGTCTGAGAACGGTTTATTGGGTATTGGCGAGTTTCCAACTGAAGAAACTGTTGATGCCGATTTAATTAATGCAGGCAAACAAACAGTTACTGCTCGCCCTGGCGCTGCTTTTTTCTCAAGCTCAGCGTCATTTGCCATGATCCGTGGCGGCCACGTAAACATTGCAATTTTAGGTGCAATGGAAGTTTCCGAAAATGGTGACTTGGCTAACTGGATGATCCCAGGCAAGAAAGTAAAAGGTATGGGCGGCGCAATGGATTTGGTTGTTGGTGTCCAAAAAGTTGTAGTTCTTATGGAACATTGTGCAAAAGATGGTACGCCAAAAATTGTGAAAAACTGTAGTTTACCTTTAACAGGTAAAGGTGTGGTTCACCGCGTAATTACTGACTTAGGTGTAATGGACATTACCCCACAAGGTGTTGAACTGATTGAACTTGCTAAAGATGTCACTCTAGAACAAATTCAAGCTGTTACAGGTGTCGAATTCTATAAAACCTTAGTTGCTTAAATTTTAATTTTTAGTTAGCCAGACAAGACTTAAGCTAGAAAGTGAGCTTAAGTCTTAGCCCTTTTAAGCACCGGATGTGCTGTCAACGAATAAGAACGAGAAGGATTTTTTCAGCTATGGAAAAACAGCAAGGAATTTTTGAAAGATTTGCCCTTCGGATTAGTGACTGGTCTGAAAAGTGGTTTCCAGATTCATATATTTTTGCACTACTCGGCGTCATTATTGTCTCTATTGCCGCTTTGGGTATTGGTGCTCCAATCCAAGATGTAGCGACGTCATTTGGTAATGGTTTTTGGAGTCTTATTCCCTTTACGCTACAAATGACCATGCTAATTATTGTGGGTTATGTCGTTTCTGTTTCTAAACCCATCAAATTTCTGATTCAAAAAATGGCGCGTATTCCAAATTCTGGGCGTGGTGCTATTGTTTTGGTTGCGACCGTCAGCTTATTAATTTCGCTGGTCAATTGGGCGGTAAGTACCATCCTTACTGCGCTTCTAGTGATCGCATTAGCAAAACGTAAAGAACTCAATATGGATTATCGTGCTGCCGCAGCGGCTGCGATTATTGGTATGGGTGCAACTTGGGCGTTGGGAATTAGTTCGTCAGCAGCACAACTTCAAGCGAATAAAAGCAGTTTGCCTGAGTCGATTTATAATTTGACTGGTGTTATTCCATTTACTGAAACGATCTTTCTTTGGCAATCAATTGCGATGACCATTATTTTGGTGATTGTTTCAATCGCAATCGCGTATTGGTCAGCCCCAAAAGGTAATAACGTTAAAACAATTGATAGTTTTAATGTGCAATTTGAAGAAGAAAAGCCACATGAAGAGAAATCTACCCGTCCGGGTGACTGGTTAGAAAACTCGCCTATTTTAACGATTAGTGTAGTGGCTTTAGGTCTAATCTGGATGTTTTTTGAATTTTCAAAAAGTAATCCAATTATTGCCATTTCAAGTCTAAACACCTACAACTTTGTCTTTTTAATGCTAGGTCTAGCATTACATGGAACGCCACGAAACTTTTTAAATGCTGTTGCAAAGGCAGTTCCGGCTGTATCAGGCATTTTAATCCAGTTCCCGTTGTACGGAAGTATCGCCTTTATTATGACGCAAGCTTTAAACAGTCAAGATTTATCACTGTCGCACTATGTTGCCGAGTTTTTTGTCTCTATCGCTTCAAAAGAAACCTTTGCGATTGTGATGGGAATTTACTCTGCCATACTCGGGTTCTTTGTACCTTCTGGCGGTGGAAAATGGATCATTGAAGCCCCCTATGTAATGCAAGCGGCAAATGATTTAAAAGTTCATTTGGGTTGGTCAGTACAAATTTATAACGCAGCTGAAGCTTTACCAAACTTAATCAATCCATTCTTCATGCTTCCAATGTTAGGCATTTTAAAACTAAAAGCAAAAGATGTGATTGGTTTTACAGTCACTCAGCTCGTCGTGCATTTTCCTTTAGTTTTATTTTTACTATGGTTCTTTGGAAGAACGCTTAGCTACACCCCACCTACTTTTTAATTTACTGGCGCCTTTAGTTTCGGCTAGAGGCAAATTTAGCAAATACACCAATAAGAGATATTAAGATGAGTTCAATTGTTATAGTTTCAGGTAGTCGTACTGCAATGGGCGGTTTTCAGGGCAGTTTATCTTCTTTAACAGCTCCAGAGCTTGGTGCTGCAGTAATCCGTGAATCGATTAAACGTGCAGGTGTTGCACCAGACCAAGTAGATGAAGTTATTTTTGGTTGCGTATTAAGTGCAGGTATAGGCCAAGGTCCTGCTCGTCAGGCTATGCGTAAAGCTGGCGTGCCCGATCATGTCGGTGCAGTCACCATTAATAAACTGTGTGGCTCTGCCATGAAAGCGGTATTAATGGCATCAGATACCTTAAAAGCTGGTAGTGCCAACATTATTGTTGCGGGTGGTATGGAATCTATGAGTAATGCTCCATATATTTTGCCTAAAGCTCGCGGTGGTTACCGCATGGGACACGGCGAAATTAAGGACCATATGTTTTTAGATGGCCTTGAAGATGCTGAAACTGGCCGATTAATGGGTTCTTTTGCTCAAGATATGGCAAACACCAAAGGCTTTACACGTGAGCAAATGGATAATTTCGCGATTTCTTCACTTAAAAAAGCCCAAACTGCGATTACAGAAGGTTACTTCAAAGAAGAAATTGTTCCTGTTGAAGTAAAAACACGTAAAGGTGTTGAAATTGTTGATCAAGATGAACAACCATTAAAAGCGAATCTTGAAAAAATCCCAACTTTACGCCCTGCTTTTAGTAAAGACGGTACAATTACAGCTGCAAACTCAAGCTCAATTTCTGATGGTGCTGCTGCATTAGTACTCACCACTGAAGAATATGCCCAGTCTCATGGTTTAAATACTTTAGCAAAAATTGTGGCGACTTCTAGTCATTCACAGCATCCAAGCGAGTTTACAATTGCTCCAATTAGTGCGATTCAAAAAGTACTTGAGCGTGCTGGTTGGTCTGTTGACGAGGTAGATGCTTGGGAAATTAATGAAGCTTTTGCAATGGTCGCAATGGCGCCAATTCATGAGCTCGGCATTGATGAAGCAAAAGTCAACGTACATGGCGGTGCTTGTGCTTTAGGACATCCAATTGGTGCAACGGGTTCAAGAATTATCCTTTCTCTTATCTATGCTTTAAAACGCCTAGGTAAGAAGAAAGGTGTTGCTGCGTTATGTATTGGTGGCGGTGAAGCTACAGCCGTCGCAATTGAAATCTAAAAACCAAACCACACAGAAGAAGATGTAGGAGTTTTTCTTACATCTTCTTTTTTAGACTTTAAAAAGTTCATAACAGGTTTGGCGGAACCATTTATGGCTACTTTTATGATGACAAGACATATGCCAATGTTGTTTAACATCATAAGTTGGGAAGTCGAGAGGTGCCGGTAAAATCTGTAAATTTTCTCTGACTAATAAGACTTGGCTCAAATAATACGGTACGGTTGCGATCGCATCTGTTTCTTGAACGACTAAACCCACCCCTAGATAACTTGGTAAGCGGATTAGAATATTTCTATCCAATCCTTTGTTCTGTAATTCATTTTTAATGTGGTAGTGCCCGATTCCTGCATCAATATCGATATGATATTCCCGCATATAATCATCTAAAGTAAAATTATTTGGATCTAACCTAGGATGGCTCTTAGAGCTAATCACAACATAATGCTGTTTGAAAAACTTTTGTTGATAAAAGCCTTCTTCTAATTGAGGTAAAAAGCCAATTGCAAGGTCAATTTCACCATTTGCCATTTGATAGCTAGTTTCTGGTGTAATCGGCCGAATATTCAAACGAATTAAAGGAGCTTTCTCTTTTAAATAATTTGTTAATTGCGGCAATAAGACCAGATGAGATACATCAGTCATCGCAATAGTAAAAAGTTGATCCGAAGTAAGTGGGTCAAAGTTCACACTAAAGTTATTAATACTTTCAACTTTATCAATCACTTCACTAATGAGCGGAAAGATTTCTTTAGCTAATTCGGTCGGAATCATTTCATTCCCAACACGAATAAAAAGCGGGTCATTGAAATGCTGACGGATTTTGTTCAGTCCATTACTAACACTCGGTTGTGTAAGACCAATAGCATCAGCAGCCATTGAAACGCTTTTAAACCGATAAATATGATAAAAAATATTTAGTAATCTACTATCTAGATCAAACAAAATTGTCTCCGTCTGGATCAAATAATCCATTCAAAAGGAATGAAATCAGGTACAGCATATATAAAAATGCTCTCTAAATTTCTGAATTATTGATATATGGTCTAAATTAACAAAGAATCTAGACCATGAGCAATGCTTTATAAAGCCTTTCATCATAAAGACAAAGGTATGGGCGCTTTAATTGATTACTTTGTATATAACTTTGCTAAATACAGCCCATAATTATAAATTTTAATCAGGCTGAGTTTGGAAGCCCTTCCAGATTTGCTGGACTGCTTTGTTATCACTCAAATTATTTTTAAAAATATAAATATCTTGAGGAAGACAATATTCATGATGATCCAACATGACCAGTTTTCCGTTAGCAAGATCTTCCTCTACATTAATTTTTGGAATCCATGCCACCCCTAGGCCTTGCAATACCAGCTCTTTCAAATTAGTTGCATTATCAGTCTCGTATAAGGTTTTATAAATTAGTTTACCTTCGATCAGTTGGTCCACTAATTTTCGCAAATACGCATGTTTACTGTAAGCAAGCAATGAAAAATTATTCTGAATTGTATGCTTAGGCGTATGGTCGGCTTCAGTAGCTGATACAGGAACAATCTCTGTTTCCGCAATCTTGATTCCGCTTAAAATATCATCACCAACACGATTAATATGAGATCGGTCTGCATAACAAATCATAAAATCGCAGGCACCTTCTTTCAAAAGAGATAAACCCTCACCACTATTGGTCGCTACAATTTCAATTTTTAGATCACGCATAAACGTTGGGAATTTTTTCAAAAAAGTCGTTAAAAAACCAGAAGCTAATGAATGAACAACACAAAACCGAATGGTAGATTCAGTTTCATTTTTAATATTTTTAATCAGCTTAGCGGTCTCTTCCACCTGCTTTTCAATATTTTTAGACATAACCAGCATAATTCGCCCGATGTCTGTAAATTCAATATTATTTTTATTATTTCTAATAATAACTTCAGCTCCAATCATCTCTTCTAATTGCTGAATTCTACGCGTAAAAGCGGATTGACTAATAAATCGCTTTTCTGCTGCCTTTGAAATAGAACGCTCGCGCTCTAATGTCAAAAGATCTTCTACCCAACGTACTTCTAAGTTCATTTTATGCATTCCCTTTTTATATTTATGTCCTTAATTTGTCTTGTTGGGAAGCTGGATAAATAGCTGAATAGATGAATGAAAAATATAAAACATGGGAGTACCTGCAAAAATGCGATGGAAGAATGGCAAGGCCAAACGATAAAAAGTATGTATTTAATAATTCTGACATAGAAAAGAGTGTAAGAGAATAAAAGACTTTGATTTAACTCACCAACTCATACAAATATAAAATTATTGCGGTAAAAATTATTTTAAATCAATAATTAAATTAAACATAACCTAAGTAAATGAACACTTCAATCTTAATAAAAAATAAAAATAATCTTATGTTTTCATCA
>Ga0207655_1000491_pt1 | contig 50932 bp, 49 predicted proteins | sample KBSM44metaG_FD_184398 | JGI IMG/M metagenome (GOLD analysis project Ga0207655, IMG submission 184398) | Miscanthus rhizosphere microbial communities from Kellogg Biological Station, Michigan, USA - KBS M4-4 metaG (SPAdes) (version 2) | ecosystem: Host-associated > Plants > Roots > Rhizosphere >...
AAAAGCCGAGCAGGTAGAGAATGCTGAAGGTACCCACCACGGACACCGGCACCGCGATCAGCGGAATAATCGACGCGCGCCAGGTTTGCAGGAACAGGATCACCACCAGCACCACCAGCACCACCGCTTCCAGCAGCGTTTGCACCACCGCGCGGATGGAGTCGCGCACGAACACCGTCGGATCGTAAGGTGCCGCCCACTTCATATCGTCCGGGAAGCGCGTGGACAGTTCGTCCATTTTGGCGCGCACCGCGTTAGACAGATCGATGGCGTTCGCCCCCGGCGACTGGAAAATACCAATCCCGACAGCGTCTTTGTTGTTCAGCTGGGAACGCAGCGCATAGCTGCCGGAACCCATTTCAATCCGCGCCACGTCGCGCAGGCGCACCACCGTACCGTCCTGCGTCGTTTTCAGGACAATATTGCCGAACTCTTCTTCGGTATGCAGACGCCCCTGGGCGTTAATGGAGATCAGGAAATCGCTCTCTTTCGGCAGCGGCTCGGCGCCGAGCTGCCCGGCAGAGACCTGCACGTTCTGCTCCTGCATCGCCGTGACCACGTCCGAGGCCGTCAGCCCGCGCGCCGCCACCTTGTTGGGATCCAGCCATACGCGCATCGCGTATTCGCCCGAGCCGAAAATCTGGATCTGGCCAACGCCGGGCAGGCGCGCCAGCTCGTCCTTCACCTTCAGCGTGGCGTAGTTACGCATATACAGCGAATCGTATTTACCGTTAGGTGAAAACAGATGCACCACCAGCGTCAGCGTCGGGGACTGCTTCTGGGTCGTGATGCCCAAACGCCGCACGTCTTCCGGCAGACGCGCCTCGGCCTGTGCGACGCGGTTTTGCACCTGTACCTGCGCCTGATCCGGATCGGTACCCGGACGGAAGGTGACGGTGGTCACCAGCACGCCGTCAGAACCCGCGACGGACTTCATGTACATCATGTTCTCAACGCCGTTGATCGCCTCTTCCAGCGGCGTCGCCACGGTCTCGGCAATCACTTTCGGGTTGGCGCCCGGATACTCCGCGCGCACCTGCACGCTTGGCGGGACGACGTCAGGATATTCGCTCACCGGCAGCAGCGGGATGGCGATCAATCCGGTGATAAAAATCAGAATCGACAGTACGGCCGCAAAAATCGGCCTGTCGATGAAAAAACGGGAAAAGTCCATGGGTTGGATTCTCAGGTAAGGGATCAGTTGAGGGCGGCGCTGGCGTTCATGGCAACGGCTTTAGCGTTTACCGGCATGCCCGGCATAAACACTTTTTGTAAGCCATCGACGATGACTTTATCGCCAGGCTTCAACCCCTGCTGCACGATGCGTAAACCGTCAGCCAGACGCCCCGGCGTGATATCGCGGCGCTGCGCCTTCCCTTCTTTATCAACGATATAGACATACTTACGATCCTGATCGGTCAGCACCGCTTTGTCGTCAACCAGTGTGGCTTTGAATTCCGCGCTGCCCGGCAGGCGTACGCGGGCAAACAGCCCCGGCGTGAACTGACGCTGGGCGTTATCCAGCAGCGCACGCATGCGGATGGTGCCGGTACTCGGCGTTAGCTGATTGTCCAGAAAATCCACTTTGCCCTGATGGGGATAACCCTCCTCACCGGTAAGGCCAATCTCCACCGGCAGCGCCGTGTGATGGCTGGACGCCCCCTGCCCGCTGCGGGCCAGATTTTGGTAGTGAAGGTAGGTTGACTCATCCACGTCAAAGTAGACGTAAACCGTCTTCTGGGAGACCAGCGTGGTGAGTACGCTCGCGCTGTCGCCTGCGGTGACCAGATTACCGCTGGTGATCAACGCGCGGCTGGCGCGCCCATCAATCGGCGCGGTCACTTTGGTGAAATCCAGGTTAAGCTGGGCGGCGTCAACGGCTGCCTGCGCTGCGCGAATGTCAGCCTGCGCCTGAGTGGCTGCTGAACGACGCTGCTCCCACTCCTCACGGGACACCACGTTGGTGTTGACCAGCTTATCGGTACGATTAGCTTCACTTCGCGCCAGACTGGCCTGCGTTTTGGCTCTCGCCAGCGTTGCCTGCGCCTGTTCCAGGGCGGCGCGATAGGTTCTGTCGTCGATAGTGAACAGCACTTCGCCCTTTTTCACCTCCTGGCCGTCTGTGTAATTCACTTTATCAATGTAGCCAGAGACGCGGGGACGAAGCTGAACGCTTTCCACCGCTTCGATCCGCCCGTTAAAGCTGTCCCACTGGCTAATGGATTTTACGACCACGTCAGCGGCGCTGACGTCGGGCGCGGGTGGCGCGGCGTTTTGCGCGACGCTGTCATCACAGCCGGCGAGCGCCAGGGAGAGTATCACCGCCCCCAGCGCGTTCAGATGAAAGTTACCCCAGGTTTTTTGCAGGCTCATTATTTTTATTCCGGTAATTGTAGCCGCCGGGCAAGACGCAGCGAGAGACGCCGCGCCACTTCCTTTGTCCGGACAGGCTTAAGGCCATTTGTGCCGTTCATCGCCACAAAACTGTAACAGTTGCGAATACACTATCGCGGCGATTGTAGGAAGGCGCTTAATTAAGTGCAAGAATAATTGTTGCACTTTATGTGCTATTTGAGGCAACCGAAAAAGCCCTGTTTCGGCCAGGGTATTAAATGCAACAATAAAACTTGCAATTAACGTCAAACCAGGCCAACTTTAAATGCAACAGACAAAGATGCTTTTTATTTTCTGCGTGGGGGTAACACCATGAACACTGGCGCATTTATGCACGATTTGCTCGACTGGATTGATAACAACCTGGATAGCCGTCTGGATATTGAAACCGTTTCAAGACGCTCCGGCTACTCGAAATGGCACCTCCAGCGCCTGTTCAAAGAACATACGGGATACCCCCTCGCCGGGTACATTCGCGCACAAAAGCTGCAAAAATCGGTTGAGCGTCTTAGCCGCAGCGATGAACCGATTTTGAACGTAGCGATTGCGCTGGGCTTTGACTCTCAGCAGTCCTTCAACCGTAGTTTCAAGCGTCAGTATGGTCAGGCTCCCGGCGCATGGCGCCGAAGTGTCGGCACCATGGAAGCGGATAAAGCCATTATCCGCACGGGTACGCATTAAAGAATGGGCATTATCCGCGAAGCCACGGGGTTATCGTGAGCCCGGTGAGCAGCCCTTCGGGGCTCAGTAATCGGGTAACGGTTTGACCCCACGGCTCTGTACGGTTGTCCACCAACACGCGATATCCCTTCTCTTTAAGGAGGGTCGTAGCGGAATGAAGCTCCTGTACCTCATATTCGATCCACCCCTGCGGTATCGGGTATTCAACAGGCCACAGGTCGGTCCCGAAACAGGAACCCGATGCCTGCGACAGGGGCCAGACCGCAAAATGCTTAACGCCGTCCAGCTGCCCTTCTTCTGCCGAAAGGTAATCACAATTACCCTCCATTGGCTTAAGCGGCAACCCAAGCGTGTGCACATAAAATTCGGCGCTGGACTCGGTATTTTGCGAAATGGGCCCAAACCCAGCGATAAACAGAACGTCAATTCCCGGTAAATTTTGCAACATCCATCGTCCCTCATTGCCTGAAAATGAATCGTACTTATACTACTAACGCCATCTCCCCGTCTAATGGTGAACGCCAGCAAAACGGTGGGCATATTTAGCGCTTGTAGCGGCCTGAATTAATTGCCTGCCGTTCAGCCATCCGGGTGTTTAAATGGTTAAAATAAAATAATATTTACGTTGCGGAAAAAAATATTCTGTGTCTTAATAGCGTCATCGGTTTGGAAAACAGACCTTATGAAAGCAGTTTTAGTAAAGCAGTCCTCATTTCAAGTGCTATCCTTAGATATCCCTTCTTCATGAGCCTTCTCCTAAGTGCCAAATAAGTCACTCTCACTACAGGCCATCATCGCCGCACTATGTGGCTCATCAATTAAGGAATTATCTATGTCTAATAAAATGACTGGTTTAGTAAAATGGTTCAACGCAGATAAAGGTTTTGGCTTTATCACTCCTGACGACGGCAGCAAAGATGTATTCGTGCATTTCTCTGCAATCCAGGGCGATAACTTCAAAACTCTGGACGAAGGCCAGAAAGTGTCCTTCACCATTGAAAATGGCGCTAAAGGCCCTGCGGCCGGTAACGTCACTGCCCTGTAATAGGTGCTCATTATCTGTGGCGCTTACGATAGCGATGAAGGCGTAGGCCTGAGCAGTTATGTGCTACTGATAATAAAATGAACCCGCCCCGAGCGGGTTTTTTATTTATACTTCCTGACGTCTTAATCTCGACAAATATTGTTAAAAAAATAAGTAATTATCATTTTAAACGTGTATTGTTGTTGTCCCCTTTTAGCAGGAGCGCCCTATGTCCGTACGTAAAAAAACACAAACTCATCGTAATTATTTAGTGAAATGCACATGTCCAGGCTGTGCAAAAGATTCAGAACACAGCTTTAGCCGCGTCCAGAAAGGCGCTCAACTTGTCTGTCCGTTTTGCAGCACCCTCTTTAAATCCTCTAAATGAATGAAGGCGTGTTCCTGACATTCTATTTATCCCTGAAATAAAACTATATTTTCAGCGTATCGATCACCACCCTCAGGGCGGGCGACACGTTGCGGTGCGGATAATAAAGGAACATCCCGTCCATACGCAGGCTATAACGCTGCAAAACCCGAATAAGCGTTCCGCGCTCTAAATCGTCCGTCACCAGCTCAACCGGCAAATAGGCCAGCCCAAGCCCCAACCGGGCGGCCTCGGCTTCCATATAGCTGTCCGACAGCCCCCACTGGCCTTCTGGTCGATGTGTGACGGTCTTCCCCTCCTGAACCAGCTCCCAATGATAGCGGCTACCGTCGGCGAACTGGTAGGCAATACAGGGATGCGCCGCTAAATCCGCTGGCGTCTGGGGGAAACCGTAGCGTCGAAAGTGTTCCGGGGTACCAACTACGGCCATTTCCATATCGGGGGTGATGCGCACGGCAATCATTCCCTGCCCTACCTCCGGCCCCAGCCGAATCCCTGCGTCGAAGCGCTCGGCGATGATGTCCACGAAGCGGCTTTCATTTATCAGCTCCAGTCGAATGTCCGGGTAGCGTTGCTTAAACATCGCGAGCTTCGGCAGCAGGCATTTATCAATGGCATGCTGGCTGGCATTGATGCGCACCGTGCCGCATGGCGTCTGGCGATAGTGTGCCAACGTCGCGAGACCGCTATCCAGCGCATCAAACGCAGACTCGGCGGTTTGATAGAGCTGCTCTCCTGCGTGGGTCAGCGACAATTTTCGCGTAGTGCGCACCAGAAGCTGCACGCCAAGGCGCTCTTCGAGTTCACGCACCGAACGGCTGATACCGGACTGTGCCAGCCCGAGTCGCTGCGCGGCTGCCGTAAAACTTCCCTCACGCACCACCTGCATAAACAGATAGAGCTCATTGTAGTTTTCCCGCTTCGCCATTTCGCCCCCATTTATAACAATATGGTATGAATTTTAACATTTACCCGCCTCTAATCAGCACTATTTTTGCTAATTATAATGGTCGCATCACAACAACACGCGGTAACGCTTATGAAAACATTCACCCAAAAACTAACCGTGGCGATGCTGCTATGCGCATCATTAAGTGGAGTAACGACAATGAGTTATGCAGAAACCACCAACCCAAACGCCCCCGTGTCGATGGTGACGATATGGGATAAAACCTTTGTTGAGAGTGACAAAGTCGACCACCGCAAGGTGTCCTTCCAGAACCGATACGGCATCAGCCTGGTGGGCGATCTGTATCTTCCCAAAAACCGCGGCGACCGCAAGCTGGCGGCGGTTGCGGTCAGTGGGCCATTTGGCGCGGTCAAAGAGCAGTCCAGCGGCCTGTATGCGCAGACCCTGGCGGAAAATGGGTTTGTGACCCTGGCGTTCGATCCGTCCTATACGGGCGAAAGCGGTGGCCAGCCGCGCAACGTCGCGTCTCCGGATATCAATACCGAAGACTTCAGTGCGGCGGTGGATTTCCTGGGGTTGCAGAAAGAGGTTGATCGTAACCGCATTGGTATTCTCGGCATCTGCGGCTGGGGCGGTATGGCGCTGAATGCGGCCTCCATGGATACCCGCGTGAAAGCGGTCGCCACCAGCGTGATGTATGACATGAGCCGGGCCATGGGTCACGGCGTGGGCGACGGGAAAGATCGTTATTCAGCGGCAGATCGCCGGGCCGTTCTGCAGTATCTGAACATACAGCGCTGGAAAGATGCTGAGAACGGGACCTTCGCGCACGGCGGCCATGATATTTATGTCGATGAGAACGGCAAGGTGACGGCGGCTGAACGTATTCTGCCCGAGACGCTGCCAGCAGACCCGCATCCGGTGCTGAAGGAGTTCTATGACTACTACCGCATGCCGCGCGGGTTCCACGCGCGCTCCGTCAACTCCACCGGAGCCTGGACTGCCACCATGCCGCTGTCGTTCATGAATATGCCGCTGCTGAGCTACGCCGGTGAAATTACTATCCCGACGCTTATCGTAACCGGTGAAAAGGCACACTCCCGCTACTTTGCGGAAGATGCGTTTAAAGCGGTCGGTAGTAAGCAGAAGGAACTGGTGATTGTTCCGGGCGCGAACCATGTCGACCTCTATGACAATGCTGCCGGGAAGATCCCGTTCGGCCAGTTTGAGCAGTTCTTCAAAGCCAGCCTGAAATAACCCTCTCCGCCGCCCGTATTGAGCGGGCGGCCCTTCGTGAAAGATGACTATGTCCACTCTGAACCCTACCACCTCACAGAATGAGGAACGCGCGCACTGGGGCGGTATTTTTGCCATGACCCTGTGCGTATTCGTCCTGATTGCCTCGGAATTTATGCCCGTCAGCCTGCTTACCCCCCTTGCCAGAGATTTGGCCGTTACGGAGGGGCTCGCTGGCCAGGGGATCGCGATTTCCGGCGCGCTGGCGGTTCTGACCAGCCTCTTCCTTTCCCGGCTTGCCGGGAATATGAACCGCAAATACCTTCTGCTGGGAATGACGCTCCTGATGGCGCTCTCGGGGATGATTATCGCTTTCGCCTCAAACTTTCTGGTTTACATGACTGGCCGCGCGCTGATCGGTATCGCTATAGGCGGGTTCTGGTCCATGTCTGCCGCAACGGCAATTCGCCTTGTTCCTCAGCATCAGGTATCGCGCGCGCTGGCGATATTCAACGGGGGGAACGCGCTGGCGACGGTAGTCGCTGCTCCGCTCGGGAGTTATCTCGGCGCCACCATTGGCTGGCGCGGCGCCTTCCTGTGCCTCGTTCCCGTGGCGATAGTCGCGTTCATCTGGCAGTGTTTTAGCCTGCCGGGTATGAAAGGGAATCAGTACGATGCCTCGCGTGGAAGCATTTTTCGTTTGTTCCGTCAGCGAGCGGTCTCTGTGGGTCTGCTGGCCTGCGGCCTGTTCTTTATGGGACAGTTTGCGCTCTTTACCTATGTGCGGCCGTTTCTTGAAACCGTCACGCAGGTCAGTCCCTCTGGCTTATCGCTGATTTTACTCACCATCGGCGTCGCGGGTTTTGTTGGCACACTGCTCGTTGCCATGGTTCTGAACGCGGCGTTTTACCAGACGTTAATCGCCATTCCCCTGCTGATGGCCGTCATTGCAGGCGTGTTGATACTGACCGGTCACAGCGTGTGGATCGTTGCCCTGCTGTTAGGCTTCTGGGGGATGCTGGCGACGGCAGCACCAACGGGATGGTGGACATGGATTGCGCGAACGCTGCCGCAAGATGCCGAAGCCGGTGGCGGGTTAATGGTCGCCGTGATCCAACTTTCTATTGCGCTAGGTTCAACGGCAGGCGGTATGGTGTTCGATCATAGCGGCTGGCAGAGCACGTTTGCATTGAGCGGAATTTTGCTCCTGGGCGCGGTTGTGTTGACGCTTCTGCTTTCGCGTCTTCATAAATCACTCGCCGGATGATTTGTTGACGCGTTTCTTCACCGCTGGTGTATTGTTTTTAAACGATTCATCACTTTGAAGAGAAGCGGCGACATGATTAACATTCTCGGCAAAACCACCTCGATTAACGTTCGAAAAGTGCTCTGGACCTGCGAAGAAGCAGGTCTTGATTATCTTCAGGAAGACTACGGCAGCGGTTTTGCCTCTACGGAAACGGACGCATTCCGCGCGCTGAACCCGAACGCCATGGTGCCCGTGCTGATTGACGGTGATTTTGTGCTGTGGGAGTCCAACGCCATCTGCCGCTATCTGGCGCGCAAGGCTGGACGTCACGATCTGCTTCCGGCCGAGCCGCAGGCCTGCGCCAACGTCGAGCGCTGGATGGACTGGCAGGCTTCAGAATTCAATAACGCCTGGCGCTACGTCTTTCCGGCGCTGGGACGTAAAAACCCGGACTTTAACGATCCGGCGCGCATTGCGGCGGGAATAAAAGAGTGGAACCACTGCATCACCATTCTTGAAAACCAGCTGCAGCGCACCGGTGCCTTTGCAGCGGGCGAAACGTTTACCCTTGCGGATGTCGTGCTTGGGCTGTCGGTGAACCGCTGGAAAATGACGCCGTTTGATAAGCCCGACGTGCCTGCGCTTGAGGCCTGGTTTGAACGTCTTAACCAGCGCCCTGCGTTTTTGCGTCACGGAAATAACGGCATGATGTAAACCCCATTTTCAGCAAGGACAATTTATTTAATTACTTAACCCTGAACGTCGTCTGAGGGAATAATAATTAAGCCATATCCTGGACAGCCCGTTGCACCGCTTTGCTAGCCTGACTATTCAGGCAACGCTCAACCCGGAGGTATTCTTGCTGATTAGACTCAAGAAAGAACGCACGCATAGGGAGGATCGCCGACTTGCTCTCTGGCTGGCGACCTCGGCAGGTTTGCTGAACGCCATCGCCCTCGGGGCATTTGGTTTTTTCCCCTCACACATGACCGGCAACACCTCACAGTTATCCAGCGAAGTTTCCTCCACCGATCTGAGCGATATTATTTTCTTCGGCTCGATTATTCTCTCCTTTGTCGCAGGCGCCATCATTGCGCGCACGATCGTGATATGGGGCATTATCCATAACGTCCGGCTGGTTTTTTGCCAGATCCTGTTTGTCGAAGGGATATTGCTGACCGGCGTCTCCGTCTACGAAATGTTTTTTCATTCCCTCACGAGCAACCGCGAGATTATTCTTTTTCTGTGCGGCCTGATGGGCATCCACAACTCCACCTCTACGCAGCTTTCCGGCGGGCGGGTGAGATCGACGCACATTACCGGCACGCTGACGGACGCGGGGATCTCCCTGGCCTCCGTCCTGGTGGCGATGCTTCGCAGGGATTATTCCAAAGATACGGCGGCACAAAAAAGTCAGCTGAAAACCCACTTAACGACCCTTTTCTCGTTTATTACGGGCGGTATCGCGGGGCTGCTGCTGTTCAGGTGGATCGGGTTTAATGCCATGCTGGCGATCGGGCTGATGCTTGCCGTGGTCGCTATCGTTTCAATTATCACCGTCTCAACGCGGGTTCGACGGGTGCGTGCCGCCGCCTGAATGTTGCCTGTCGTTATCCTAAGCGGAAAACAGGTCGACGCGGTGCCGCACGTCCAGGGGACGGCCTCTTGTTTGTGACAACGTCACTGCGCATTTTCGTTTTTAAGACTATTCTGCCCGTGCCGCGCTCCGCCCTTATGCCATAAGGGCTGGCATAAGGTTCTCACTAATTTCATAGGGTTACTGATTTCCCCCCTTCGCTGGTACCCTTCCCAAACGCTTGCTATAGCTAAATGACCCCCTGCCAAAACATGGCATAACAACAGGCAACCGGTGGTTGCTATAACGCATGCGCACAGGGAGACACACCGCAATGCACCCATTACTCAAACGCTCGCTGCTTTTTGTCGGCGCGATTATCGTGGTTCTGGCTCTCCTGACCTGGGGAATTGGGCTTGAGACGATCAAAGCGCGTCAGGTTGACCTGATTTACCTCGGGCAGCAGCACTTAATCCTGGTTTTCTCATCCATGTTTTTTGCCCTGCTGGTCGGTATTCCCAGCGGCATTCTGCTCAGCCGCCCGGCTGCGCGGGGTATCGCAGAATACGTGATGCAGATCTTTAACGTTGGCAACACCCTGCCGCCGCTGGCCGTTCTGGCACTGGCGATGGTCGTGATTGGCATCGGTGATACGCCCGCCATCATCGCCCTGTTCCTCGCTTCGCTGCTGCCGATTGTGCGCAATACCTATGCGGGACTGTGCTCGGTGCCAGCCTCGCTGCTGGAAGCGGCTAACGGTATCGGCATGACCAAATGGCAGCGCCTGCGTCAGGTAGAGATTCCCAACGCCTGGCCGGTGATGCTCTCGGGCATTCGCATCGCCACCGCCATCAATGTGGGTACGGCGCCGCTGGCGTTCCTGATCGGCGCCAGCAGCTACGGCGAGCTGATTTTCCCCGGCATTTACCTGAACGACTTCCCGACGCTGATCCTCGGCGCGGCGGCCACCGCCCTGTTCGCCCTGATCCTCGATACCCTGCTGGCTGCGCTGGGTCGCGTGATGAGTCCGCATCTCGCTCGATAACTATAACAAGGAGCTTTTATGAGACTGTTTTCCGGCCTGAAGGCCTTCTGTGCCGCGGCGCTTTTCACCAGCCAGACGCTCGCTGCCCCGCTGATTCTGGCAACCAAGAGCTTTACCGAGCAGCACATCCTTTCGGCAATGACCGTGCAGTACCTGCAGAAGAAAGGCTTTCAGGTACAGCCCCAGACCAATATCGCGACGGTGATCTCCCGCAACGCAATGATCAACAAACAGATTGATATGACGTGGGAATATACCGGCACCTCACTGATCATCTTCAACCACATCAACAAACGCATGTCGCCGCAGGAGTCCTACGAGACGGTGAAGCGCCTGGACGCGAAGCACGGACTGGTGTGGCTCAAACCGGCCGATATGAACAACACCTACGCTTTCGCCATGCAGCGCAAGCGCGCCGAGGCGGAACACATCAACACCATGTCAGAGATGGTGGCAAAGATTGAGCAGGTTCGTAAAACCGATCCGGATAACAACTGGCTGCTTGGCTTAGACCTGGAATTTGCCGGGCGAAGCGACGGCATGAAGCCGCTTCAGGCGGCCTACAAGATGGAACTGGATCGCCCGCAGATCCGCCAGATGGACCCCGGTCTGGTCTATAACGCCGTGCGCGACGGGTTCGTTGATGCCGGATTGATCTACACCACAGACGGCCGCGTGAAGGGTTTCGACCTCAAGGTGCTAGAAGACGACAAGGGCTTCTTCCCGAGTTACGCGGTGACGCCGGTGGTGCGTAAGGACACGCTGGAGGCAAACCCGGGTCTGGAAGAGGCGCTCAATACCCTTTCTGCCCAGCTTAACAACGACGTTATCACCGAACTGAACAAAAAGGTGGATATCGACCATCAGTCACCGCAGCAGGTCGCCCGTGATTTCCTGCGTAGCAAACAGTTGCTGTAGGAGGCGCTATGGATACCGTTCACTACATACTTGATAACTGGGACTACCTGTTAACGCTGACGCTGCAGCACCTGTGGCTGGTGGCGCTGGCCGTAGGTTTAGCCATCATCATCGGCGTACCGCTGGGCATTCTGATTGTGCGCCACAAATGGCTGGCGACGCCGGTGCTAGGGGTTGCCACCATCGTGCTCACTATCCCGTCTATCGCCCTGTTTGGCCTGATGATCCCACTGTTTTCGCTGATCGGTCAGGGTATAGGCGCCCTGCCCGCGATCACGGCGGTATTTCTGTACTCGCTGCTGCCGATTGTACGTAATACCCACACCGCGCTCGACAGCCTGCCGCCGGGCCTGCGCGAGGCCGGACGCGGTATCGGCATGACCTTCTGGCAGCGTCTGCGCTGGGTCGAAATTCCGATGGCGCTGCCGGTGATTTTCGGCGGTATTCGCACCGCCGTGGTGATGAACATCGGCGTGATGGCGATTGCCGCCGTGATCGGCGCGGGCGGCCTGGGCCTGCTGCTGCTTAACGGCATCGGCGGAAGCGATATTCGCATGTTGATTGCGGGCGCGCTGATGATCTGTCTTTTAGCGATTGTGCTCGACTGGTTGCTGCACCGTCTGCAGGTAGTACTGACTCCGAAGGGGATACGATAATGATAAAACTGGAAAACCTCACTAAACAATTTTCGCAGAAGCATGGTCAGACCTTTAAGGCCGTCGACAACGTTAACCTGAACGTGCCCGAAGGTGAAATGTGCGTCCTGCTCGGCCCGTCCGGCTGCGGCAAAACCACCACGCTGAAGATGATTAATCGCCTCATTACGCCAAGCAGCGGGACGATCCTGATTAACGGTGAAGACACCAGCGGCATGGACACCGTGACGTTGCGCCGCAACATCGGCTACGTTATCCAGCAGATTGGCCTGTTCCCGAACATGACCATCGAAGAGAACATTACCGTGGTACCGCGCATGCTGGGCTGGGATAAAGCGCGCTGTAAAACGCGCGCCGAAGAGCTAATGGACATGGTGGCGATGGACCCGCATAAGTTTCTGAATCGCTATCCGCGCGAGATGTCCGGCGGCCAGCAGCAGCGTATTGGCGTGATCCGCGCCCTGGCGGCGGATCCTCCGGTACTGCTGATGGATGAACCCTTTGGTGCGGTCGACCCGATCAACCGCGAGGTGATCCAGAACCAGTTCCTCGAGATGCAGCGCAAGCTGAAAAAGACGGTGATGCTGGTAAGCCACGATATTGATGAAGCGCTCAAGCTCGGCGACCGCATTGCGGTTTTCCGTCAGGGGAAAATCGTGCAGTGCGCCAGCCCGGATGAACTGCTGGCGAAACCGGCGAACGAGTTTGTCGGGTCGTTTGTGGGCCAGGACCGCACGCTGAAGCGCCTGCTGCTCGTCTCTGCTGGCGACGTAACGGACCAGCAGCCTACGATCACGGTGCGTGAATCGACTCCCCTGCCGGAGGCGTTTGCCATCATGGACGACAACGATATTCGCGCCATCACCGTGGTCGACGAGCACGGCAAGCCGCTGGGCTTTGTGAAGCGCCGCGAAGCGCGCCACGCCAGCGGTGCCTGCGCCGACATCCTGCATCCGTTCCGCATGACCGGTAAGGCGGAGGATAACCTTCGCGTGGTGCTCTCCCGCCTGTATGAGAGCAACACCAGCTGGATGCCGATTGTCGATGAGGACGGGCGCTACAACGGCGAAATTTCGCAGGATTACATTGCGGAGTATCTCAGCTCAGGCCGCACGCGCCGTGCGCTGAATATTCATAGCGAGAGCTAATGCCTACAGCCGGGTTTTGCCCGGCTTTTTCGCACGCATACCTTTTGCTAACCCCGCGATTTGCCGCCACAATAGTGTATCTTCACCGTTTAATCGCGACCTCATGCAACGTCTTCACCCCTACCCCGACATCCGCGCGATGTTTCGCCGACTCCTGATTGCCACCGTTACCGGCGTGCTGGCCGCGCTGGCCGTTGCGGTATTTCGCCACAGCATGTACCTGCTGGAGTGGCTGTTTCTGAGTAACAACAGCGGCAGCCTGGTCAACGCCGCCGCCGCGTTATCACCCTGGCGACGCGCGCTGACCCCGGCGCTAGGCGGGCTGGCCGCAGGATTGCTGTTATGGGGCTGGCAGCGGCTGACCGCACAGCGCCCTCATGCGCCAACCGATTATATGGAAGCGCTGGAAACCGAAGACGGACGGTTCGATTACGGGGCGAGCCTGGTGAAATCCCTCGCCTCGCTGCTGGTGGTCGCCAGCGGTAGCGCCATCGGTCGTGAAGGGGCAATGATCCTGCTCGCAGCCCTGGCCGCCTCCTTTTTCGCTCGGCGCTTTACGCCGAAAGCAGAATGGAAACTCTGGATCGCCTGCGGTGCCGCCGCCGGGATGGCCAGCGCCTATCATGCGCCTTTAGCAGGCAGCCTTTTCATCGCGGAAATATTGTTTGGCACGCTGATGCTGGCCTCCCTCGGCCCGGTGGTGATTGCCGCCGTGGTGGCGCTACTCACAACGCGCCTGCTCAGCCCGGGAGCCAGCACGCTTTATGATGTGCATCTTAGCGAGGTGCTTACAGCAACGGATTATTCGCTGATCGCGGGCGTCGGCCTGCTGGCAGGCGTATGCGGTCCATTGCTGATGTGGCTGATGAGCGCGAGCCACGCGCTTTTTCTGCGGCTCAAGCTCACGCCCCCGCTGCAGCTGGCGCTGGGGGGATTGATTGTCGGACTGCTGTCGCTCCTGACGCCGAAAGTCTGGGGCAATGGCTACAGCGTGGTACAGGCGTTTCTTATCGCGCCGCCGCTGCTGTCGGTGATTGCTGGCGTGTTTATCTGTAAATTACTGGCGGTGCTGGCGAGCAGCGGTTCGGGCGCGCCGGGCGGCGTATTTACCCCAACGCTATTCGTGGGGATGGCGACAGGGATGCTCTTTGCGCAAATCGTCACGCTGCTTTTGCCGGGTTCGGAGACGGTGATTTTGCTGGGGCTGGCGGGAATGGCAACGCTGTTGGCTGCAACGACGCACGCGCCGATTATGTCGGCACTGATGGTGTGCGAAATGACCGGGCAGTATTTTTTACTGCCCGGCCTGCTGGTTGCCTGCGTAGTGGCCTCCGTTCTGTCGAGAACGTTACGCCACGACTCTATCTACGGGCAACACGCTGCCGAAGGCCGAGAGATCGATGTACTGCGATAATTCACGCTGCTCTGCGCGAGGCAGATAAGGCAGCTCGCCCACTAGCGGCCCTGGCAATTTTTTGCTCAGCACGTCGATAATTTCGGCGTAATGCGCAAGCCCAGGGTTAATGCGGTTAGCCACCCAGCCAATCAGCGGCAGGCCATCATTGGCAATGGCCTGCGCCGTTAACAGCGCATGGTTGATGCATCCTTCCTGAATGCCGACCACCATCACCACCGGCAGTTGCTCCTGTACCACCCACTCCGAGAGCGGACGTAAATCGTTCATCAGGCTACGCCAGCCGCCGGTGCCTTCGACCACAACGTGATCGACTTTCTCACTCAGATTTAACAGTCCATCTGAGAGCAGGCTGTAGTTGATCAGGCCGCTGTGCGCCACGCTGCTTTCATCTTCGCTCAGCGCAATAGGATTGACGGCGTGGTAAGGCAGCTCCAGTGACGAAACGCTTTGCAGAACCAGGGCGTCTTTATTGCGCAGTCCCTCTGGCGTCTCTTTACTGCCTTTTGCGACCGGTTTGTACCCTGCAACACGTTTACCGTTTGCCGTCAGGGCCTGCAGCAACGCACGGGATACCACTGTCTTCCCGACGGAGGTATCAGTACCAGTAACAAAGAAACGCTTAAGCATGACTCATTCCACCTCTTGGGTATGCTTCGAAATATAAACCAAGTAAATAATTCAGTGGGGGAAGTCTACGGGAAGCGTGCGCTACCCGGCTTGAGATAGCGCAATATTTCTTACATCTAAGGAAAAGAGTTAACCCTGCAGTAAGCGAATCAGTAAGGAACCGTTATACATGGCATCTTTCACCAGCGCAGCACCGGCCATGGTGCCCTGGTTAGAAAATTGGGTACTTTCAACGACGATATTTTTGCTGTAGGCAGGCAGCGCCTGCTGGTTGATACAGGCGGAAATCGCGGGAAAGAGGATCTCTGCCGCCTGGCTCAGCGGTGAGCCGATCAGGATTTTCTGCGGATTGAAGAGATTCACCATGATGGCCAGAATGCGGCCTACGTTATTCCCCACGCCGGTAATAATGTCCTTCGCCAGCAAATCGCCCTGCCGCGCGGCGGTGCAGAGCGCATCGACGGTGAGCGGTTGCCCGTGAAGCGAAGAGCTCATTGACTGGCTAAGCCGCACCTGCGCCAGCTCCAGCACGCTTTCAACGCTGGCGATGGTTTCCAGACAGCCGTGGTTCCCGCAGTAGCAGCGCTTGCCGTAGGGATCGACCTGGGTATGCCCAATCTCGACCAGGCTGCTGCTTCCGGCATGCAGAAGACGCCCGTCGGTGATCACGCCCGCGCCAACGTTATGGTCGATAACGACCTGAATCACATCCCGCGCGCCGCGTGATGCGCCAAACAGCGCCTCCGCCATTGTCCAGGCGCTGATATCGTGCTGAATATAGACCGGCACCCCGGTATGATTTTTCAGCACCTCGCCAAGCGGCATCTCTTTGACGTCTTCATAAAACGGCATGCGGTGCACAATGCCATTCTCGGTATCAATAATACCCGGCAGGGTGATGGCGATTGCGGTTAAGCGCTCAAGGCGCTGCTGGTGACGAATGAAGAACCGATCGATATGGGCGAGGATGGCATCAATCAGCGATTGTTCGCTTTTAAGCGGGAGCTCCAGCCGATCTTCCACCACCAGCTTGCTGCTGAGATCGCGCAGCGCCAGAAAGATCTCCCCCCGGCTAATCCGCATTGACAGGTAGTGCCAGGCCTCGGTTTCCACCACCAGCCCGACCGCTGGACGGCCACGGCTTCCCGGCTCCTGAATCTCCGTCTCCTGAACCAGATGGGCTTCCAGCATTTCGCGGACGATTTTGGTGATACTGGCGGGTGCCAGCTGTGCCAGGCGCGAAAGATCAATACGCGAAACCGGACCAAGCTGATCAATCAGGCGATAAACCGCGCCCGCGTTGGTCTGCTTAATCTGATCAATATGCCCTGGCTGACTATCAGCAACCACCTCGTACTCCCTTATTTTCGAGCTTCGAAATAAACTTTGGGCTATGGTGAAGCACTTCACTGGCCGTCGTCAAATATTTACTTAGCCATGTGATTTACCGCACATTTTTGCCCACATTTCCCTATAAATTCCGCCCTGTGGCGGCGGTGATAAGCTGCTGCCTGAAACGCCGTGCCGCGTGGCTCAGTTCACGATGTTTGGACCATACCAGCCACATCTCTGAAACGGCATCCGCTTCCGCGATGGCAACCCAGCGCATTTCGCGCAGCTGCACCCGCTTAAAGGAGGCCGGGAGAATTGAAACGCCCAGGCCTGCGGCCACGAGTCCAATAATGGTCATCGCCTCCCCGACCTCCTGGGTAATAACCGGGGCAAGATCGTAGCGGCGCATCAGGCCAAGAATATCATCATACAGGCCCGTTCCCACCTGCGGATCGAAAAAGACAAACGGCTCTTTGGCAAGTTCCGCCAGCGTAACGGCAGGCTTCGACGCCAGCGGGTGGTCTTGCGGGATCATCGCCATCAGCGGTTCGCGAAGAATCATCTGCCACTCCAGCGTATCCGGCAGCTGGGTATTGCGCATCAGCCCCAGATCCAGCGCGCCTTCATTGAGCGGCGCAATCTGCTCGCGGGTATTAATTTCGCGCGTCTGAATATGCACGTCCGGAAAATGTCGACGAAACGACGAGAGCGTTGCGGACACGGCGCTGATAAAAGGTGCAGAGGAGGTAAACCCAATGCGCAACTCCCCCGCCTCCCCCAGATAGAGCCGCTCGGCGCGCGCGGCAGCATCATCGACCATGCTCAGAATTTGCCTGCTGTCCGCCAAAAACTGTTTTCCCGCCGCCGTCAGGCTTACGCTGCGGTTGGTGCGTGCCAAAAGACGTGCCCCAACCTGCTGCTCCAGGATCTGAATCTGTTGGCTCAGCGGCGGCTGGGAAATGTTCAGCCGCGCCGCGGCGCGCCCAAAATGCAGCTCCTCGGCGACGGCGACAAAATAGCGAAGGTGACGCAGCTCGATATTCATATTTTATAAGTATCATTTGAGATTATTAATATATTAGACAGAATATTTACATTTTCCTACCCTGATCCTGTGGTCATACCCGTCACCAGAAATCACGGGGATGTTTAAGCAAGGAACATGTGTGAGTCGTACAACTACTATTGATATCGATCCGGCAAGCGATATTGATGATTTACCTGCAGCACAGCCGGTTCAGTTCATTAAGCGCGGTACACCTCAATTTATGCGCGTCACGCTGGCGCTCTTTTCAGCGGGGCTGGCAACCTTTGCCCTGCTCTATTGCGTTCAGCCGATCCTGCCCGTCCTGTCCCATGAATTTGGCGTATCGCCCGCCAGCAGCAGTATTTCACTCTCCATTTCGACCGGGATGCTGGCGGTTGGGCTGCTATTCACCGGGCCGCTTTCCGACGCGATTGGTCGCAAGCAGGTGATGGTCACCGCACTGATGCTGGCGTCGGTGTGTACGTTGCTCTCCACCATGATGACCAGCTGGCACGGCATACTGGTGATGCGCGCGCTGATTGGCCTGTCGCTGAGCGGCGTGGCGGCGGTTGGAATGACCTATCTCAGCGAAGAGATCCACCCGAGCTTTGTCGCCTTCTCGATGGGGCTGTACATCAGCGGAAACTCGATCGGCGGAATGAGCGGACGTCTGCTCAGCGGGGTGTTTACCGATTTCTTTAACTGGCGAATTGCGGTGGCCGTAATTGGCTGTTTTGCGCTCGCTTCGGCGCTGATGTTCTGGAAAATTCTGCCGGATTCACGCCATTTTCGCCCCACGTCCCTGCGCCCGAAAACGCTGTTTATTAACTTCCGCCTGCACTGGCGTGATAAAGGGCTGCCGCGGCTGTTCCTGACCGGTTTTCTGCTGATGGGCTCGTTCGTGACGCTGTTTAACTATATTGGCTATCGCCTGATGCTTTCCCCGTGGCATCTGAGCCAGGCGGTGGTCGGCCTGCTCTCCGTGGCGTACCTCACCGGTACCTGGAGCTCGCCGAAGGCCGGGGCGATGACCGCACGCTATGGACGCGGCCCGGTCATGCTGGTTTCAACAGGCGTAATGCTGGTCGGCCTGCTGATGACGCTCTTCTCCTCCCTGTGGCTGATTTTTGCAGGAATGCTGCTTTTCTCTGCGGGCTTTTTTGCCGCCCACTCGGTCGCCAGCAGCTGGATCGGCCCGCGCGCGCGCCGCGCCAAAGGCCAGGCGTCCTCGCTGTATCTGTTCAGCTATTACCTGGGCTCCAGCATCGCCGGGACCCTCGGCGGCGTGTTCTGGCATAACTACGGCTGGAACGGCGTGGGCGGATTTATCGCCCTGATGCTGTGCGCAGCGCTGCTGGTCGGGGCAAGTTTGCATAAACGTCTGCATTAACATTCTGCGGCCTTCGTGTTTAAATCGAGCCGATGCTATTTTTTGTCATCGGCTGATTCAGACACGAGGACTTCATGAAGAACAATAACTACCAGCAACTCACCCGCACCTTCCAGCGCCTCTCCCGCTTCTCGCACCTCACCTCCATCGCCAGCTGGGACATGTTCACCATGATGCCGCCGGGCGGCAGCGCCGCGCGCGGCGAAGCGTTGGCCGAGATGAGCGTGCTGCAGCACCAGATCCTGACCGATAAAAAAGTGGGCGACTGGCTGGCCGCCGCGGCAAGCGAAGATCTGAATGACGTCGAACAGGCCAACCTGCGTGAAATGACGCGTTATTATCAACAAGCAACACTGCTGCCCGAATCGCTGGTGGAAGCCAAATCGCTGGCGGGCAGCAAGTGCGAACACGCCTGGCGCACCCAGCGCCCGGCCAACGACTGGCAGGGTTTTTCCGCCAACCTGAAAGAGGTGGTAAAACTCAGCCGCGAAGAGGCTCGCCTGCGCGCCGAGGCCAAAGGCTGCACGCCCTACGACGCGCTGCTGGATATCTTCGAGCCGGACATGACCAGCGCCCGCCTCGACGTGCTGTTTGGCGACATGAAGACCTGGCTGCCGGACCTGCTGGCCAAGGTGGTGGATAAGCAGGCCCAGCAGTCCTTCGTTCCGCCGCAGGGCCCCTTCCCGACCGCCACGCAGCGCGAGCTGGGCCTGGAAGCCATGAAAATGCTCGGCTTCGATTTTAACGGCGGGCGCCTGGACGTTAGCGCGCATCCGTTCTGCGGCGGCGTGCCGGAAGATGTACGCATCACCACCCGCTATGACGAAGAAGAGCTGCTCAGCGCGCTCTTTGGCGTCGTCCACGAAACCGGGCATGCGCGCTACGAGCAAAATCTGCCGCGCGCCTGGGCCGGTCAGCCCGTCGCGCTGGCGCGCTCAACGGCCATCCACGAATCCCAGAGCCTGTTCTTTGAAATGCAGCTGGGCCGCAGCGACGCGTTCCTGAAGCATCTGCTTCCTGCCGTTCATGCCCGTTTCGGCAGCCAGGCGGCGTTCAGCGAGGAGAACTTTATCGCCTGGAACCAGCGCGTAAAACCAGGCTACATCCGCGTTGATGCCGATGAAGTGAGCTATCCGGCCCACGTTGTCCTGCGCTATGAAATCGAGCGTGCGCTGATTAACGGCGAAATTGAAGTCGACGATATTCCGGCGCTGTGGGATGAGAAAATGCAGGCCTGGCTGGGGCTGTCTACCAAAGACAACTACCGCAACGGTTGTATGCAGGACATCCACTGGACCGACGGCGGCTTTGGCTATTTCCCGTCATACACCCTGGGCGCGATGTACGCCGCGCAGCTGTTCCACGCGGCCAAAACCGCGCTGCCGGGCCTGCAGGATGCGATCGCTGGTGGTGATTTCTCCGCGCTCTTTGACTGGCTGCGCCAGAACATCTGGCAGCACGGCAGCCGTTTCAGCACTTCGCAACTGATAGCCCAGGCAACGGGCGAAGATCTGAACATCCGCTATTTCCGCGAGCACCTAACCGCCCGCTATCTGTAACCTGCATCGCCGGGGGAAACCCCGGCGTTGTACATATGGTTACACGCCGATACCAATCACTCACGGAAACCCCGAGTTTACAGGGATATAGTTCTTTCAACGGCCCCGCAGTGGGGTTAAATGAAAAACCAAATTCGAGGGTATGAGAATGAAAAAAGTATTAGCTCTGGTTGTTGCCGCTGCTATGGGTCTGTCTTCTGCTGCGTTTGCTGCTGAAACCACCGCGACCGCAACGCCTGCTGCTGCGCCAGCTGCAACCACCACCGCTGCGCCAGCCAAAGCGGTTCACCACAAGAAACACCACAAAGCGGCAAAACCTGCTGCAGAACAGAAAGCGCAGGCGGCTAAAAAGCACCACAAAAAAGCAGCCAAACCCGCTGTAGAGCAGAAAGCGCAGGCTGCTAAAAAGCACCACAAAAAAGCAACCAAACCTGCAGTAGAGCAGAAAGCGCAGGCTGCTAAAAAGCATCACAAAAAAGCAGTAAAACACGAAGCTGCTAAACCAGCTGCACAGCCAGCTGCGTAAGAGTACACGCTTAACCGTGCCCTTCGGGGCACGTTGGTAAACCGGCGCTGAACCTTCCAGTTCCGCGCCGTTTTTTTATCCGGAGGGCGTATGCTGCGACGCTATCGGTTTGAGTTCATTCTTATCGTGCTTATTTTATGCGCGCTCATCGCAAGCCATTTTTATCTTTCCTGATCGTAGTACGCTGATTTTACTCCCACTTTCGCGCGGTCCCGTCTATAGTAATTTCATAGGGTTCACTTTTAATAATCATAATTACCCCCACCAGAGTGTGATATGCGTAAATCTGTTGTGCTGTTACTGGGAACGTTCAGTCTTTTTTGTGGATTTTCACATGCGGATGATGGCGATGATGACGCCATTAGCGCCAAAGACGTTAAGACGCTGTTTTTTGGTCACGATGACCGTACGCGCGTCGCCGATCCGACTCAGGCTCCCTGGGATGCCATCGGACAGCTGGAAACCGCCAGCGGCAACCTCTGCACCGCAACCTTAATTACCCCGCAGCTTGCGCTGACGGCAGGCCACTGTCTGTTAACGCCCCCGAACGGAAAGCCGGATAAAGCCGTTGCTTTACGCTTTGTGTCGCAAAAAGGGCTGTGGCGCTATGAAATTCATGGGATTGAAGGCCGGGTTGACCCTTCTCTTGGCAAACGCCTCAAGCCCGACGGTGACGGCTGGATCGTCCCGCCATCAGCAGCATCCTGGGATTTTGGCCTCATCATTTTACGCTATCCGCCGTCAGGCATTACGCCTCTGCCATTGTTCGACGGGGATAAGGCCGCCCTGACCGCCGCGCTGAAAGCTGCCGATCGCAAAGTGACGCAGTCGGGCTACCCGGTTGATCACCTGGATGCGCTTTACACCCACTCAGACTGCGTGGTCACGGGATGGGCGCAAAACAGCGTTCTTTCCCATCAGTGCGATACCTTACCGGGCGACAGCGGTTCGCCGCTGATGTTGAATACGCAGAACGGCTGGCAGTTAATCGGCGTTCAAAGCTCGGCCCCGGCGGCCAAAGACCGATGGCGTGCCGATAACAGAGCCTTGTCCGTCACCGGTTTTCGCGACAAGCTGGAGGCGCTGGCGCAGCAATGAGTCAGCACTGCCTGACCTGACGTAACGCTATTATTGCCTCAATCGGCATCGGCTGGCTGAACCAGAATCCCTGCAGCTGATCGCAGCCAGCCAGCCGCAGCAGTTTCATCTGTTTTTCGTTTTCCACGCCTTCCGCGACCACCGCCATGCCCAGCGCGGTGGCAATCCGCACCGTACCGCTTACCAGCGCCGCGGCTTGTTCATCGTTATCCACCAGCCCGGCTAACGATTTATCGATCTTAATCGTGTCAAAATTAAACCGCCGTAGATAGCCGATACTCGAGTACCCGGTCCCAAAATCATCCAGCGCCACCGCCGTACCCAGCGCCTTCAGATTGGCTATCGCCGTGCGGGCTCGTTCAGGATTTTCCAGAACATAGGTTTCCGTCACCTCAAGCTGTAGCCTGTTGGCCGGGAAACGCGTTTTCTCCAGCACGTTTGCTACCTTGTCTTCAAATTCAGGATCGCGGAATTGCGCCGGGGAGATGTTAACGGACAGTTTTAATTCCCTGAACGGCTCAAGATCCTGACAGGCGCGATGGAGAACAAACTGGCCGAGCCTGTCGATCAGGCCGCTGGTTTCGGCAATGGCGATGAAAGTATCCGGGCCAAGCTCCCCTTCAGGACGGCGCGGCCAGCGTACCAGCGCTTCCACGCTGGTCATTTTCTGGCTGCGCGCATCCACAATCGGCTGATACCAGACGTCAAATTCATCGCGCGCCAGCCCGCTTCGGATCTGATCCTCAATCGCCAGCTGGCGCTCACGGGCGCTGTTGAGCTCCGCATCGTACTGCGTGATACGCCCTTTTCCGGTTATTTTCGCGTGATACATGGCAATGTCGGCGCGCCGGAACAGCTCGGAACTGGTGCATTCGATCAACGTTCCGCTGGCAATCCCAATGCTGGCCCCAATATGAATGGTGCGCTGCCCAACGCGAATGGGTGATTTAAGGTACTCAAGGACCGATTCGGCAAATTCGGCAGCCAGCGCCTCCGCGCGATCGCCGCCAATGGTCATAGCAAATTCGTCGCCCCCCATTCGCGCCAGCATCCCGCCCGGCGGCACGCGCGCGCTCAGGTTTTTCGCAATCGCAACGATCAGATCATCGCCAACGCTGTGGCCATAGATGTCGTTCACATCCTTAAAGCCGTCGAGGTCGATAAACACCACGCTTTTCACGTCGATGTCGCCGCGTAAGCTGACCTGATCCAGCGCTTCGATTAACGCACGCCGATTCGGCAGGTGGCTGAGCCAGTCGGTTCGGGCGATGAGGCGCGCCTGGCTTTCCCCTCGTGCGAGCTTGTACAGCCCCACGCTGCTCACCAGTATAAACAGCAGGATCAGCGCCGCCGCCAGCACCACAATCTGCGTAATATCCGATGATGCAGCCCGGGCGGCCTGAGCGCCGGGAAGCCGCGGCTGCCAGTTGAGATAGCCCAGCAGCTCCCCTGCCGAGCTGTGCAGCGGCATACTCATGTCATTGATTTTGTCTGCGGTATAGTTGAGGTTATCAATCTGAAACGTTGCGCCCAGATCGGACACTATTTTGGCGTTCAGATGGCGGGTAATCACCAGATAACGGCGCGTATCATTGTTAACCTGCAATCGCCCAACCATTGGCCGAACTAAACCAATGCCCACGAAAGCAACGCCGTGCCGCGTTTGGGTGATCCCGGCATAGATATTTTTGTCGCTGGACAATGCGCGGCGGTGCTGGGCAATAATGGCTTTCAGGCCCTGCCCAAAAAATTCGAGATCCGTCTCGGTAAACGGTTTGCTCTGAAACGATCCCCACAGCACGCTGAAATGTTCATCGAGAATAAAGGTGCCGTCGTAGAGATTATTGATTTTAAAACCGGCACCCCAGGTGTTGTACAACCACGTCGTATCGAGCGTAGGGCTATACACCTCCCGCACCGCGTCATCCCAGACGGCATTATCAATCACCAGCGAGGAGACGCGGTTGACCGAGGTCTGGATCGCCCCCTGCACGGAGAGCGCCGAGCGATGCTCATCTATTTCATTGGTTTTGGTGCTGATAAGGTGCAGCGAGAGGTAGAGCAGCGCCACGATGGAAATAATTAAGCCGATCCCCGCCATGAATATCATGGCAAACAGCGTTCTCGCCGTAGGAATATTGCGCCAGCTTAATGTGTAGACCATCCGCCATCCTCTTCAACGCTCTGCTGTTGTAAGCGTAATACAGGCAGCGAATTTCGCTGCCTGTAAATGATGGCAAGGCGTGGATTAGGCGAGTTTTATCATAATCATGCCGGCAAGCAGCAATAGTAGCCCTATCCAGCCTTTGTTATTTAAGCGCTGACCAAAAAGTACCCAGCCCGCCGCAAGGGTCGCGGCAATACCAAAACCGCCCCACAGCGCATAGGCTACGGAAAGATCGATACCTTTTACCGCCTGCGACAGGGCGCTAAACGCGCCCAGTACGGCGGCAATCGACAACAGGCCATACGCTTTACGGCGGAAGCCGTCGGAGAATTTAAGAAAAACGTTTGCCACAATTTCCAGTACGATTGCCAACGCCAGCCAGGCCGCGTGGATCCATTCAAACTGCTGCATGGGTTCGCTCCTTCTGCTGTTTTGTCGGTTTACGCGTACCCGATTTAATCAGCACAATACCTGCCACCAGCGTCGTTAATCCGGCGATTTTCATGGTTGATAATGTTTCGTCAAATAACATGACGCTAAACAACGTAATCAACAAAATACCGATACCTTCCCACAGCGCGTAGGCCACACCCAGCGCAATCTTTTTCACGGCGAAAGAGAGGAAAATATAGGAAAGTGAAATCATCACCAGCATTAAAATAAAACCGGCGTTGCCATCACTGACGCTTGCCCATTTCATAGACAGCGTACCCGTAATTTCTGCAACGATAGCCAGAGCTAATAAAATCCAGTAAAACATGTTTTTCTCCTGCTTGAGAATATAATCCATCAGGGCTCGCTGCGGGCAGCAAACCAAAAAATAGGAAATCAGATCAGATAGCTAAGCGCGTAGCGCCAGCTCAGGCAGAAGACGTGACTATAGCGCGGTGCGCCAGTGTTGCTCACAAGACAGAAGGCAGAGGGAGGTTGAAAATACAGCGGTGTTATTTGAAAAGTACGTCCTGAACAAATTGTCCATAAAATTACAATTATCCGCGATCTTGCTTCTCGTCTTTGCGGATGAAAATTGTCCTCAGTAGTTGAACACGCCTGATTTGTACCATAAGCCAGGATTTTACTCAAAGTCTTTTCATTTCTTTACCCATTCTGTTTGATTTTGGTTAGTTTATTGGAACCGCTTTCGCATCTATTATAAATAAAACGATTATGCAGGAACCGCCATGTCAAAACCCATCATCACCCTGAACGGATTAAAAATTGTCATCATGCTCGGCATGCTGGTGATCATACTGACGGGCGTTCGTTTTGCCGCCGATATCATCGTGCCCTTCATCCTGGCGCTTTTTATCGCGGTGATCCTTAATCCGCTGGTGCAGCGGATGGTGCGGCTGCGCATTCCCCGGGTGCTGGCGATAACCGTCCTTATCAGCATCATCATCATCGCGATGGTGCTGCTTGTCGCGTATCTGGGGACCTCGCTGAATGAACTGGCACGCACCTTGCCAAAATACCGCTCGTCGCTGGCGATCCCGCTCCTGCAGCTGGAACCCTGGCTACAGCGGGCGGGGATCGAGGTTTCGGTTGATGAGCTGCTAAAGTACATCGATCCGAACGCGGCCATGACCATCGTCACCAGCCTGCTGGCGCAGCTCTCCAATGCCATGACCTCTATCTTCCTGCTGTTTTTAACGGTGGTGTTTATGCTGCTTGAAGTGCCCCAGCTTCCCGCGAAGCTGCAGCAGATTATGGTGCGTCCGGTGGAAGGCATGGGGGCGATTCAGCGCGCGCTGGACAGCGTTTCCCGCTATCTGGTGCTGAAAACGGCCATCAGTCTGGTGACGGGATTAGTCGTCTGGGGCATGCTCGTTGCGCTGGATGTTCGCTTTGCGTTCGTCTGGGGCCTGCTGGCCTTTGCGCTCAACTACATTCCCAATATCGGCTCCGTGCTGGCGGCCATTCCGCCGATTCTGCAGGTGCTGGTGTTCAGTGGACTCTACGACGCCCTGGTGCTGCTGGCCGGCTATCTGGTCATTAACCTGGTGTTCGGCAACATTCTGGAACCCCGAATGATGGGCCGCGGGCTGGGGCTTTCCACGCTGGTGGTCTTTTTATCCCTGATTTTCTGGGGCTGGCTGCTCGGCCCGGTCGGGATGCTGCTCTCCGTTCCGCTGACCATCATCGTGAAGATTGGGCTTGAGCAGACCGCGGGCGGGCAAAGCATCGCGGTGCTGCTGAGCGATATGAGCCATAAATAGCAGGCGCTAAGCGTCCATCGACAGCATGGGCTTGCTCACGCGCCCCGCTTCACGGTACGCGCCTAGCGCCCTCTGCCATTCCGTCAGGGGGTAGACCGTGGCATCGCCGTGCTGGCTGGCGCGTAGCGCAGGCCAGATGCGATGGAACGCCGCCTGCCACGCCTCCACGCTGAGAGCATCCAGATAGTTACGAATATGGAACCACGCCACGCGCGGCAGCGCCCGCTGCTGGCGGAACGTCTGCCCGGACAGCAGCCCATAGCAGATGAAAATCCCCGGCTCTGGCATGGTGCTGAGGATCGTCTCCGCCAGCGTGCCGCCCGTGGCGTCATACACCACGTCGGCGCGTGCGGCAGCGGCCCGCACCGCCTGCAGATCGTTTTGCGCAATCGGAGCAATGCCCATGCGGGCTAACCGCTCCGCGTGGACGGGCGAACGATGAATTCCGTATACCGCTGCGGCCCCCGCCAGCCGCGCCCACTGCCCCAAAAGAATACCGCAGTCAGACCCCGCAGCCGTTAGCAGCACCTGCTTACCCTGCGGCGAATACCGCGTTAGCATCATCTGCGCCGCCAGCGGGTTGATGTACGCCCGCGCGGCCAGCCGGGAGTCAATATCATCCGGTACGGGGATCGCATACTCAGCCGGGCAATCGACCACGCGCTGCCAGGTTCCCTGCCCGCGTAGCGGTAACACGCGCTTGCCCAGCAGATGAGCAAAGGATTCGGGCGCCTGCTCGACGATGCCGACCCCTTCATATCCCGCCACCGCCGGTAGCGGCGTCCGATGACGATACGCGCCAGTGATGGGGATCAGATCGGAGGCGTTCACCGGTGAAAACAGCATGCGTACGCGCAGATCCCCCGACTTTCGCAGAGCAGGCGCTGAGGCTTCCGCGCTCAGAACGGATTCTGGCTCGCCGAAGCGGCGATACCAGAGGGCCAGATTCATCATCTCCAGCCCATTTCCGGTGCAACATGCTTCAGTATTGACTCGATAACATGCGCGTTGTAGTCCACGCCGAGCTGATTCGGCACGGTCAGCAGCAGCGTATCCGCTTCAGCGATGGCTTCGTCCTGTTTCAACTGCGCAATCAACTTTTCTGGCTCCGCGGCGTAGCTACGGCCGAAAATCGCGCGGGTTTTCTCATCAAGAAAACCGACGCTGTCGCTGTCGTTCCGGCTCGAACCGAAATACATACGATCGCGATCGTCCATCAGGGCAAAAATGCTGCGGCTAACCGACACGCGCGGCTGACGGGCATGCCCCGCTTCCGCCCAGGCCTGTCGATAGGCGCGGATCTGTTTTGCCTGCTGGATGTGGAAAGGCTCACCCGTTTCATCGTCTTTCAGCGTTGAACTCTGCAGATTCATGCCCAGCTTTGCGGCCCATACGGCCGTCGCGTTCGACCCCGCGCCCCACCAGATACGCTCGCGCAGGCCTTCGGAATGCGGCTCAAGGCGCAGCAGGCCCGGCGGATTGGGGAACATTGGCTGCGGGTTAGGTTTTGCAAAACCTTCGCCGCGCAGCACGTCCAGCAGCACTTCGGTATGGCGGCGAGCCATGTCCGACTCGTTTTCGCCTTCCTGAGGGGCATACCCAAAATGCCGCCAGCCATCAATCACCTGTTCAGGGGAACCCCGGCTGATGCCGAGCTGCAAGCGCCTGCCGGAAATCAGATCCGCCGCCCCCGCATCTTCCGCCATATACATCGGGTTTTCATAGCGCATATCGATAACGCCGGTACCGATTTCGATACGTTTGGTTTTGGCGCCTATCGCGGCCAGCAGCGGGAACGGAGAACTCAGCTGCCGGGCGAAGTGGTGAACGCGGAAATAGGCCCCGTCTGCACCGAGTTCTTCAGCGGCCACGGCAAGATCGATGGACTGCAGCAGCGTGTCCGCTGCGGTTCGGGTGCCGGACTGTGGCGACGGCGTCCAGTGGCCGAACGATAAAAAGCCAATTTTTTTCATAGCGATGAATCCTGATGATGCTTTGGGTTTTCTCTACTTTACGCCTTAGCGCACGAGAATAAATGCCGTTTATTTCACTGAATACGTCAAATTAATTGATGGAATAGCGACGTATTATTCCGTGCGAGCCACCAGGTTAAGATAGGCGTTTACCGCGGCGCCCGGCTCCTGCCTGCGGCTAATGAGCAGCAGATTGGCGGTTAAATCCGGTTCATTCAAAGGCCGATATACCAGGCCCGGGATATGAACCTGCCGCAAAGGTGCCGGGATCAGCGCAAGCCCTAACCCGGTCGCCGCCATCGCCAGAATGCTGAGCGTACTGCCGGAGCGGTACGCGACATGGCACTGCTCCCCAAGCTTCCGGGTAAGCGTGATAAACAGATGTTCATGCGCGTCGTGAGCGTCATAAAGCACAAGCGGAAGCCCTGCCAGCATGTCGAGGGTTACGTTTTCATGCTGCGTAAGCGCATGATCGTCCGTCATCGCCACCAAAATTTCCCAGTCTCCGATTCGCCTGGCGACGATCGTCGGATCCGCGATGTGGCCGTTTGCCGGCGTATAGCCGATATCCAGCTGACCGGCCCGAATGGCTTCCACCTGATCCTGCGGGCCGACTTCCTCAATCATCAGTTCGGCATAGGGAAAACGTTGATGAAAAAGCCGCAGATCTGCGATCAGTTTTCCGCTAAAAATCGCATTCCCGGCAAAACCAACCCGCACGCGCCCCGTTTCCCCGCGCATCGCGCGCTCTGCGGTTAACCGCGCGTGCTCTGCTTGTTCAAGCGTGCGTCGGGCTTCTGTCTGAAAAAGCACGCCCGCGTCGGTTAGCTCAACGCGACGGCTGGTGCGCACAAAAAGCGCCCCGCCCAGTTCGGCCTCCAGCGCCTTGATTTGCATACTCAGCGCGGGTTGAACAATATTCAACCTCTCGGCTGCCCGGCCAAAATGCCCTTCTTCTGCAACGGCTAAAAAGTACCGCAGGTGGCGTAGCTCCATCCTCAAACCTATCAATAATTAAAACTGATTAATCGGTAACATCTATATATTTCATTTTAACGTGATTCCGCTGCAAACTGCATCACATCCCACACAACAGGAGCGACCCCAATGAATACTCACTTGAATGACCGTCAGCAGCTTAACGATCTGATGAATGGCTGGATGCACCGGGATCTGGGTGAATGGCAGCAGCTACGCGATCTCTTTCATCCAGATGGCACCATTGAAATCACCTGGTTTGAAGGGCTGGCGGGCGATTTTGTTGATGGTTCAATGCGCATGGGGGCATCGGACCTGCGCACCAAACATTTGATTGCATCCCCGGCGGTCACCTTCAATGCCAGCGGAAATAAGGCGATCCTTGAGACAAATGCCATCATCCTCGCCGAGAACGTAAAGCTGAATATCGGCTGTGAATGCCACAACCGTTTTTATGATTTGGCCGAAAAGCGGGATGGCGTCTGGAAGCTGTTCCACCGTCAAAGCGTGTACGACATGGGCACATTTACGTTCCCATTGGGCCCCGTCGAGATTGATCGGCGCATCGCGGCAAAATATCCACGCGAGTATGCTGCGCTGGCGTATCTGCTGGAACAGAGCGGTTTCCCTCCAGGACGCGTTTTTGCTACGCGTGGCAGCGACCTCGAAGCCAACATGAAAGCGGAAGGTCAACGCTGGTTATCTACCTAATTTAGCGTTATTACGCTCGAAGGCACATTTACGCTTTGATGCGGGCGCGGGTTTCCCCTTCCATTATCTATGGGATATATTGACGCCATATTTTTTATGACAGGTAATATCGGCCATGGCTCTGATCCCCAAAAACTACGCGCGGCTGGAAAGCGGCTACCGTGAAAAAGCACTAAAAATTTACCCGTGGGTATGCGGACGCTGCTCGCGAGAGTTCGTTTACTCCAACCTTCGCGAGCTGACGGTTCACCATATCGACCACGATCACACTAACAACCCGGAAGATGGCAGCAACTGGGAGCTGTTGTGTCTGTTTTGCCACGACCACGAACACTCGAAGTACACCGAGGCTGACCAGTACGGCACCACGGTCGTGGCGGGAGAAGACGCGCAAAAGGATATGGGCGTCGCCACCTTTAACCCGTTTGCCGACCTGAAGTCGATGATGAATAAGAAGAAATAAACATTATGGCGTTGCTTCTGACGCACAGACGTTAATCAGTCTCTGCGTCCAGAAGCGACGTACCGTATGAGTTATCAATGGTGCACAGCCAGCGGCCGCTCGGCTCTAGCCTGAATACATAGGTTGCCCGACGCGTTGTCTCAACGGTTCCACCCTGCCCGTCCGGAAACCGGAGCCGGGTTTCCATGATCACCAGCGCATTATCGCCGCCTTCAATGACCTGCATCTCCCCCTGCTCTACGAGCAGCTGATCCTGGAAGTAATCAGAGATGGCGATAAAGGCCTTGCGGATATTCTCTTTGCCTTTAACGACCATGCCGGGCTTAACCACCAGGGCGGCATCTTCCGCGTAATAATCCATCAGAGCATCAAAGTCTTTGGCGGTGATCGCTCTGTCACAGGATTCAATTATCTGGCGTAGCGGGTGAGCGTGCATAAACGTGTCCTTTGGCTTTAACATCATAACGTGACGAAGGGATAGAGCTGATAAATCCCCACTATTACTGCAATACTTACGATAACGCTGACGATAAAATATGTTTTAAACGGCTGTTTTTGCGTTTTATGGCGAAAGAGCCGTTGGCCCACCATCGCGCCAGGCCACCCGCCCACAACGCCAAACACCAGCAAGGTGGATTCTGGCACTCGCCGCCAGGCCTTGCGCGCCGCCAGTTTATCCGCGCCGTAAATCACCAGCGTCAGTATGTTCGCAAACAGAAACCACATGACGAAGGGCTGCGGCGTAAACACGCTTCCGAGCGCAGCCGCGATCAAAAGCAAATAGCAAAAGCGATTAAGATTCATACCATTATTGGGTAGGGGACAAAAGGTCCGCCACGTGTTAAGAAACTGATTATCCGGATTGCTATTCTGCTTTTGATCGGACCCGATAACAATAGCCATTCCGGGCAAGCAGGGCGACAGCCCCGGCAAAGCATGTGCATTTTTCAACCATAACAAATATAGTATTCAAACCGCCCTTCTCTTTTTGGAGCTCTTATGCCGGATTACCGTTTTTTTCAAAAAGGTCAGCAGTATATTGCGCTGGAGAGCACCGACGTCAACAGCGCTTCTCAGCTGATTGCTCAGGGTTTTGAAAAACAATTCGAGGAGGTCTGCGCCCCTGATGAACGCGCGGCACTCGCCCGTTTTGCCGATATTCGTCGAAATAACCAGATCGATCGCAACAACTTCCTCGCGGGGGCCGGTCAAATGCCGTTTATAGGCCTGATGGCCGCAGCGGCAACAGCGCTGTTTCGAAAAAAATAGCCTGCTGATTCACTTTCCCGATACCTTGAGAAGATCGGAGAAGCGCGTCGTGTAGCGGGGCGAAAGCATCTCGCGCTTCATCTGCCACTGCTGCTGGATGCCCTGCCCGGCAAAAAACAGCGTCCCTTTGCCTTTTTTTGCATTCAGGCGATCCAGCACCTCCATGAGCGTGTCGCTATCGGCTCGCGGCGCGTTTTCATCGAAAAGGTTTAGCTGGGCAATGCCCTGGCTGAAAAAATCCCCGAGCATAATTCCCGCTTTTTGATACCGATGCCCATCCTTCCAGATGACATTCAGACACCGTGTCGCCGCAGTGATAATATCCCGCGTGTCCTGCGTGGGTATCAGCAGGCTGACGGAGGCGCTGTTGCCGTAATAAGGCTCATTTGGTGCGAACGGTGAGGTTTTCACAAAGGCGGAGATATGACGACAGTACTGGTGTTCGCCCCGGAGTTTTTCTGCCCCGCGCGTCGCGTAAGCGCAAATCGCCTGGCGCATCGGTTCGTATTCTGTAACCCGATCGCCAAATGACCGGCTACAGACGATCTCCTGCTTCGCGGGCGCAAACTCCTCCAGTTCCAGACACGGCTCGCCGCGCAGCTCCCGAACCGTTCTTTCCAGCACCACGCTGAAATGCTTGCGGATCATAGAGGTAGGCGTATCCGCCAGGTCGAGCGCCGTCTTAATGCCCATTGCGTCCAGCTTTTTACTGATGCGTCGGCCAATGCCCCACACCTCATCAACCGGCAGCGCGGCCATCAGCTTTCTCTGGCGCGCCAGGCTGGATAAATCCACTACGCCCCCCGTCTGATGCTGCCACTTTTTTGCCGCATGGTTGGCAAGCTTTGCCAGCGTTTTTGTCTGAGCGATCCCCACCCCCACCGTCAGACGCGTCCGTTTTAAAATCGTCGCCCGGATCTCTTTGCCAAATTCGGTGAGGTCCCTGCAGTTGCGAACGCCTGTCAGGTCGCAAAACGCTTCGTCGATACTGTAAATTTCCACCCGGGGAGACATCTCTTCGAGCAGCGTCATCACGCGGTTCGACATATCGGCATACAGCTCATAGTTGCTGCTAAAGCAGACTACCCCGTAGCGCCGGAACAGCTCTTTTTGCTTGAAAAATGGCGCCCCCATGACAATGCCCACGGCTTTCGCTTCCGCCGATCGCGCAATCACGCATCCGTCGTTGTTTGACAGTACGACGACCGGCCGCCCCTTCAAATCCGGCCTGAACGCCGTCTCGCATGAGGCATAGAATGAGTTCACATCACACAGAGCAAACACGATTAGCCCGTCGACTTCACAATGTAGGTAACCACGCCAAAGATATCGAGCGTATCTTCGCAGCCCACCACAATCGGCGAATAGGCGCTGTTCATCGGGTTGAGCTGGATGGTCGGGCGGAGCTGCAGGCGCTTAACGGTAAATTCGCCGTCCACGGCAGCAATGACGATATCGCCATGCTCGGCCGTGCGGGAACTGTCCACCACCAGCAGATCGCCGTTATGAATGCCCCCTTCGATCATCGAGTCGCCGGCGGCCTTCACAAAGTAAGTGGAGCTGGGATGAGCAACCAATAGCTCATTTAAATCAATGCGCTGTTCAACGTAGTCAGCGGCCGGACTCGGAAACCCACACTGCACGACATCGCTGAAAAGCGGAATGGCAATAATTTCTCGTAGCTCTGCAGGTCTGGAAAAGATCATGATACGCCCTCGATACTGTTTTTATATACAGTAGTTTTAACCGAGGAACCGATCAAGGCACCGCAGGGATACAAGCTGGTTATCGCGTAACCGCCTCGCCTGTAAGCCTATCTTGCAATAAGGAATATTCGCTTTGTAAATTTTTAAGGTGGACAGCGCGATTGCGCATTTTAAATACACAGGCACACTCCTCCACCCTCACACCTTCTGTTAACCGACAAAAGCGAGCGCCTTCGAAAGGAAGAACGGGCGCAAATAAGCCACCGTGCTGGAGAGCGGGATGACATCGTCGCTCAGGTTAATCTTAAGCACCTCTTTGATATAACGCCTGCGGGTTTCAATGCGCGCCCAGAGTGCAGGATAGAGGCGTGCGATCTCTGCCTGAAGCGCCCGGTCAGCCAGCGCAATGCTCTCTTCCGCGCTGCTGCCGGTATACCCCTTCACGGACGGGATAATATCTATCTGCAGGATCATGCCGCTTTTCAGCGTCTGCGGAGAGTGTTCAAAAATGGGCGAGGACATCCACTCTTCATCCGCGCTGAGATGGCCGGGATTCAGATGCCAGCCAAACGTTGCCCGAGGCAGAACGGTCTCCATCAGGGAATACATCTCCCCGCCGGTCATACCAATGCGAATATCCTCAAGCCAGGTGGCGACCGCGGCAAAATAGGGTTTCGCCACCCGATCGAGATAATCCTTCTGCGCGTCCGGCAGCTCGCTTTCGTCGGCGATGACAAACCCGGTACGGCTCGACAATCCGCCCTTAAAGCCGGTGGTCATGGAAAGCGGCTGGCCTCGCTGCACCGGCTTGTAGGTCGGATACAGGTTGGCTTTTTCAAAGCGCTGTCCGGCAGCAGCGATGGTCACCACCGTATTGTACTGGCCTTCAGCCGTAAGATAGCCACCCAGCTCCACCTCACGGATCCCCGGCACAACAGCATTCATCGCGTTGAGTATACAGTTTGACGCAAGATTTGCGCCGTACTCATAGTGGGCGATTTCATTGGCGTTATTCATCGTGCGTGCGCCGTTATTCCCCCCGATAAACAGGTGGGCCGCGTTTTCTAACATCGCATCGGCTGAAGCAGCGCTGCGGACGGCATCAACAATAAAAGCCGGAAGATCGAAGAGCTGTTTGTTATCGCCCCGGGCAGAGGTGAACATTTTCCAGCCCACCAGTCCGATACGGGCCATGGCCGGTAACCCCATCTCGCTGAACAACGCCTCCAGCGGCTTTTCGTTATCCATCGGCTGATTGGGTAATGAGAAGTAAGGGCTGTGCCTGAGCGTTACGGGAATGCGTGAGTGCGCGGCCATTTTGAGGTTTTCATTACCGAGGATCGCGGTCGCCTCACCGTTCTTCTCCAGCATCAGTAGCCCCTCTTCAAAGCGGGGAATAAAGCCGGTCAGGTATTCAAAGTTACTTCCGTGCTCTTTGTCGGCGTAAATGAGAAGCGCGTCGAACCCTTCTGCCGCCATGCGCTGCAGGATCTTCGCTTTCCTCTCCTGCAGCGTGGCGTCCGCGAGCGGAACGGGCGCCACGTCCGGAAATGCCTGCGGTGGTACCGTTTCCTGCAATTTAACTGCCTTAAAGTCCATATTATTCCCTCAGCTTCTGAGCAAGCCCTTTTACGCCATAGTGATACCCTGTTTTATCATGCCCGTGACGGGGAATACATTCTTCCTTTCCCCTTAAGTGTTTAATAAGTCATTACCAATCACTTCGTTTAGACTTAATAAAAAGCAAACTTGAAAAAAACACTCACTACTCACTCACTACATATTGACTTTAAAAGCAAAGAAAAGCATATTTCACGGCACGAATTAACAAGACTTTATTGAGAGGATGTTTGCTATGCCAGCCCGTGATTATCCTGACAAACGTGTTGCACGCGGTTTAGCAAAAGAGGCCGATCTCAAAATGCTGAGCGCGCGCATTGACCCCGCGCTGATGGAGTACATCAGGATCACAGCCTATGAGACCCGCAAAAGTAAGCAAGAGATTGTGGCGGAAGCGTTAGCGCTTCACAGGATGACAAGCCTGGCGGGAGTCAATGAAGAACAAAGCCCGGAAGAACCCTTCGGGCTTTGCGTAAGCAAGCGTTAATCCACCAGCGCGTTCAACGCTGCGATCGCTTCTGGCGGCAGGACAAGATCTGCGGCAGCGAGGTTCTGCTGCAGATGCGCGACCGAGGACGTTCCCGGGATCAGCAGGATATTCGGGGAACGCTGCAGCAGCCATGCCAGCGCCACCTGCATTGCCGTCGCCCCAAGCGAATCCGCAACGGCCTGCAGCCCGGACGACTGCAGCGGCGTAAAGCCTCCCAGCGGGAAGAACGGCACATAGGCAATCCCCTGCCGTGCCAGAGCATCCACCAGCGCATCGTCGCCCCGGTTCACGATGTTGTACATGTTCTGCACGCACACAACAGAAACCATCTTCTGCGCTTCTGCAACCTGAGCCGCGGTAACGTTGCTCAACCCGATATGACGCACCAGCCCCTGCTGCTGCAGCTCTGCCAGCGTGGTCAGGGGCTCGGCAATCGATCCTTCCGCGGGCCCGTGCGCGCTAAACATGATCCGCAGGTTAACCACGTCCAGCACGTCCAGCTTAAGGTTTCTGAGGTTGTCATGTACCGCCTGCGTCAGCGCCTGTGCGGAAAACGCCGGTAGCCAGGAAGCATCGTCCCCGCGTCGGGCACCGATTTTGGTGACCAGCGTCAGATCGTCCCGGTAGGGATGCAACGCTTCGCGGATAAGCTGATTGGTCACGTGTGGGCCATAAAAGTCACTGGTATCGATGTGATTCACGCCTGCCGCCACCGCCGCGCGCAGCACCTCCAGCGCGGCGGCTTTGTCTTTCGGCGGGCCAAATACGCCTGGCCCCGCAAGCTGCATCGCGCCATAACCCAGCCGCTTAACCGTGCGCGTGCCGAGCGCGTACGTCCCGCTTTTCTCAATGCTGCTCATGCTGACGTCCTCATAAAAATAATCCGGAATTACAACAGGTTCCGCAGTGGAACCATTAGTTAAGCAATAGTTAAATTAAAGTTTAATTTCGCTACGACGATAGTAATTAAGTCACCCCCGCATCTCTAACGGACAACCGCCATGCTGAAAAATCTGCACGTGATTACCGGTATCATCTTTGCTCTTACCATATTCTGTCTGCTGCAAGTTGTCACGGGAGGGTTGTTCTACTCTGCCGTCAACAACGATCGTCATAACTTCCAGAACTCCGGGGTGCTCAATGCCCAGCAGGAGAGCCTGAGCGACAGCGTGAACACGCTGGTGAAAACGCGCGTTACCGTCACCCGCGTGGCGATCCGCTACCTGAAAAACCAGCGCGATCCGGCCTCCCTGGCGGCAATCAACACGCTGCTCGGCACGGCAGGCGAGTCGCTGGCGAAAGCGGAAACCTACAACAAGGCGTGGCAGACCATGCCGCAGGTTAACGGTCAGAGCGCGGCGTTAACCGAGGAGATGCAGAAATCCTGGCACCAGATGCATGAAGTCATGCGTCTGTCGATTGAGTATCTGCGCGCCGACAACTATCAGGCGTATGGCGATCTGGATGCTCAACAGGCGCAGGATAATATGGAGACGGTCTACAACCGCTGGCGCGCGGAAAACAACACCCTGCTGAAGGCTGCGGCTGAAGAGAATCAGAGCAGCTTTACCCAAATGCAGTGGACGCTGGGCGCTATCCTGCTGGCGGTTATCGCGGTACTGGTCGTGATCTGGCAGGGGTTGCAGCACCTGCTGTTAAAACCGCTGAAAGGCATCATGAACCAGATCCGCACCATCGCAGGCGGCGATCTGACGCAACGCATCGACACCTCAGGCCGCAACGAAATGGGTCAGCTGGCGTCCGGCCTGCATGAGATGCAGCAGTCGCTGGTCAGCACGGTCAGCGCCGTGCGCGGCAGTACCGACGCTATCTACACCGGCGCGGGTGAAATTGCCGCCGGAAGTAACGATCTTTCCGCCCGCACCGAACAGCAGGCCGCCTCGCTGGAAGAAACCGCCGCCAGCATGGAAGAGCTGACCGCGACGGTTAAACAGAACTCCGATAACGCCCGCCAGGCCACGCTGCTGGCGAAAAACGCCTCTGAAACCGCCGCGCGCGGCGGTCAGGTAGTCGATAACGTTGTTCGCACCATGACTGAAATTGCCGACAGTTCGCAGCAAATCGCGCACATTACCGGCGTCATTGACAGTATCGCCTTCCAGACCAATATTCTGGCGCTCAACGCGGCGGTAGAAGCCGCTCGCGCCGGTGAGCAAGGCCGCGGCTTTGCGGTGGTGGCAGGGGAAGTACGCACGCTGGCGAGCCGCAGCGCGCAGGCGGCAAAAGAGATCAAAGGCCTGATTGAGAACTCCGTCAGCCGGGTCAATACCGGTTCCGATCAGGTGAGCGAGGCGGGCGCAACCATGAAAGAGATCGTTGCGGCGGTCACCCGCGTGACCGACATCATGGGCGAGATTTCGTCAGCGTCCGACGAGCAAAGCCGCGGGATTGAGCAGGTTAGCCTGGCCGTGTCGCAGATGGACAGCGTGACGCAGCAAAACGCCGCCCTGGTTCAGGAGTCCGCAACGGCGGCGGCCGCGCTGGAAGATCAATCGGAGCAGCTGCGCCAGGCCGTGGCCGCGTTTCGCCTGAGCGGGAAAGAGAGCGCTGTCGCCCCTCGTCCAGCCCATGTAAAAACACCTCAGCTGCTGCGTCCGGCAGCGGCGGGCGTGACGGCTACCGACGGAAACTGGGAAACCTTCTAATTGAGATGCGGGCGATGGCCTCGCCCGCATCCATCATCCCCTAGCGGCTGCGCTTGGCGTGACGTTCCCAGTTCTCTTGTTTAGCGTCGTCAGATTTTCGTAACGAGACATAGCAGGCTCCGCTGCCGCCGTGGTGCGGGAGCGCCGCGCAAAACGCCTGAACTTCGTCGAACTCGGCCAGCCAGCGCGCCAGATAGCTGCGCACCACGTTGGGGTGCGAATTCTGCTCGCGCCCTTTTCCGTGCACGATAATCAGATTACGCAGCCCGTCGCGTCCGGCCTGGCGGATAAAGGTGAACAGCATCTGGCGGCATTGTTCTGCGGGCTGGCGTAACAGGTTTAAACTGGCCTGGCGGGAATATTTGCCCGCGCGCAGCTTATCGATAACCCCCTGCTGTACGCCTTCACGCTGAAAGGCCAGCGGCTCATCAAGCGGCAGAAGCTCCAGGAACCCCAGCGTCAAAAAGTTATCAAGCTGCTCGGTATCTATCTCCTGGCGCGCCCGCGTATTGCGGCTCTGCTGCCAGTGAATGTCACTACAGCGTTTCAGGGGCTGGACATCTTCCATGGCGTCAAGAAAAAGTGATTTGTCGTCAGGCTTCATGGAAATTCTCCGGCTACATCTGAGCCTGTACTATACCTGCGTCAGGCGCGGGCCTCAATCTCAGGCAATAGTACAAATAATAATCCGAAATATATAAAATATAAATGAATGGCTGGTTAAACAAACCTTAACTGAAATTTTAGCGGCGGTAAAATACGCGATTTAAGTTAAAAAATCGTGAAATCAATCACTCCTGCACCTTTTCTTTTAGAAGAAAGGTGTTATAACTAAATTAACCTGCCAAATGGATAAAACACGTAGGGTCCGTGAAAGGATGCACTGCTGTGTGTACTATAGGGTCTGTCTGATGTCGGGCAGACTCTGTTTTTTTATTCTGATTATTTATTCCGAAACTATTTTCCGCGCTTCTCTTCTGAACTGCGTTATTAACGACTCCGCCAGCGGCGTCTGTCGGGAATCACGACGCTGAATTAAATAATAAGCGGCCCTGGGAAGCGACTCGATAACCGGCAGCATGACCAGGCGGTGCGCCAGAAGCGGATCGCAGCCCAGCTCCTGCGGCAATATGCTGATGAAATCACTTTGGGCCACCAGGCTAATACAGGAGGAAAAGGTTTCACATACAACGCCAATGTGGGGTATTTGTGAACGATGGCTAAATGTATCCTGCAGCTGCTTATAATAACTTCCACGAGGCGTAGGCATCGTCCAGTTATAATGCAGTAATTCACTAATGGAATTGGCGCCTGTTGCGGGATGCCCTTCCCGACAAAATACGGCAAACGATTTTTCAAACAGTTTTTCAAACGTAAATTCGTGATCGTAAGGCCCCTTATAATAGGTATTAATGGTGAAATCCAGCTCGCCCTGGCGCAATTCATTAATCATCGACACCAGCTGTCCCTCCATAATCCGCACTTTGACCTGCGGATGTTGCGCGTGAAAGCGCGTGATCACGGCGGGCATAAGGCTACGCGAGATGCTGGCCCCCATTCCTATATTGATCTGCCCGGCAAGTTCACCCTGCCGCTGGCGGATATCATCCTGCGCGGCACGTAGCTCTTCCAGAATCAAGTTCGCGCGATGATAAAACCCTTCCCCACATTCGGTTAACGCCACGCCCTTGCTGCGGCGAATAAAAAGCTGCGCCGCCATGCCCTCTTCCAGCTCTTTGATCGACTTCGTCAGGGCCGGCTGCGAGAGGTTAAGCGTTCGGCTGGCCCCGCGAATGCTGCCCTGACGCGCCACTTCGACAAACGCCCGGATGTGATGAAATTTAATCTGAAATGTCATATCCCGACCGATAACCGTTGTTTATCAGAGTAAAGAAACTGTCATCTACTTTAATGGAAATAGATGTGCGAGGGTAATTCCTGAACGGTTAAAACTGTGAAAAATCGGTTAGTGATAAGTAAAAACTATCACAGCGTGAAGCAGTTCACATATTTTAATAATGACAGGAACAGATATGGAATCACTGGCGCAGTACATCCAGACATTAACCCCGCAGCTGAGCGCTTGGCGTCGCGATTTCCACCATTTCGCTGAATCCGGCTGGGTGGAATTTCGTACCGCCGCAAAAGTGGCGGAGATCCTCGATCGCCTCGGCTATGAGCTGGCGATGGGACGCGACGTGGTCGACGCCGAAAGCCGTATGGGATTACCGGATGACGCCACCCTGGCGCACGAGTTTGCCCGCGCCCGCGCGCAGGGGGCGCCCGAAAAATGGCTCGCCCCGTTCGAAGGCGGGTTTACGGGCATTGTCGCCACGCTCAGCACGGGCCGTCCGGGGCCGACGCTGGCCTTCCGCGTGGACATGGACGCGCTCGATCTGAGTGAAGCGCTCGACGACAGCCACCGCCCGTTCCGCGAGGGGTTTGCCTCCTGCAATCCGGGGATGATGCACGCCTGCGCTCACGACGGACATACCACCATCGGGCTGGGGCTGGCGCATGTGCTGAAACAGAACGAGGCGCAGCTGAACGGCACCATCAGGCTCATCTTCCAGCCTGCTGAAGAGGGTACGCGCGGCGCGCGGGCGATGGTCGCTGCAGGCGCGCTGGACGGCGTGGACTACTTTACGGCCATCCACATCGGTACCGGCGTTCCAAAAGATACGGTGATCTGCGGTAGCGATAACTTTATGGCAACCACCAAGTTTGACGTGCACTTTACGGGCGTTGCCGCACACGCGGGCGGCAAGCCGGAGGATGGTCGTAACGCCCTGCTCGCTGCCGCACAGGCGGCCCTCGCCCTGCACAGCATTGCGCCCCACAGCGCAGGGGCGTCCCGCGTCAACGTCGGCGTGATGCAGGCGGGCAGCGGGCGCAACGTTGTTCCGGCAAATGCCTTGCTTAAGGTTGAAACCCGTGGCGAAAGTGAAGCCATTAATCAGTACGTCTTCGAGCGCGCGCGGGACGTGATTACCGGTGCTGCAGCGCTCTACGGCGTGACGGCAGAGATACACCTGATGGGGGCGGCGACATCAAGTTCACCAACGCCGGCCTGGGTTGATTATCTGCGCGAGCAGGCGAGTCAGGTGTCCGGCGTGATGCACGCCATCGATAAAGTCAAAGCCCCGGCAGGCTCCGAAGACGCCACGCTGATGATGGCTCGCGTGCAGCAGAACGGCGGCATGGCCTCGTATATGGTCTTTGGCACCGATTTGAGCGCCGGACACCACAATGAAAAATTCGACTTTGATGAGCAGATTATGAACGTTGCCATCGAAACGCTGGCGCGTACCGCGCTGAATTTCCCCTGGACGCGAGGTGTGTAATGCAGGAGAGCTATGCTTTTGTATCTGATGCGATCGAGACGCGATGTCGGACGTTAACCGATATTGCCGACGAAATCTGGGATCATCCCGAAACGCGGTTTGAAGAGTTCTGGTCCGCCGAAAGGCTCGCCAGCGCGCTGGAAGCGGAAGGCTTTACGCTGACCCGCGAAGCCGGAGGCATTCCAAACGCCTTTATCGCCAGCTTTGGCAGCGGGAAACCGGTTATCGCCCTGCTCGGAGAATACGACGCGCTGGCCGGGCTAAGCCAGCAGGCGCACTGCGCGAGCGCGCAATCCGCCACGCCGGGCGCCAACGGCCACGGCTGCGGGCATAACCTGCTGGGCACTGCGGCGCTTGCGGGCGCGGTAGCGGTGAAAAGCTGGCTGGCGCAGCACGGCGGCAGCGGAACGGTGCGTTTTTACGGCTGTCCCGGCGAGGAAGGTGGCTCCGGGAAAACCTTTATGGTGCGCGAAGGTCTGTTCGACGACGTCGATGCCGCCGTCACCTGGCATCCTGAAGCCTTTGCCGGGATGTTTAACGTCAGCACGCTGGCCAACATTCAGGCCGCCTGGCGTTTTAAGGGCATCGCTGCCCACGCGGCCAACTCGCCCCATCTGGGACGCAGCGCGCTGGATGCCGTCACGCTAATGACCACCGGCACCAACTTCCTCAACGAACACATTATTGAGAAAGCCCGCGTCCATTACGCCATCACCGATACCGGCGGCATTTCGCCCAACGTGGTACAGGCGCAGGCCGAGGTGCTGTACCTCATTCGCGCGCCGGAAATGGCCGACGCGCAGGAAATCTACGCCCGCATCGAGAAAATCGCCCAGGGGGCGGCGATGATGACTGAAACCACCGTCCAGTGCCGCTTTGATAAAGCCTGTTCCAGCTACCTGCCGAACCGCACGCTCGAAGCGGCAATGTATCGCGCACTGCAGCACTACGGCACCCCGGCCTGGACGGAAGAAGAGCGTGAATTTGCTCGCGAGATCCGCGCCACGCTCACGCCGAATGACCTGCAAAACAGCCTGAAAAATATTGCCGCAACGGGCGGTAACGCGGGGAAAGCTTTTGCCCGGCGTCATCAGGAGACGCTGCTGGTGGACGAAGTCGCCCCTTACGCCATCACCGATAACGTGCTGGCAGGCTCCACCGACGTGGGCGATGTCAGCTGGAAGATGCCCGTCGCCCAGTGCTTCAGCCCCTGCTTTACCGTCGGCACGCCGCTGCATACCTGGCAACTGGTGGCGCAGGGGCGTACCTCTATTGCCCACAAAGGCATGCTGCTGGCCGGAAAGGTGATGGGCGCAACCGCGCTCAATCTGCTGCAGGACGCCGCGCTGCTGAAAAAATGCCGTGAAGAGTTCGAACAACAATTACAAGAAAAACCGTACGCGTGTCCGATCCCACGAGGCGTGACACCGTCACCTTTAAAATAAAAAAATACAACACAACAACACAACAGTCCCGAGGAACGCCCATGAGTATGTCATCCATACCTTCGCATTCCCCATCCGGTAAGCTCTATGGCTGGGTTGAAAGGATCGGCAACAAAGTGCCGCACCCTTTCCTGCTTTTCATCTATTTGATTGTGATTTTGATGGTCGCGACAGCCGTGCTGTCTGCATTTGACGTGAGCGTGCGCAGCCCCGCCGACGGCAGCATGGTGGCGGTGAAAAACCTGCTCAGCGTTGAGGGGCTGCACTGGTTTTTACCGAACGTCATTAAGAACTTCAGCGGCTTCGCGCCGTTAGGTGCCATTCTGGCACTGGTGCTGGGCGCGGGGCTGGCCGAACGCGTTGGCCTGCTGCCCGCGCTGATGGTAAAGATGGCTTCACACGTTAGCGCGCGTTACGCCAGCTATATGGTGCTGTTTATCGCCTTCTTCAGCCATATCTCTTCCGATGCTGCGCTGGTGATCATGCCGCCGATGGGGGCGCTGATTTTCCTCGCCGTCGGACGCCATCCCGTCGCGGGCCTGCTGTCGGCTATCGCGGGCGTGGGCTGCGGCTTTACCGCCAACCTGCTGATTGTCACCACCGACGTGCTGCTCTCCGGCATCAGCACCGAGGCGGCAAAAACCATTGACGCAGCCATGCACGTCAGCGTGATCGACAACTGGTACTTTATGGCCAGCTCGGTGATTGTCCTGACGATTGTCGGCGGGCTGATTACCGATAAGATCGTCGAGCCGCGTCTGGGCAAATGGGAAGGCCGAAGCGATGAAAAGCTCGATACGCTGAGCAAAGAGCAGCAGTTCGGCCTGCGCGTCGCCGGGATTGTCTCGCTGGCGTTTATCGCCGCGGTGGCGCTGATGGTGGTACCGGAAAACGGCATATTGCGCGATCCGGTAAAACATACCGTCCTGCCCTCGCCGTTTATTCAGGGTATTGTGCCGCTGATTATTCTCTTCTTCTTTGTCGTCTCTCTTGCCTACGGCATCGCCACCGGCAAAATCCGCCGCCAGGGCGATCTGCCGCAGCTGATGATTGAGCCGATGAAGGAGATGGCGGGCTTTATCGTGATGGTGTTCCCGCTGGCGCAGTTCGTGGCGATGTTTAACTGGAGCAACATGGGCAAGTTTATGGCCGTGGGCCTGACCGACGCGCTGGAGGCGGCCGGGTTAAGCGGCGTACCGGCGTTTGTCGGGCTGGCGCTGCTGTCGTCGCTGCTCTGCATGTTTATTGCCAGCGGTTCCGCCATCTGGTCAATCCTGGCCCCCATCTTCGTACCGATGTTTATGATGCTCGGGTTCCATCCTGCGTTTGCCCAAATCCTGTTCCGCGTGGCCGACTCGTCGGTGATCCCGCTGGCGCCCGTTTCCCCGTTCGTTCCGCTGTTTTTAGGCTTCCTGCAGCGCTATAAGCACGAAGCGAAGCTGGGTACCTACTATTCGCTGGTCTTACCCTATCCGCTTATCTTTTTAGGGGTATGGTTGCTCATGCTGGTGGCATGGTATCTTGTCGGTCTGCCGATTGGGCCGGGGATTTACCCGAGGCTGAATTAAGGACTGAGGATGCTGAGATTACTCGAAGATAAAATTACAACGCCGCTTGGGCCGCTGTGGGTTATCGCGGATGAGCAGTACAACCTGCGCGCCGTTGAGTGGGAAGAGCACAGCGACCGCATGGAAGAGTTGCTCAATATTCATTACCGCGCCCAGGGTTTTGAACGCGTGAGCGCCAGTAACCCGGGCGGACTGAGCGATAAACTGGCAGCCTACTTCGAAGGCGATCTCAGCATCATTAATGACCTGCCAACCGCTACGGCCGGCACCCCCTTCCAGCGTGAGGTGTGGCAGGCGTTGCGCACCATTCCCTGTGGTCACGTGATGCATTACGGCCAGCTTGCCGAACTGCTCGGTCGTGCCGGCGCGGCGCGTGCAGTGGGCGCGGCTAACGGCTCAAATCCCGTCAGCATCGTTGTGCCGTGTCATCGCGTTATTGGCCGCAACGGCACCATGACCGGGTATGCCGGAGGCGTACAGCGAAAAGAGTGGCTGCTGCGCCACGAAGGCTATCTTTTGCTGTAGATCCCAGGCTTTTAGTGCTTAATTTTCTTCCGGTTAGGCCAAAAATCCTTAATCAAGCTGTGGAATTTCAAGGAGATGGCAACACGTTGCCGTCTCTTGTCCTTATTGGTGGTTTGCCAGGCTTACGTACTTACCAAAAAGATGTTAAAATTGACCAATATCAATTAAGGCTTGAGCAAACCTATGATCCCGGAAAAGCGAATTATACGACGCATTCAGTCTGGCGGTTGTGCTATCCATTGCCAGGATTGCAGCATCAGCCAGCTCTGTATCCCGTTTACTCTGAATGAGCATGAACTCGATCAGCTTGATAATATCATCGAGCGTAAAAAGCCTATTCAGAAGGGGCAGACGCTGTTTAAGGCCGGAGACGAACTGAAATCGCTCTATGCTATCCGTTCTGGCACCATCAAAAGCTATACCATCACCGAACAGGGTGATGAGCAGATCACCGGCTTCCATCTTGCGGGCGATTTGGTTGGCTTTGATGCTATCGGTACGGGTCATCACCCGAGCTTTGCTCAGGCGCTGGAAACCTCAATGGTCTGCGAAATTCCGTTCGAAACGCTGGACGACCTCTCCGGCAAGATGCCTAACCTGCGCCAGCAGATGATGCGTCTGATGAGCGGTGAGATCAAAGGCGATCAGGACATGATCCTGCTGCTGTCCAAGAAGAACGCAGAGGAGCGCCTGGCCGCATTTATCTATAACCTCTCCCGCCGCTTCGCGGAGCGTGGTTTCTCCCCGCGTGAATTCCGCCTGACCATGACCCGTGGCGATATTGGTAACTACCTGGGCCTGACCGTTGAAACCATCAGCCGTCTGCTGGGACGCTTCCAGAAGAGCGGTATGCTGGCGGTAAAAGGTAAATACATCACCATCGAAAACGGTGAAGCGCTGGCGGTTCTCGCCGGGCACGCTCGCAACGTGGCATAAGCCCCTCGCCCGACGCCTGCCAGGTCGATAAATTTTCGTGATTTATTGATCTGGCAAAAACTTCCCCCCTGTTTCATTCAAGATATATAGGTTACTCTTTTACTTACAGACTGTGGTGACAGTAGTAAGGAGACCTGTATGGCAAAGTATCAAAACATGCTGGTGGCTATCGATCCTAATCAGGACGATCAGCCGGCATTACGACGTGCTGTGTATTTACATCAACGGATTGGTGGCAAAATCAAAGCGTTTTTGCCGATCTATGACTTCTCGTATGAGATGACCACCCTTCTGTCGCCTGACGAGCGCACCGCTATGCGTCAGGGAGTGATTAGCCAGCGTACCGCGTGGATCCGCGAACAGGCGAAGTTCTACCTCGAAGCGGGCGTGCCTATCGATATCAAAGTGGTCTGGCACAACCGACCTTTCGAAGCCATTATCCAGGAGGTGATTGCAGGCGGTCACGATCTGTTGCTGAAGATGGCGCACCAGCATGACAAGCTGGAATCCGTGATCTTCACCCCTACCGACTGGCATCTGCTGCGTAAGTGCCCTTGCCCGGTCTGGATGGTAAAAGACCAGCCGTGGCCTGAAGGGGGGAAAGCCGTTGTGGCGGTGAACCTGGCCAGCGAAGAGGATTATCACAATTCACTGAACGAGAAGCTGGTGAAAGAGACGATCCAGCTAGCCGAGCAGGTTAACCACACCGAAGTGCATCTGGTTGGCGCATACCCGGTGACGCCGATCAATATTGCCATCGAACTGCCTGAATTTGACCCGAGCGTCTATAACGACGCTATACGCGGTCAGCACCTTCTTGCGATGAAATCTCTGCGCCAGAAATTCAGCATCGATGAGAAAATGACGCACGTGGAAAAAGGGCTGCCTGAAGAGGTGATCCCGGACCTGGCCGAGCATCTGCAGGCAGGGATTGTGGTGCTTGGCACCATTGGCCGCACCGGCATTTCCGCCGCGTTCCTCGGCAATACCGCCGAACAGGTGATCGACCATCTGCGCTGCGATCTGCTGGTCATTAAGCCGGATGAATACCAGACGCCGGTTGAGCTGGACGATCCGGAAGACGATTGACCAGCAGGATGAAAAAAAACCGTCGGGGAACCGGCGGTTTTTTTTGCCGGGTGGCGGCTTCGCCTTACCCGGCCTACGGGTTTGGTAGGCCCGGTAAGCTTGCGCCACCGGGCTTTACCCTGTCAGAGTGATTTCAGAATCGCATCCACGCTGGCTTTGGCATCGCCAAACAGCATGTGGGTGTTCTCTTTGAAGAACAGCGGGTTCTGAACGCCCGCATAGCCGGTATTCATGGAGCGTTTGAACACAATCACGTTCTGCGCCTTCCACACTTCCAGCACCGGCATTCCGGCAATTGGGCTGCCCGGATCGTCCTGCGCTGCCGGGTTGACGGTATCGTTAGCGCCAATGACCAGCACGGTGTCGGTGTCGGCGAAATCATCGTTGATCTCATCCATTTCCAGCACGATGTCGTAAGGCACCTTCGCTTCCGCCAGCAGCACGTTCATGTGGCCTGGCAGACGCCCGGCTACCGGGTGAATACCAAAGCGAACCTTGATACCGCGCGCGCGCAGCTTCTCGGTGATCTCCGCGACCGGATACTGAGCCTGCGCCACCGCCATGCCATAGCCTGGGGTGATGATGACCGTATGCGAGTTTTTCAGCATATCCGCGGTGTCTTCTGCAGAAATCTCGCGGTGCTCACCCACTTCTTCATCAGCGCTTGAGGAAGAACCATCGGTCCCAAAGCCGCCAGCAATGACGCTAAAGAACGAACGGTTCATCGCTTTACACATGATGTAAGACAGGATTGCACCGGAAGAACCGACCAGCGCACCGGTGACGATCAGCAGATCGTTGCTCAGCATAAAGCCTGCCGCCGCCGCTGCCCATCCGGAGTAGGAGTTCAGCATGGAGACAACCACCGGCATATCCGCGCCGCCGATCGACGCCACCAGGTGCCAGCCGAACGCCAGCGCAATAATGGTCATCACCAGCAACGCCAGCACCTGCATGCCGGTGCTTTCGGTACGTACGAAGATGACCATCAGGACAAACGACGCGACCAGCGCCGCCAGGTTCAGCTTGTGACGGTTAGGCAGCATCAGCGGTTTAGACGAGATCTTACCGCGCAGTTTCCCGAAGGCCACAATTGAACCGGTGAAGGTTACCGCACCAATAAAGATGCCAAGGAACACTTCCGTCAGGTGAATGTTCACCAGAATCGGTTCCATGCCCGGTTCGTGATACAGGTAGCTGTTGAAGCCCACCAGCACCGCCGCCAGACCGACGAAGCTGTGCAGAATGGCCACCAGCTCGGGCATTTCGGTCATTTCAACGCGTTTTGCCAGACGAATACCAATCGCGCCGCCGATGATCATCGCCACCAGGATCCACGCCACGTTGCCGGTGTCCGGCCCGAAGATGGTGGCAATCAGCGCAATCGCCATCCCGGCGATACCAAAGTTATTCCCCTGCTGAGACGTTTCGTGTTTGGAAAGCCCCGCCAGACTGAAAATAAACAGGATTGCAGCAACAATGTATGCGGCTGTCACTAATCCTCCAGACATATGCTACCCCTTAGCCTTTACGAAACATTTTCAGCATGCGCTGAGTCACGGTGAAACCACCGAAAATATTGATACTGGCGATCAGCACCGCAACGAAGCTCAGGAAGCTAATCCAGCCGCCGTGACCAATTTGCAGTAACGCCCCCACCACGATGATCCCGGAGATGGCGTTAGTGACCGACATCAGCGGCGTATGCAGCGCATGGGAGACGTTCCACACCACGTAGTAACCTACCACGCAGGAGAGCGCGAAGACGGTAAAGTGGCCGAGAAACTCTTTCGGCGCGACGTCAGCAAGCCAGCCAAACAGAATCACCACCAGGGCCATGATCGCGTATTTACGCCATGGAGAGGCAGGTTTAGCGGGCTCTTTCGGCGCTGGGGCTGCTTTTGGTGCCGCCTGAGGCTGCGCGGAAACCTGAATAGGCGGCGCGGGCCAGGTGATTTCACCTTCGCGGACCACGGTGACGCCACGCACCACCACGTCGTCAAAATCAACGGTGATGTTGCCGTCTTTCTCTTTGCAAAGCAGCTTCAGCAGGTTGACGAGGTTAGTACCGTATAGCTGGGAAGACTGGGTTGGCAGACGTCCCGGCAGATCGGTATAACCAATGACCTTCACGCCGTTGGCGGTCGTGGTGACCTGATTCGGCACAGTATATTCGCAGTTGCCGCCGTTCTGCGCCGCCAGATCCACAATCACGCTGCCCGGCTGCATGGAGTCAACCATCTCGCGGGTGATGAGCTTCGGTGCCGGTTTACCCGGGATGAGCGCAGTGGTCACGATGATATCGACCTCTTTCGCCTGCGCGGCGAAGAGTGCCATTTCGGCTTTAATGAAGGCTTCGGACATCACCTTCGCGTAACCGTCGCCGCTGCCCGCTTCTTCCTTGAAATCAAGCTCAAGGAACTCGGCCCCCATGCTTTGTACCTGCTCCTTCACTTCCGGACGGGTATCAAAAGCACGCACGATTGCGCCCAGGCTATTTGCAGCGCCAATGGCCGCAAGGCCAGCCACGCCCGCGCCAATCACCATCACTTTCGCCGGCGGCACTTTGCCCGCGGCAGTGATTTGACCGGTAAAGAAGCGACCGAATTCATGCGCGGCTTCAACGATTGCACGGTAGCCCGCGATGTTGGCCATCGAGCTGAGGGCGTCCAGAGACTGGGCACGCGAAATACGCGGCACGGAGTCCATCGCCATCACCGTGACGCCGCGCGCCGCCAGCTTCTCCATCAGCTCCGGGTTTTGTGCAGGCCAGACGAAGCTCACCAGCGTCGTGCCCGCGTTCAGCAGTTCAATCTCGTTCGCTTCCGGCGCGTTCACCTTCAGAATAACGGGTGACTGCCAGACTACTGCACCGTCCACCACTTCCGCCCCGGCCTGAATAAAGGCGTCGTCGTCGAAACTCGCCAGCTTGCCCGCGCCGCTTTCAACCGCGACGGTAAAACCCAGCTTAAGCAGTTGCTCCACCGTTTTCGGTGTTGCCGCTACGCGGGTTTCATTGGCTAACCGTTCTTTTGGTACCCCAATACGCATAGTTTTCCCTTCCATCGGTTTTTGATGATGGTTTGTCAATAAACGCCCGTGGTTTGTATCACTTTTCGCCAGCCCTATAGCTGCGACCTATGATTAACCCCAGAAAATAAAACAGTAACAAACTTTCTATAACCTACTGAAAATAGCGCCCGCGATCTACCGCCAGAAAACACTATTTCTTACTTTATCTGTGAAAAATAAGCGATCGGCGTCACTGACAGCGATATTTACCTTAAATTCGCTGCCGGGACCGATAAATCGCGCAAGCGAAGCGGTAAAAACATGATATAGCGCCATAAGAGATCAACTTATTAACATTAAATTAACTTGTAAAAGTCATAAGCTTAATCACTTTTTCTTGTCAAATGCGTCTTTTTTCAACATATCACTAAATGTTATAGAATCCGGTCGTTGCGTTCGCACAGGCTGTGAAAAATGGCGCAGACAGCGACGGGTTTTAAATGCCATAATCGGGACCGTCTCAAATTAACAACAATACCAGTACATGGTTTGC
>Ga0207655_1000493_pt1 | contig 50835 bp, 43 predicted proteins | sample KBSM44metaG_FD_184398 | JGI IMG/M metagenome (GOLD analysis project Ga0207655, IMG submission 184398) | Miscanthus rhizosphere microbial communities from Kellogg Biological Station, Michigan, USA - KBS M4-4 metaG (SPAdes) (version 2) | ecosystem: Host-associated > Plants > Roots > Rhizosphere >...
GACTTCAGGTGAAACATAAAGGTCTTCTAAATAACAATAATTATTCTCTGCCCATGTTGAACGATGAATAACATAATGCACAATTCCCAAAACTTGCTCGCCTTGTTTGGCAACAGCACAATAAACGAGTTCATTTTCATCGAAAAAGCGTTCCCAAGTCACTTTGGTGACATGAAGGGGTAAATTTACCTGATAGAAATTTTGATAAGCAAGCCAATATTTTTCCCATTGTGAATAGTCCTGCTGCTGAACAGGGACAATCTGAATATCTTGATTTTGCATAATAATTACACTCTGTTTTAAAGTTCTAGAAAGTCGAAAACAAGAGTGTAGTTTTGATAGTGGTATTTTTATAAGATACACTTTTGATATTTTCCACAGTACCAGTTTGTTATGGCAACTTCGATTTCTGCATCTTTTCCACATTTGATTTTGCCAAAGGGCCAGATTAAAGATGGGCTATATTCTGCTTTGCGTGATGCTATTTTAGATGGCAGGCTAACTGCCAGAACAAAATTACCCTCAAGTCGTGCTTTAGCAGAGATGATGTCGATTTCACGAAACTCTGTGTTAGCTGCGCTTGAGCGGTTACTCGATGAAGGATACTTATTTACCAAACCAAGTTCTGGTACTTATGTTGCTGAGGTTGTGCCAGATCAGTTAATACATATCCAAGAAAATTCAAAAAAAACTACGCTAACCAATCACCATTCCTTAAATATTAATCCGAATTTTGAAGGTTTATTAACTTCATGGCGAGAACAGTCATGGTCAAGTCAAAAGAAAAAAATGTTTCATGTGGGAGTAGGGTGTATTGATTTATTTCCTCATCAGCTTTGGGGGAAATTATTAACACAAGCTTGGCGGCAATCTTATTATCAACTTGGCCAATTTCACGACCCACGGGGCTATTTACCTTTGCGTCAGGCAATTTGTGAATATGTCCGTTCCACCCGAGGGTTGAACTGCAACGAAGAGCAAATCATTATTGTAAATGGAACGCAGCAGGCAATTCATCTGGCTGGCTATGCTTTACTTCAAGCAAATGATGAGGTGTGCCTAGATGAACCAGGTTACGACGCAGCTTTTAATATTTTTAGAAGTTTTGGTGCGAAAGTAAATTTGATCGAGAGTGATGAAGAGGGAATGCGAATCTCTGACATTACAGATCATTATTCAAAAAGCAAACTTGTTTATACCGCACCCTCACATCAGTTTCCTGTAGGTGGAACTTTAAGTTTAGCTCGCCGTTTTGCGTTACTCGATTGGGCATGCCAACAAGGGAAATGGATTTTTGAAGATGATTATAATAGTGAGTTTCGCTATGGCACACACCCCATTCAAGCTTTACAAGGCTTAGATCAGCAGCAAAGAGTTATTTACTCTGGCACTTTTACCAAAATGATGTTTCCTGAGTTTCGGTTAGGATTCATGGTTGTACCTGAAGCATTGATTGAAACCTTTAGTGCGGCCAAATATTATACGGATGTTCGAAGTTCTTATTTAGAGCAGGTGGCTTTGTCTCTATTTATACAAAAAGGCCTCTATGCTCGGCACGTGCGTAAAGTTAGAAAAGCATGCCATGAGCGTCAACAAGCATTGATTAAAGCTATTGATGAGCATCTTTCCGATGTGCTCGCTGTTCAACCAACCGATTCAGGTATCCATGCAGTGTGCTGGTTAAAAGGTGCGTGGACAGAGCAAGAATTTATTGATCAGTGCTCAGCTCTAAACTTAGCTGTTCAGCCGTTATCAAGATATTGTCAGATGCCAAACAAGAAGGCCGCTGTACTTATTGGCTATGCGGCCCACACACCTAAAGAAATTATTGAAAACATTCAAAAAATTGCACAATATTTAAAAGCTAAATAATAGCCTAAGTTATGTTATTTACATAAATTTAATCATTATTCAAATACTTAAATGCAAATTTTATGACGATCAATTGGTTATATGAAACTAGAAATTTTATTAAAATTTTTAAAAATTAATTTTAATTAATATTATTTTAAGCTAGCACAATTAATCTAACTACATCAAAGCTTATTTAGTACACCTTTTAGCCACATTCTCCAGATGTGGCTCTTTTTTTATAAAAAATAAATATAGCTAAGAACAAATTAATTAATTTTTTAAGAGAAGTAAAAATTAATCTTTTTCCATGGCATTACTGTAAAACTTAACGCCTAGTTTAATACGGTCACGCCCATTACCCATACGCCAGCGGTTAGTATCTCGTAAAGAATATACACAGCCACAATATTCTTGCTGATAAAATTCTTCTCGTTTACTGATTTCAATCATACGGCTTGAGCCACCATTTTTACGCCAGTTATAGTCCCAGTACTGAATTTCAGGATAGTGAGCAGCAGCGCGAATTCCGCAGTCATTGATTTGCGCCATATTTTTCCAACGAGAAATTCCTAACGAACTACTGATGAGACTAAAGCCGTGTTCATGTGCGTAAAGGGCAGTTCGTTCAAATCTCATATCAAAACACATGGTACAACGAATGCCGCGTTCAGGTTCATCTTCCATCCCTTTTGCTCGGGCAAACCAGTTGTCAGTGTCATAGTCTGCATCGATAAATGGAATATTATGCTTTTCTGCAAAACGAATATTTTCTTCTTTGCGGATTAAATATTCTTTTACTGGATGAATATTCGGATTATAAAAAAATATTGAAAATTTAATTTCTGAGTCGATTAATGCTTCCATAACTTCTCCCGAACAAGGAGCGCAACAAGAGTGAAGTAATAATTGATCGTGTCCAGAAGGGAGTTCTAATTTTAAACGTTGAGTTGACATAATAAAAAAATTAAATTGTAATGCCATTAATTATATATTTATTATTTGTATAATGTGAAATGAATTATTTTCAATTTTACTGTGAAATTAATTTAATATTTTAAAGAAAATCTATTGTTATATTTGAGGTTAAGTTGAATGTAAATAATTAAATAATTGTCATGTTATATATTGAGGTTGGATTTATAATTAAATTTAAAGCTATTGTTAAATATACTATATAATTAAATAAATTATGGATGGATTTTATATATTTAAAAATAATAAACCTTAAATATTTTTGATAAGTGATTGATGTATCTGAATATAATTTGAAGTTTTTTATTGTGATATGTGTCACAAATAAACCTTATTTTTTCAATTAAAATATTTCTTTAGATTTATATCCTTAATAAATTTATACTATAAACTTCAGTGTGTTTTTTTAATTTAAGCGTGTGATAATTTGAGATATGGAAGATTGGCAATGTAAGTATTGTAATGGTTACATTATGGTTAATCATTCAAAGATCGGTGTAGGAGAAAAAGTTTACTTTTTGGTATATAAATTTGACGCAAAGAATGAAAGGAAAAAATTATATAAAAAGGGAGTTGTGGTTGCCCGTTACGATAATATATTGCACATTGAGTCACGTAAAAAAACTTATAAGATCGAGCAGATAAAAGTCTATCCATTAGGTGCACCCATGCCTTTCGTTTACAACATGTTTTGGATTTGTGGATGTCCGTTTACTTTACAAAACTAATGTCTTAAATTTAAATGACAGCAAGTTATTTTATAGATTGAATTAATTATCAGATCCATTTTGTCATCAGTTTTTACAGATAAGATCTATACCTTGGGGAGAGTAGTTCATAGCGTATAAGAAAATCTCTGTTATTTATTTGACAAAATAAAAGCGCTCTCTTATAAACCTCAAGTAAAGTTGAGGTCAATCATGATGAGTGAAAATAAAAAAGCTGACTCTAGTCGAGTTTTGACTGTGGGTGAAGTTGCAAAAAGGAGTGGAGTTCCTGTTTCGACCCTACATTTTTATGAAGCGAAAGGGCTTATAAAAAGTATAAGAACAAATGGTAATCAACGTAGGTATCCCTTAATTATTTTAAGATATATTGCGATTATTAAAGTCGCTCAAAGAGTGGGTATTCCTTTAAATGAAATTAAAGAGGCTTTAAGTCAGTATCCTGTAGGTAGTAAATTAACAGCCAAGCAATGGAAAGATCTATCAAGTCATTGGCGAGAAAATCTGGATGATCGAATTCAAAAATTAACTCGCTTAAGAGATGAAATGGACTGGTGCATTGGCTGCGGCTGTTTATCATTAGAGCAATGCCCATTAAGAAATCCTGAAGATATTTTAGGGCTAGAAGGATCGGGGCCACGAATTTTAGAAAGATCTGAATAGAATATTTCAAAAATTGCTTTTAATTGGGAATATCTTAATTTCCAATAAATTAAATTTATTTTGCTAGAACATTCAAGTGAGTTTTTTATTGTAAAGAAGTGACATGGAATATGAAATTTTTTGATATCTTTAGTTTTTTTAGTAAGAAGCAAAAAATTATGAAAAAAATTCTCTTTCTTGGCTTGGCACTTGTTTCATTAACGGCTTGCTCGTCTGTACAACATAAAGATCCGACTCCACCAAAAATTGGTTCACCAAATCCAGCTAGTCAATATTGTGTTGAACAAGGTGGAAAATTAGAAATTAGAAATGAAGCAAATGGTCAGGTCGGCTATTGTCATTTACCAAATGGCCAAGTAGTTGAAGAATGGAAATTATTCCGTGACAATCAAGCGAACTGTATAGCAGAAGAAGCTCAAAAATTAGTGGGACAATCTGGCCTTACTGATGATCAAATTAAACAAAAGACTCAATCAGAAATTGTGCGTAAAGTTGCTCCGGGTCAACCGATGACTATGGATTATCGTACAAACCGAGTTACAGTCACCATTGATCCAGCTTCTAAAAAAATTACGAATGCAACATGTGGCTAACTTTTTAATTAAAAGCGAATAGACCGAATTTTGAAATAAAAAAGCCTGCTGAAATGCGGGCTTTTTTACGACTTTAATTTTGGGAATAGTGAATGACTGGATATTCTTTTTGTTGAGGTAGTTGTTGTAAAGCCTTGTTAATGTTGATTAGAAAAATATCAACTTTATCTTGGCTTGAATTGTTGGTGTTGTACGAAGCTCTTTCTTGATAGTTAATTCCGCATCCAATAATTTTCATATTTGCAGGGTTAAAACTCCAGTCATTTTTATTTTTGATCGAGATATCTAAATCACTATCACATTCTTTCCAGAGTTTTATAAATTGATTGGAATATGTGACGGGAACTTCTTGGGCTCGGTAGGCGGTAAATCCCTGCATTTCGGAATTAGCAAATTGAAGCAGATGATTGGTGGGCATTCCTCCCCAAAGAATAGCAGTATCTTTTGGTAGTTTTATCGAGGTTATATTTTCTTCTTTAAGTGGAGCAGTTTGTTCATTTTTCTGTTTTGACTTTTGAGATTTATAAACCAGTTTTGTTCCAACTGGAACAGTTACACCTTTGGCTTGAGTTATTTGGGTCGTATAGAAATAAGGCGAATCATCACGGTTACAACCTGTTGGGTTATAACAACCAATACAGCCACTTAAGAATAAAACCGGAAAACTTAGAATACTTAATTTTAAAATTCGACTCATTTTTCTTCTCTTTCATTATTTCTATAAATTTAATATATCAGGCTTTAAATCAATAATAAAAAAAGCCTCTAGCGGACTAGAGGCTGAAAAACATCAGATGCGGTAACAGGTGAATTATGCATCTGAGTTAAGTAGGTTGTATCAAACCATGTAAAACACTTTACCAGCAAAAAAGAATAAAAATAGAGAGGTGCGACTAATGGCTAATATTTGTGGTTTTTTATTTATACAAATTGGCGTGCTTATTTAAAGACTATTTCTAGAATATCTATTAGGGGATAAAAGCTCCACAATTTATATTTTTGATTAAATCGATCGATGTTGATGGTTCAACCGTTGTCTTTTTGCGCTGCTAACCAATAGTTATTTGTGATTTGTACTCGGCTTAATGATAATTTTAGAGTTATCCGAAAGGACACAATAATGACGAACATACGAATAATAATGAATTGAAGGTAGGACCCCGTGTTTATAAGTGTATTTGATCTTTTTAAAATTGGTGTAGGCCCATCTAGCTCCCATACGGTTGGGCCAATGCGAGCAGCTTGTAGTTTTGTGGATGATTTAGTTAAGCAAAATGATCTACAAACGACGTTTCGAGTTCAGATTAAGTTATACGGTTCGCTTGCAGCAACTGGTGTTGGTCATGCGACAGATAAGGCTATTCTTTTAGGATTAATGGGTTTTGACCCTGAACATATTGATACTCAAGTAAGTACAAGTTTGATTGAAGATGTTCTTGAAAATAAAGTCATTCAGCTCGATCAGCAAAAGAGTATTTCTTTTGACTATAAGCGTGATTTGCTTTTTTTAGATGAATCTTTGCCTCACCACCCAAATGCAATGGAACTGATTGCTTATAACGAGGCGAAAGAAATTTTATATGCTGAAACGTATTACTCGATTGGTGGCGGTTTTATTGTTAGCCAAAGGCAATTAACACAAACCCAGTCTGAGACTGGTGAAATTAAGGTTCCATATCCATTTCATAGTGCGGCTGAACTTTTAAGCTTATGTAAAACTCATCATTTATCAATAAGTCAGTTAATGTTTGAAAATGAGAAAAGCTGGCGTAGTGAAAGTGAGATTCGCGCCAAGATTATGCAAATCTGGAAAGTGATGCAGCAGTGCATTCACAATGGGCTGATCAATGAAGGAATATTACCAGGCGGATTAAACGTAAAACGTCGGGCTAAAAAAATTCACGATAAGTTATTAAATAAGAAAAACTCAAACCTGATTGTGACGACTTTTCATGCCATGGAGTGGGTCAATTTATTTGCATTAGCCGTAAATGAAGAAAATGCTGCTGGTGGTCGAGTAGTGACAGCTCCCACAAATGGTGCAGCAGGGATTATTCCGGCAGTTTTATATTACTACGTGACTTTTTCTAAAGATTTCTCCGAAGACAAAGTTGTTCGCTTTTTTCTAAGTGCGGCGGCAGTCGGCATTTTATGTAAACTCAATGCCTCTATTTCTGGTGCAGAAGTGGGATGTCAGGGCGAAGTTGGTTCGGCGTGTGCGATGGCTTCGGCTGGTTTAGCCGAAATTTTAGGTGCATCACCTGAACAAGTAGAACATGCAGCTGAAATCGGGCTTGAACATAACTTGGGTTTAACGTGTGACCCGATTGGTGGTTTGGTTCAGGTACCTTGCATTGAACGAAATGCAATTGCAGCCGTAAAAGCCATTAATGCAGCCCAAATGGCACTTCATGATGAGGGGGAGCATTTTGTGACGCTCGATAAAGTGATTCAGACCATGAAAGAAACAGGCAGAGATATGTCTGAGAAATATAAAGAGACTTCAAAAGGTGGCCTCGCTGTTAATGCAATTGAGTGCTAGAAAATAAGAGGGGGACGAAGGAGCCCCTTATTGGGTGTACAAGTGCTGCATCGCAGTTTTTTGAGGAAGCACGTTGTCAGCTTAATGTAAAAGGCGAACACATGAATGCCTTGGGTGGCGTTCATGGGGGTGTCATATTTTCTTTAGCCGATATTGCTTTTGCGATGGCTTGTAATGTAGGGGATGCGCCATAACAGGCCTACAGGCTGATATTCGCTATATGAGCGGTGCGAAAGATAGGGTGTTATTTGCAACGGCAACCAAGGTCGGCAGTAGTAAAAAATTCGCGCATTATGAAGTGGTGATAACAGACGGTTTAAATAATAGAGTCGCTTTATTTACGTCTACGTGTTACAGACTTGCGCCGTAAGATGTGGTTAGTTTTGAACAGAGTTCTTGGGCCTGTTTATGTCCATTTTCACTTAAAGCAATTGAAGCATGCGAAAGGGTTTTTCCATTGATATTGGTTTCACTTTCAGCATGCCTGATCAGAAAAATACTCATGTTAATTCCATTTTGATAAAACTAATTCCTGACTTTCATTGTAAAAAATTAAGGTATAGTTTTTACTGTTTTATTATTTTAAGTTAGAAATTTTCCCTTCTATTCCTTTGCCTTAGTTTCTGAAATTTCTCTAAATTTTCTTGGGCTATAACCAAATGTTTGAATAAAAGATCTGGTAAAAGCAGCTGGTGAGGAATAACCAACTAAATCAGAATTTGTGAAATACTTTTGTTCGTTTCAATTAAATATTGATTTGCTAACTTCATTCGCCAATGTTTGAGATAATTAATTGGAGTAGTACCTACCAATTCTATGAAATTTTTAGAAAACTTTGATTTAGATTGATTAGTTTCTTTGGCAAGAATTTCTACGGTCCATTCTTTAGTAGGATTAGAATGCATTAAGAATAACGCCTTGCTAATAGTAGGATTCTGTAAGGCTGAAATCCAACTTTTATGGTTGAGTGTTTCTTTGTTTAGCCAGAATCGTATTGACCATACCAAAAGCAAATCGATAACGCTTGAAAGCATAACCTGACTACCTAAAGAAGGTTGATTAAGTTCTAATTTTATTGCAGCTACTGTCATAGGTATCCATTCAGCAACTTTACCATTTTGGTCCGAGGGCACTAATATATTCAGGCATTCCTTCAGCGATTGTTTGTCCATATACAACCATTTAATTGAAAAACGCATGTAATAACAGATGGTTCTACAGCTTTATCTTCTATAATTTCGATAGAATGCTTAAATCTCGAAGGAATAACGATAACATCCCCATCATTGATAATCTCATTTATTTTTTGTTCATTGCTTTTTATTTTAAAGCTACCGCCTTGAAATATATGAATATACGAATAATTACTATCCAAAAAAACAATATTTTTATTTTTATAATTTTCAACTTGATAAATTTTTCCTGATATTTTTGCTTTTTTATAAATATCAAAAAATATATCAGTTAATTTATTTAAATCTGTTCATTAACCATCTCACTACATCTTCAAAAATGTTTCTGCAAAAAATATGCTATTTTGCTAATTGTGAAAAGTAGTTTTATAACAAGTAATCATTTTATGAAGATTTTATAGTTTGATATTTGATCAGCTTATCTAAGCTTCATGTAGGAATATTTCTAATTTAATTTATTGATTTCAATGTCATAGCAAAAGTTAGGAGAAAATAATGAGTAATAAACCAACAATTATATTAGTACATGGCTTTTGGGGAGGCGCAGCCCACTGGAGTAAAGTTATTATTGAACTTTCCCATAGAGGTTTTACCTCATTACAAGCAGTTGAATTGCCTTTAACTTCACTAGCTGATGATGTCGAACGGACAAAGAAAATGATAGCTCAGGTTGATGGTGACGTAATATTAGTTGGGCACTCTTATGGAGGTGCTGTTATTACTGAAGCGGGTAACCTTCCAAATGTAGTTGGCCTAGTCTATATCGCAGCATTTGCTCCTGATACAAATGAGAGTCCAGGAGAGATTACGCAAAAACATCTACCAGTAGCTGCTCCTAATTTATCACCAGATAGTGATGGTTACCTTTGGCTTAAAGCAGATAAATTTCATGAAAGTTTCTGTCAGGACTTAACAGAAGATGAAGGTCTAGTTATGGGAGTAACACAAAAAGCTCCGTTAGCAAGCACCTTTGGCGACACCATTACCTCACCAGCTTGGAAAACTAAACCTTCTTGGTATCAAATTTCTACTCAGGATCGAATGATTAGTCCTGAAAATCAAGAATTTATGTCATCTAGATTAAATGCTAAAAAAGTTATTTCTTTAGATGCGAGCCATGCTTCATTATCTTCCAAGCCAGTTGAAGTTGCTGATTTAATAGATGAAGCTGTTTCTTTCTTTAATTAATAAAGTTATCTAATTTAAATCGATAACCAAATTAAGAAGTTAAGAAAATAATAATTTTTTTAACTTCTATTTCATTATAAATATAAGTTCATCTCATAAGAGTCATTGCTAGCAATGTGTATTATTGCTAATGAAAAGTTAATTATAATATTTTGAATTCACTTCTATAATTCCCCACTTAACAATAGCTCCCTCATTATTTAGCCTTACTTTTCTAATGATTTAATTTAAAACAAATGTCATTTTGCGTGCTTGACTGCAAAAGGGTTGGGCACTATTCTTTGCCTGCTGGCCACATTGCCAGTCGGTCGTCGCGGACCGTATACAACAGCATCAGAATTATTCCTTTCTGAGGGATAATTTTGTGTGAGCATCTCCTCGTCTCCTCCCGTAGCGGTAGGACGGGAGAGGGACACCTTCGGGTGTGCTGGTTGTTGTACCAGTCCGCGAACCCTTTCTCGTTCTGCCACCATAATTTTAATGTCGGCAGAACTCCCAATAAAAAGGAGTTGGCTTTGCACATCCATTATTTCTTGGCTCTCGATGCCAAAAGCTATAACGACACAGCTTAAAAATTAAAGCAGCTTGAACGCCTAAGGTTTTCAGGCTTTAAGTCTTTTTTACTTAAAACTGAGCAATAACAAACTTGAGATGTGCAACGCACAGTCTTTACGGCTTTGCTATGCCTTTTTTCTCCCAAAAAAGTATCTCATTTAGAAACAACAAGAATTTATAACGGTAAAACTATGCCAAATTTAGTTCTCCCAACACGTGCCATACAAGTCATCAATAAGTCGATTTATTTATTTCACCACCGTGGGTTTCATACCGTTGGGGTCGATAGAATCGTGAAAGAGTCAAATATTCCAAAAGGGACTTTTTATAACTACTTTCACTCAAAGGAGCGGTTTATTGAAATCTGTTTGATTGTGCAAAAAGAGCGTTTAAAAGAAAAAGTGGTTTCAATTGCTGAGTGCGACCAAGGCACAAGTGCGAAGGATAAACTCAAGGAACTTTATCTTTTACATACCGATTTAGAGGGGCTTTACTATCTATTATTTAAAGCCATTTTTGAAACAAAACTGACCTATCCAAAAGCCTATCAAGTCGCAATTAAATATCGAACGTGGCTAATGAATGAAATCTATAGCCAGCTTAGAGCACTTAAAACCGATGCAACTTTTCAGGATGCAAAGCTATTTTTATATATGATTGAAGGGGCAATTATTCAGCTTTTAAGTTCAGATGGGGCAATTGAGCGGGAAAAGGTGCTGGATTGTTTTTTGTGCAGTTTAGGTAGTTAATGTAATTTGAGGCCTCAGAATGCGCTAGACAATTGATAAAATTAAAAGCCAATTTGTCACCATATCTACGGATGTGGTTTTTTTATGTTTTTAACACATTTACTTTATTACTTAATCAGACAAATGCCGAGCTGATAACAAAAATTATTAGACCGGTCGTCTATCAATCTATATAGTGAGGCCTCACTTTGTTGACCTTCTAGTTTAAAAGAGAAAATTAATGTCTATTATTCTTCATCATTTAAATGCTTCACGCTCATTTCGCATTCTGTGGTTACTTGAAGAAATTAATCAACCTTATGAATTAAAAAGTTATTTTCGAGATAAAACTACAAATCTTGCACCTCAAGAATTAAAAAACATTCATCCTTTAGGAAAATCACCTGTGATTGAGCTCGATGGAAAAGTAATTGCTGAATCAGGTGCCATTGTAGAAATTTTGATTGAAAAGTTTGCTCCTCAACTTATGCCCGCGAAAGATTCAGACAGTTATGTTGATTATTTACAATGGGTTCATTTTTCAGAAAGTTCGGCTATGGTTCCATATTTATTAAATATTTTTAATTCGATTGAGCTAAAAAGTGGCACTCAATTAAAGTTCTTAGATCAATATGCGCATGCTGAGTTGGATAAAGTATTCTCATATTTAGATCAACAATTAGTAGGCAAAAAATTCTTAGTAGACAATTGCTTAACGGGTGCAGATTTTATGATTGGTTTCGTAGTCTATGGTCTAATTAATTCTTTAAATATTCGATCAAAATATCTTAATATTGAACAATATGTAAAAAGTCTAGAAAACTTAGAAAGCTGGAAAAAAGCCATGTCTATTGAACAAAATCTTCCTCACCAAATCAATGCCTAAAATTGCTGTTAGTAATTTTTTCAATATTGTTTAGCTGCTCAATTGGCTCGTATTCGTTCTTTCATTAGTTCTGGCCGACCAGCGAGTTAAAGAATTCGCCATTTAAAATCATGAGCTGAAACTCTTGTACCTCTAATTGATGACAAGAGTTTCTAGACTATTTAAATCACATTTCTAAGTTCATTGGCCGTGTTGCGCAGCAATGGCAAAATTTGTTGAACCAAATAATCTTCTTGTACACGGTTAGTTTGAGACATGCAGTTAAGCGCTGCAATGGCTTGACCTTGTGCATTAAAAACGGGCACCGCAATCGCAATCACGCCAAGCTCATGTTCTTCTTTAGAAAGACAATAATCCGATAACGAAATGTCCTTAAGCACTTCAAAAAACTTTGACTCATCTACAATGGTAAAAGGGGTTAAACGCTTTAAACCATAAGTTTTTACCCACGTGTGCTGAGCCTCTTCAGGCAGTGCGGCAAGTAAAACTTTACCCGTCGAAGTTGCATGGGCAGGCAGTCGGTTCCCTAAATGCATGCCGTAAGGGCTTACACGTAAATTATCTTGCTGCGGTAAATAGCTACGAGCAATCGGCACGACCTCGTTATCGTCCAGCACCACAATCGAAAAAGTAAGAGATGTCTGCGCACACAAAAGATTTAAAAATGATTGAGCAACTTTAGGCAAATGTGCAGAGCTTAAATAAGAACTCGAAAAGCGCAGTACGCGATGAGTGAGCCAAAAGTAATGTTCATCTGTTTCTAAATAGCCTAAGTATTTTAAAGTTTTAAGATAACGCCTTGCCGCCGTGCGGCTAATACCGGTTCGCTCGGCCACTTGAGTCACATTGAGCCGTTGCCGATCTGTTCCAAAAGCTTCCAGTAAAGCCAAGCCTTTTGCTAATCCTGCAATGTAGTCTTCTTGACGAATTTTCTCATGCGAGTTTGGGTGCTCTAAAAAAGCATCGAGAGAAGGCATCCTTTCATTCCTGTTATTTAAGGTGTTTCTGTCCGCTATTCGGACAAACTAAATGATAAACGGTTATTTTCGTCTTGGATACATAGTGCACAAAACTTAAAGCCAGTACTTTAAAAGTCAGGATGAAACAAGGATGAAGTTATGGATATTTTAAAGACACAGGTTGCAATTATTGGTTCTGGGCCAGCAGGGTTATTGCTTGGGCAACTTCTATATAAAGCTGGAATTGACCATATTATTGTTGAGCAACGCAGTGCTGAATATGTGGCTTCACGGATACGCGCAGGAATTTTAGAACAAGTTTCGGTCGACTTACTTAAACAAGCAGGCGTTGAACAAAATTTAAAAGACAAAGGATTGCCGCATTCAGGCATTGAAATCTTGACCAATGGTGTAAAACATCGGGTTGATTTGGCCGCGCTAACAGGTGGAAAACAAGTGACCGTATATGGTCAGACCGAAGTCACTAAAGATTTAATGACTGCGCGTGAAGCAGAGAAACTGACTTCATTTTATGAAGCTCAAAATGTACAGGTTAAAGATTTCTACACTGCGCCCAAAGTTGAATTTGAGTACCAAGGTAAAGCCTTTCAAATTGAATGTGACTTCATTGCAGGTTGTGATGGCTACCATGGTGTCTGCCGTGCCAGCGTACCTGAAGATAAAATTAAAACCTTTGAAAAGGTTTATCCGTTTGGCTGGTTAGGGGTGTTGGCAGATGTTCCACCTGTAGCCGATGAATTGATTTATGTACAGTCAGAGCGCGGATTTGCTTTATGCAGTATGCGTTCAGAAACGCGTAGCCGTTATTATTTACAAGTCCCTTTAACCGATCACGTAGAAGACTGGTCGGATGAAAAGTTTTGGGATGAGTTAAAAAACCGCCTAGACCCTGAAAGCCGTGAAAAGCTAGTAACTGGGGCCTCTATTGAAAAAAGTATTGCGCCATTACGTAGTTTTGTGACTGAGCCAATGCGTTTCGGAAAACTATTTTTAGCGGGTGATGCTGCACATATTGTTCCGCCGACAGGTGCAAAAGGCCTCAATCTCGCTGCGTCTGATATCGCTTATTTATCAAGTGCACTTGTTGAATATTATGTGGAAGGTTCACAGCAAGGTATTGATGAATACTCAGAGAAATGCCTACAACGTGTATGGAAAGCTGAGCGTTTTTCTTGGTGGATGACTCATTTATTACATCGCTTTGAAACTGAAAGTGAGTTTGATCATAAGATTAAACAAGCCGAACTAAGTTATGTGCTGGGGTCTATCGCAGGTAGAACAACATTGGCTGAAAATTATGTTGGTTTGCCTTATGAGATTAAGCAAATTGATAGTTTTAAGCACGCAAGTTGATTTTCTAGGTAATGAAAGAACCTTCTTTTTAAGCTTAGCTCCCTTGAGAACTAAGCTTACCTAAAAAATTAAAATGAAGAGTAGATAAACTCTACATGTTTGGAAATAAGGAGCAACCTTGCGGAGTAGATTCCTTATTTCCTTCTAACGGTTTAAAACACATGTTTAGACCGTTAGAACCACCACCATATAGGCACATAACCTATGTGATAGATCTCTTTACGACTTTTGTGGGTCATACAATTTTTCTTTAATGAATAGGGCGGGGATCACGCCACAAATCAGGTAGGCAGCGCCCATTACGACAAAACCTAAACCAATAGAACCACCAGACGCTAAGAAGCCAATTGTGGCAGGGGCTAATGCAGCGCCTAAGCGTCCGACATTATAAGCGCCACCGATGGCTGTACCGCGAATAGCTGTCGCAAAACTTTCAGTCATATAGGTTGCATTTACGCCGTAAGGAATACCGTAGAGGAAACCAAAAGTAACCAGTAAATATAAAATATTGCTTGGAGAGTTATAAAAAACAATAAGTGGTAAGAAAATAGCAGTACCAATGGCACCAAAGGCATAGGTAAAACGACGACCTAGTTTGTCTGCCATCATCCCTGCTAGAACTTTACCTAAAATCATGGCGGTATAAGTACCGACCATATAAGCCGTCATTTCTTTAAACTTCATACCTAATTCACTTTCTAGGTAAGAAGGCATCCAGTTATTTACGCCATAATAGCCAAACTGTAAGAAACCTGCGGTTAATGCCCAAAGGATAAACATATTACGGTTCTGTTTATCTTGAAAAATAAGCTTAAATGCCGATGTTTTCGGAGTGTTTTGCGTTATAACAGGTTGTTGAAGTCGAGACTTTTGCCATGCTTCTGGTTCTGGTACAAGAATATGCATGAGAACAGCAATAATGACCGGAATAATCGCAACATAAAACAGCATGCGCCAGCCATGATCTGGAATAATCCAACCTGCAAGTAATGTTGCAACAATATATCCAACTGTCCAGCCCGCTTGTAAGGTTCCGAGTACTGTTGTGCGGTAACGTGTCGGAACATATTCGGCCATCAAGGTATTACAGGCAATGTAGAGCGAGCCAAGTCCTAGTGAAGCAAAAAATCTTAAAATACCGAATTGAAGAAAGCTCTGAGTAAAACCAAGTCCACAAGTTAAGAGTGAAAAAATTAAAATAGAAATAACAACAATTCGGACGCGACCAAACTTATCACAGGCCCAACCGCCAAAAATTCCACCAACTGCCATACCTGCTAATGTAAAACTGCCAAGCATGCCTGCTTGTACCGAACTTAATCCGAAATCTGCCTTAATACTATTTAAGCTATAAGACAGCAGCATCAAATCTGCACCATCTACCAATAGCGCCAGAAAGGCAAAAATAAATGCGATTTTCCACGTATGTGGTTGTATGCGTGAAAGACCTTCTTTGTAATTTGTAGCCATAATCCATTACCTACATTTGATTGAAAGCACTTCAAGTCGTTTGAAAGTGCTTAAAATTGATTAAGACGCAGCGCGAATCATGTTTCGGGCAATAATCATTTGTTGAATTTGGGTCGTTCCTTCATAGAGACGGAACAAGCGAACATCTCGATAAAAACGTTCAATCGCATATTCACTGATGTAACCTGCACCGCCGTGAATTTGTACGCAGCGATCAGCGACTCGACCACACATTTCGGTCGAAAACATTTTTGCGCATGAGGCCTCGGTACTTACATTTTGCCCTGCATCACGTAGGCGTGCAGCGTCTAAAACCATGCATCTGGCTGCATAAATCTCGGCTTTTGAATCGGCAAGCATGGCTTGAATGAGTTGGAATTCGGCAATGGGTTGCCCAAATTGCTTACGTTCGATGGCGTACTTTAAAGAGTCGTCTAGCATTCTTGTCGCGGCTCCAACACTTAACGCAGCGATATGCAAGCGGCCTTTATCAAGTACTTTCATGGCAGTTTTAAAGCCAACGCCTTCAACTCCACCAATGAGTGCTGAAGCAGGAATACGACAATTTTCAAAAATCACATCACAAGTGTGAGCGCCTTTTTGCCCCATTTTTTTATCGCGTTTCCCAAGAGAAATACCGGGTGTTTGGCTGTCGACAATAAAAGCAGAAATACCACCTGCACCCTTAATATCAGAACTTGTGCGTGCCATTACTGTAAATACGCCAGCATGAGGGGCATTGGTAATAAAGCGTTTGGTGCCATTTAAAATATAAAAGTCGCCATCTTTTACTGCACTAGTCTTTAAAGATGCGGCATCAGAACCAGCATCTGGTTCAGTTAAGCAAAAAGAACTGATTACTTCACCGCGAGCTAAACGTGGCAAGAAAAATGATTTTTGCGTTTCTGTACCGTCAATAATGAGACCACTTGAACCAATGCCATTATTGGTACCAATAAGTGAACGAAAAGCAGGAGAGGTTCGTCCTAATTCAAACGCCACATAGACTTCTTCTTCCATTGTAAGTCCAAGGCCTTCGTACTCTTCAGGAATGGTTAAACCAAATAAGCCCAGCGCTTTCATTTGCTCAACGATATCTTGAGGAATTTCATCCGTTTCAGCGACTTCATTCTCATGAGGAATTAATACACCTTCAACAAATTGTCGAATAATATCAACAAGTTGATTTAAGGTTTCCTGATCTCGAATCATAGTCTCATCCTTTTACTACATGCTAAGAACATCAATGTGATGTTCGTAAAATCATCAATATTTGAAGCGATAGTAATCAAAGGATGGATGCAAAACAATATATTTTGAAAATTAATTTCGCAATGCGGTACTTTGTTATTGGTCTATCGTTCGCTAATTTATTGATTTATTTAAGCTATATTTTCTTATAAAAAATCATCATTTTTAGTGGAAAATTAAAGTTTGATTTTTAAAATGAGGTGTGTATATTAAAAATATATATCGCTATGCGAAATTTTAAATGGATAAATTTTCCTATAGGAAATGAATCACCAGATAGAGTGGGATGAAGATGGGTGCTTTAAATGGAATTCGGGTGCTTGACTTAAGTCGGGTATTGGCTGGGCCTTGGTGTGGACAGACGCTGGCCGATTTAGGTGCAGAGGTTATCAAAATTGAAAGACCCAAAGTAGGTGACGATACCCGTTCTTGGGGACCACCTTGGATGAAAGATGACTCTGGACTTGATACTCAAGAAGCGGCTTATTATCAGTCTACAAACCGCAATAAACTATCAGTTGCCATCGATATTGCCAGCGCTGATGGTCAAGAATTGATTAAAGCTTTAATTCAAGACACAGATGTGGTGATTGAGAACTATAAAGCGGGTTCTTTGAAAAAATATGGCCTAGATTATGAGTCTTTATCTGCCATTAACCCGAAATTGGTTTATTGCTCAATTACAGGTTTTGGTCAAAATGGCCCAAGAGCTGAAGAACCTGGTTATGACTTTATTATTCAGGGAATGGGCGGACTCATGTCGGTCACGGGTGAACGCGATGATTTACCGGGTGGTGGTCCTCAAAAAGTAGGAGTGGCTTTTTCTGATTTAGCGACTGGACTTTATTCTACAATTGCCATACAAGCTGCTTTACTTAACCGTCATGTAACAGGTTTAGGTCAATACATTGATATGGCCTTGCTTGATGTTCAAATTGCGACCATGGCAAATCAGGGAATGAATTATCTTTCATCGGGTAATATCCCTAAGCGTTATGGCAATGCGCACGCCAATATTGTGCCTTATCAAGCGTTCAAAGCTTCTGATCGTGATTTTATTATCGCGTGTGGAAATGACACTCAGTTTATTCAGCTCTGTAGAAGTATTGGTTTACCTGATTTACCCAATGATGCGCGTTTTGCCCGAAATGCAGACCGAATCAAACATCGTAGTGAAATTATCGAAATTTTATCAAATCACTTTTTAACAAAAACAGCAGATGAATGGGTAGATGCAATCTATGTGGCTAAAGTTCCGGTAGGTGTAATCAATAACTTGGAACAAGCTTTTCAAGAGCCACAAGTCATTGCTAGAGAAATGTTGGTCGAGATGAATCACCCGCAACGTGAAAAACTGAAGGTCATTGGTTCACCAATCAAACTTTCAAGAACACCTGTTGAGTACAAAACAGCTCCTCCTTTATTAGGTGAACATACGCAAGTGGTTTTAGGTCGAATCGTTTCTCTGGAAAAATTAGATGAGCTTAAGAAAAAAGGCGTGATTGCGTAAGCTGGCCTCAAAGCGAAAGGTTAAAATTATTTTTAAAATTAGAAAATAAAATATTTAGCCTTTCGCTTGAATGGTTTAAATCAAGTTATATTTTAGATGCAGACTCGGACGTTTGCTTTTTTGCTATTTATAGAAAAAATAGATTATAATTTTCGCAGTGCGAAACAAAATATGGATTGGTATGACAATGAATGATGCAGTAGATGCAGAGCAAACAGAAAAATTATTAGCGCCTTTAAGACATGAATTATTACATCCGATTCAAGACATGCAGGATGAAAATGATCGTCAATTTATTACTGCATTAGCCCGTGGTTTAGAGCTATTACGCTGTTTTACCCCAAAACATCAGCATTTAGGAAACCAAGAACTCGCACAAATGACGGGTCTGCCTAAGCCAACCATTACTCGTCTAACGCACACTTTGTCTCGTTTGGGTTATATCAAACAAGTCCCAAATTCGAGCAAATTTCAACTTTCAGTTGGGGTTCTTGCTTTTGGTTACTCGATGCTTTCTAACGTGTCGATTCGTTCTATTGCTCATCCATATATGAAAAATCTGGCAGACTATGCTGGCGCTGCGGTCGCAATGGCAACACGTGATCGACTCAATATGATTTATCTTGACGTGGTACAAGGTAAAGGAAATATGACCATGCGCCGTCAGGTCGGAACTTATTTACCCATTCATTTAAGTTCGATGGGACGTGCATGTTTAGCTGCAATGCCTGAAGATGAAAGAGAGTTTTTGCTTGATGCGATTCGTACAAAGCACAAAGAAGACTGGATCAAGATTAATCGTGATTTAGACAAAGCTTTTAAAGATTACCAAGATTTTGGATATTGTTTTTCAATTGGCGAGTGGCATAAAGATGTAAACTCAGTTGCAGTTCCACTGATTCATGAACAACATGGTTTGCTGGTGTTCAACTGTGGCGGTCCAAGCTTTATTATGAACCGAGAAAAACTTGAAGAAGATATTGCACCACGTCTTTTACATATGGTGAATAACATTCGTACTGAGATTAGTTAACTGTACTGAATTAAAAAATCAAAAAAGGCCAGCAAAGATATTGATTGCTGGCCTTTTTCATAAGTTGTATTTCAAATGATGTGCTTATGAAAATTCGGTTTTCTTTTTTCTTTGAAGGCGCTTAGGGCTTCTTTAAATTCGGAACCTTGCAAACAATGAGAAAAAATAGTCGACTCATGATCAATACGATTTAATAGATCATCGATTGGCATATCTCTTAATAATTTTTTGCTGAGCTGTATAGCTTGACTTGGTTTATTTGCGAGTTTGATTGCCGTATCTTCAATAAATTGATCTAGCTCGTTCTCTTCAAATATTTCATTCACTAAACCATAATTTTTTGCTTGGCCTGCCGAGAATTTTTCACCGAGTAAAATAATTTCAGAAGCCCGAGCAAAACCCAATAATCTTGGCAAGATATAACTTGAACCCGCTTCAGGCACAAGTCCGAGATTCACAAAAGGAAACTGAAAAATAGAGTTTTGACTTGCATATACGAGGTCACAATGTAAAAGCATTGTGCTGCCAATACCAATAGCCACACCATTTACTTTGGCAATAATCGGTTTTGGAAAAGTTGCCAAGCTTTTTAAGAAAACAATCGAAGAGGGTGGTTTGGAACTTGTGGTATTGCGTGTTTCAAATGCATTTACGTCATTGCCACTGGTAAATGCAGAGCCTTCGCCTGTGAGTATAACAACATGAACTTCTTCATTGATTGCTGCCTCATCTAATGCCTGACTAAGTGCAGAATACATTTCATAATTAATCGCATTCTTTTTGGTGGGATTGCTCATCGTTAGCGTGAGTATATTTTTATCTAAATGTTGCTTAATCACGCCTGTTGTCAATTTATTTTGACTCTTATCATCCTGCTGCATCATTCATTCCTTTTGTTTAACTATTTGAAAAATATTTGCTTTATGGTTGATTCAAACCAAATATTCTTAGACAGATTTGAAGTTAAAACTTTAAATTAATAAGACAATCCTAACGAAAATAAATTCCGTTATCAATTAATTTGTTTTATATTGTGGTATATAATTTTGTATTGTGAAATTTTAAGCTTTATAGGTTTAAATTGTTTACAGGATTTATTGGTAATAAAGTACCTAGACATGCTAAGGAAGTCAGAAGCTAGGTATATAAAAAGTGAGTGGAAATAAGATGAAGACCAAAATTACAGAATTATTTGAAATCGAGCACCCGATTATTCAAGGCGGTATGCATTACGTCGGTTTTGCGGAGCTTGCTGCTGCGGTTTCAAATGCAGGTGGATTAGGCATTATTACTGGCCTGACGCAAAGAACGCCGGAAAATTTAGCAAAAGAAATTGCGCGCTGTCGAGAAATGACGGATAAACCTTTTGGTGTAAATTTAACTTTCTTGCCTACCGTAAATACACCAGATTATCCAGGTTTTGTAGAAGCAATTATTAAGGGCGGAGTAAAGGTTGTAGAAACAGCGGGACGTAATCCTGAACAGGTCATGCCTTATTTAAAGGCTGCTGGCATTAAAGTTATTCATAAATGTACCTCTGTTCGACATAGCCTAAAAGCCCAGCAAATTGGATGCGATGCAGTTTCTGTAGATGGTTTTGAGTGTGGTGGGCACCCGGGCGAAGATGATGTACCGAATATGATTCTGCTGCCTTTAGCAGCTGATGCATTAAAAATTCCATTTGTTGCTTCAGGCGGGATGGCGGATGGACGCTCACTCGCGGCAGCTTTAGCCATGGGGGCAGATGGAATTAATATGGGAACACGTTTTATTGCAACTCAAGAAGCTCCAGTACATGCAAATGTGAAACAGGCGATTCTTAACGCAACCGAAAGAGATACCCGTTTAATTATGCGAGCTTTACGCAACACCGAGCGTGTGCTGAATAATGTGGCCGTCGAAAAAATTGTAGCGAAAGAAAAAGCGCTTGGTGACAACATTAAATTTGAAGATATTATTGAAGAGGTTGCAGGGGTTTATCCTAAAGTCATGATCGATGGCGATGTAAATGCTGGAGCATGGTCATGTGGATTAGTTGCAAGTTTGATTCATGATATTCCAACCTGTGATGAATTGGTCAGCCGTATTGTAAAAGATGCAGAAGATATTATTCGTGGACGTTTATTAGGGCTTTTGTAAAATTTAACTTTAGCTCATAACGTTTATTACGAAATTATTGAAAATTATTCGTTTAAGATCAGCACAAGCTTACTAGTTGTGCTGATCTTTTGCATCGGCGATACAATAATAAAGACACAAGACGGCAAAAATTAAGCCTAAAATACAGACACCCGTCCAACCAAAATGTTTCCACGCGTAGCTTCCAGCTGTGGTGCCTAAAGCGCCACCTGCAAAATAACCAGTCATATAAATCGCATTAAAACGCGAACGTAATTCTTGATTGAGCTTAAATACAATACTTTGATTGGTGACATGAACTGCGGAAAGTGAAGCGTATAGAATGAGTAAGGCTATAATATAAAAAATGAAATGGTAGGGTAAAAGTGAAAAAAGAATCCAGCTTAGAATAAGTCCCACGCCGCAATAAATTGAAATTTTGTGGATATACCCTTGATCAATAAATTTGCCTGAAAAATTGGCAACGAAAGTTCCTAAAACACCAACAAAACCAAAAAGACCAATCGTAAAGTCGCTCAAAAAATAGGGAGCGGGAGCCAAAAGTAATGACATGGTAGTAAAGGTTAAACTTACACAGGCAAATGTAAAACCACCAATATAAGTTCTGGTTCTTAAACGTCGATTTTGAATAAAAATTTGTGGAAGTGAGCGGATGGTTTTCGCATAGTTTTCAGATTTGGTGGGTGGGAACAATCCAATACTACGGTGCAAAATAATGGCGATAACCAATAATAAAAAGCCACTGACCAGATAAATCACATTCCATGCAAAAAGCGTAGACATCAATCCTGATAGGGAGCGAGCGAGTAAAACCCCCATCATGAGACCGCTCAGTAAAAAACCAACAACACGACCACTTTGTTGAATGGGAACCAGACTTGCGGCAAGAGGTAGTAGAAGCTGGGCTGAACTGGAAAATAGACCGGTAATGATTGTACCTAATAAGAGCAGATAAATATTATGTGAAAAACCACTAATAATTAATCCACTTGCAGCCAGTAACATAAAGGTGAAGAGCAGTTTGCGCTTTTCTAAAATGTCTCCTAATGGCATTAAAAAGAGTAAGCCACAAGCATATGTAATCTGAGCTAAAGTAGGCACCCATGCCGTGGTGGTTTCGGTTAAATTTAAGCTCAAACTAATCGAATGAATAAGTGGTTGGCTAAAATAATTTCCGCCTGTACAGATGCCTGCTGCAATAGCCATTAAAATAATGGTTGGGGTATAGAGTGCGTTTTTCATCATGCCTATTGTCATAATGAAAGAGGAACTTTAACCATCACAACCATTACTTTTCTAAGTACGGTTGTCAGTGCGTTTCATTCAAAGCATCTTGAATATTGTGCACCATATGGATTAAACGTGGTCCAATTTCACCTTCAAGTTTTTCCGGATTTAAATGGAAACTTGGCGCACCACAGTTAAAGACATAAAGACCGTGTTTAGAGCTGACTAAGGGTACAGCGACCGAGTTCACTTCTTTATGCCATTCACCTAAAGACAAACAATATCCGTAATCTTGATAATCTCGGAAAGCTCGTTCTAAAGAGCGTTTGATGGCAGGCCAGTTTTCAGCGTTCTTTTGTTTAAGCGCATCAAGTAAAAAATTACGTTCACGTTCAGGAGTCGCCGCTAAGCATGCTCTTCCCATTGAGCTACTATGAAGTGGCAAAGTTGAGCCAATTGGACGGCGCATATTTAGTGCAGTTTCAATTTGTACTACATCGATATACACCATATTTAATCGGTCACGTGTTGCCATTGCCACAGGGGCTTGCACATATTGACTCATCTCTTCCATATATTGATGAGCAATAGTACGGATAGAAATATTCGACAATGCTGCATATCCTAAAGATAAAACACCAATGTCTAGGGTATATTTGGTCGAATTAGGCAATTGTTTTAAATAACCTAATGACACAAGGGTATTGGTAATACGTGCAATAGTCGGTTTTGGTAAACCTGTCATTTTTGCCAGTTCTTGATTTCCAAGCACTTGATTATTTGCAGAAAAGCAGCGTAAAAGCTCTAAGCCACGCGCTAAGGAAGCGATAAATTGAGGGTTATTTTCCCGATGAATATGTGAAATAGGATCTAGGCGTATCTCATCAAAATTTATTGGTTGTTCAGTTTTTGAATTCTGAGACATTCGATCCTCAAATATAATAAAGCAAAGTTTTGCTATTATATTTCGCTCTGCAAAATAAATCCATTCATCACTGCGCTGTTATGATGAATGGATATCTGGTTTGGTGATTATGAAACGTTTTCAATCACCATAGCGAGGCCTTGACCCACACCAATACATAGGCTTACGACAGCATATTTCTTTTTACGACGAATAAGTTCGCGTGCTACTGTTAAAGCAAGACGGGCACCAGAAGCACCAAGTGGATGACCAATAGCAATCGCACCGCCATTTGGATTTACGCGAGAGTCATTAAAATCAACATTTAAGCCTTTTAAGCAAGACAACACTTGTGAGGCAAAAGCTTCATTAATTTCAATAATATCCATGTCATCTAAAGTCAGCCCTGCACGTGCAACTGCCTTTTTAATGGCTTCGATAGGGCCGGCCCCCATAATACGTGGTTCAATACCCGCTGCCGCTGCTGACAATATTTTTGCCATAGGCTTTAAGCCATATTTTTGACCTGCGGCTTCTGAACCAATCAGGAGTGCCGCAGCACCGTCATTAATGCCTGAAGCATTCCCAGCAGTCACTACACCACCTTCAAACAATGGTTTTAATTTTGTAAGTGCTTCAACAGTCGAACTTGGGCGAGGGTGTTCATCTTCAGAAACCAGTTTTGGAGGTAGCTTTTTGCCTTGGAAAACCTCAATTGGGGTAATTTCACCCGCAAAGAAACCTTCTTCTTTGGCTTTTTGATATTTGGCTTGTGACTGAGCTGCAAATAAATCGGCTTGCTCTCGGGTAATACCAAAGTCGGCAGCAACATTATCGCCCGTTTCAGGCATTGAGTGACCGCCGTACTGAGCAATAATTTTTTTATTCGGAAAACGAGAGCCAATCGTAGTGTCATAAATTTTAGCATCACGGCTATAAGCGCTTTCAGCTTTACCCATCACGAAGGGTGCACGTGACATACTTTCTACGCCACCTGCAATATATAACTCACCTTCACCACAAGTAATGGCACGTGCCGAGTCAATTACAGCACCTAAACCACTGGCACATAGACGGTTTACGGTTTGACCAGGTACAGTTACAGGTAAACCTGCAAGTAAAAGCGCGTTTCTCGCAACATTACGACTATCTTCACCAGCTTGGTTAGTATCACCCAAAATTACATCTTCAATATCAGCACCCGGAACACCAGTTTTTTCAAGTAACTTTTGAATGACTGTCGCTGCTAAATCATCTGGACGAATTGAGGCAAGTTCACCTGCATGGCGACCAATTGGACTACGTAAACCATCATAAATATAAGCATTTAACATTGAGAAGTTCCTTTTCAAAACTCATGAGTAAAAGTAAGCGGTAAATGAAGTGCGACGCGACGTTGTAACCATGGGCTAGGGCGATAGCGCGGGTCATGGGTAAGTGCTGTTATACGATTTAGAATGAGTAAGATTTTTTGACTACCGACTTGATCGCCCCACTCAATTGGGCCAAATGGGTAGCCTAAACCAAGACGCACTGCCGCATTAATATCATCTACTGTTGCAATATTTTGCTGGGCAATATCACAGCCTAAATTAATGACCATGGCTAAAACACGCTGAGCAACGAACCCGATACTTTCAGCAATCATGCTGACCGTATTTCCATCTAAATTAAAAATAGAGTGAGCTGCCTGACGGTAGTCAGCTTTTGTGACAAGTGAAGGCATTAATGTGCGATGTTTTGCAATGCCATATAACATGTCTATAGCAACTGCTTGCTCAGGATTAATGCCTAGGCGTGTAGCTGCTTGAGTTGTGTCTTCGCCGTAACAAGCGAGTAAACATAAACTGTCTGATTGCGGTACAGAGCCAGTATCTAAGGCAATATTTTGCTGAGTTAAATAATCTTCAAGCTGTGTTTTATCTTCAGAGAAATCTGCTGCTACCCAAACTTTTGGATATTGCGCTAAACGCTCTACAAACTTCGCAGGTTGTTCACCTGTTTTTGAACCAGTTTCATAATTATAAAAACCTTGATTAACCTTACGTCCAAGTTGCTTGGCATCTAGCATTTGCTTGGTCAGCGGATTTGGTTTGTAGCGTGCTTCTTCATAGTATTGATGGTAAATCGACTCCATGACAGGATGAGAGACGTCAAGCCCTGTTAAATCCATTAGCTCGAAGGGTCCCATTCTAAAACCAACGCCGTCACGTAGAATTCGGTCAATTTCACTAATGTCGCAGACATTTTCATTTAGAATTTTTAAAGCTTCAGTTCCGTAAGCTCGTCCAGCATGATTAATAATAAATCCTGGTGTGTCCTTAGCAACTACAGGGCGGTGGCCGAATGCACGAGACAAGCTATTTAAAGCGTCGATAATAAGTGGATCGGTTTTTAAGCCCCGAATGACCTCAACAACCTTCATGAGTGGAACAGGGTTAAAGAAATGGTAGCCCACCACACGTTCAGGTTTTTTGCAGTTTGCAGCAATTGCCGTGATAGAAAGAGAAGATGTGTTGGAAGCTAAAATTGTATTTTCTGAAACAACCTCTTCAAGTTGTTGCATCAAACTTTTTTTGATATCCAGACGTTCAACAATGGCTTCAATAATCAGGTCGCAATCTTTTAAATCTCCAATTTGGTGCGCAACAATTAAATGACTATTTGCAGTTGCGGCTTGTTCAGGCGTAATTTTATTTTTGTCGACTAACTTTTGAAATGTAGCAGCAAGTTTTTCTTTGGCTTGTTCTGCTGAACCTGCCTTAGCATCATATAAATAAGTGGTATGTCCTGATTGTGCAGCAATTTGAGCAATACCACTGCCCATAATACCTACACCAATCACAGCCATGCTTTTAATATCATAAGTCATGTCGATCATCCTGATTATTGATCTGTATTTGAAATTAAGCGGATAAATAAAGATTGGTGAGTTAGCTTAAGCATTGTTTATCACCATCAATTGGTAAGATCTGGCCTGAAATAGAACGCCCACTCTCTGAGGCTAAAAATAGGCATAAATCTGCGATATGTTTCGGATTTACAAAATATTTGAGTGACTGATTTTTAAGTGCATTTTGTGTGACTTGTTCAAGTGAGTTATGGGCTACATCGGCGCGGGCCTGTAAAACGCGCTGGACACGCTCACCGTCAACAGCACCTGGAAGAATAGCGTTAACTCGAATATTATCTGCACCGAGTTCCATAGAAAGCGTTTTGGTAAAACCAATGAGCCCCCATTTAGAGGTTGAATACGCCAAACGATATGGATAGCCTAAGCGACCTGCAATTGATGACATATTAATAATGACACCTGCATCTGATTGCTTTAACAAGGGAATCGCTAATTGAGTAATTAAAAAAGTGCTATTCAGATTCAAATTAATAACCGTATTCCAATCTTCAAAACTTAGCTCATCTGCTGCAACGGTCGGGCCTGAAATGCCTGTGTTATTGACTAAAATATCAATACCGCCAAGTTTTTGGATTGCTTCAGCAAACATCAGCTTAATTTGTTCAGGCTTTGCTAAATCACATGCATATATATGCAGCTTTGGAAAATCTTTCTGAAACTGTTCTAGACTTTGAGCATTGATATCACAAACGAAAACCTCATCATCGTTGTTTAAAAATGCTTCAGCAATGCAGCGTCCAATCCCTGAACCACCTGCACTAATAAATACTTTCTTAGCCATTTTCATTCCTTTGGTGTTATCTATTTAAATTATTTACCTTGGTAAGACGGTTTACGCTTTTCAATAAAAGCTTGAACACCTTCATTTTTATCTTCGGTAGAGAACAGTAGTTGGAATGCTTTACGCTCTAGGGTTAAGCCAGCATTTAATGGAACATCTTCACTCATGAGTGCAACTTCTTTAATTTGCTGCAAGGCGATAGGTGGCATTTTTGCTAGGCTTTGCGCCATTTGAATAGCGGTTGGAATAGTTTGGTCGTCTTCAGTCACTTGTGAAACAAGCCCAATGATATAAGCTTCTTCAGCCTTCACCATGGCACCTGTCATAATCATGCGCATAGCATGAAATTTACCGACTGCACGAAACAAACGCTGTGTGCCACCAGCACCTGGCATTAAACCAACTTTAATTTCTGGTTGTCCAAAAACTGCACTTTTACCGGCAATAATAATGTCGGCATGCATTGCCAATTCACAGCCACCCCCTAATGCATAGCCATTTACAGCCGCAATCACTGGTTTAGGGCACTGGGCAATTGCGTTCCAATAACGTTCAGTGTGACGTAATAGCATTTCTGTTGAAGTTGCTGTTACCATTTCTTTTAAATCTGCACCTGCAGCAAAAACTTCATCACCACCTGTGAGTACAACGGCATTGATGTCATCGTTAAAACTTAATTCGGAAAAAATTTGTGCTAATTGCTTACGAACTTCACCGTTTAAGGCATTTTTAGCTTCTGGGCGGTTAATTTTTACAATCGCTATTTTTTGAATGGTGTAATCAACATCTACGAAATTATTCCCTATTTCTTTGCTCATTTTCACATTCCTTGTTTCGCATATCAAAACTATATTCCTTTTATGATGCTTATTTTGGAATTTATTTCAAGTCTTATTTACTCTAATAGAGCAATTGTGATCCCTTAAAGAACCTAAGTGATTGATATTGTGTATTGGCATGTTTTTAAATTTCGTTAAACGAAATTAATTTTCAAAAAAGCTTGAAATTTGTGTTTTCGTTCTCGTACTATGAAACAAATCCGCAGTAAACAAGATTTAAAACATGGTATCCAGACAAGCTGGAATTGGCTGAGGGGTACGATGAAAATACATAAGAAGGGAGATCACAGATGATCCGTGATGAAGGGATGTTGGAGCAATTACTTTCAACAATTCGAGATTTTGTAAAAAATGAATTGATCCCTCGTGAAAACGAAGTGGTAGAGAAAGATAAAATTCCGGATGACATTGTGCAGCAAATGCGTGAGCTTGGTTTGTTTGGACTCACAATTCCAGAAGAATATGGTGGCTTAGGCATCACCATGGAAGAAGAAGTTAGAGTTGCATTTGAACTTGGGCAAACCTCACCAGCTTTCCGTTCTTTAATTGGTACCAATAACGGAATTGGCTCAAGTGCAATTTTGATTGATGGAACAGAAGAGCAAAAGCAAAAATACTTACCACGTTATGCAAGTGGCGAAATTATTGGTTCATTTTGTTTAACTGAACCTGAGTCAGGATCGGATGCTGCATCTTTAAAGACCAGTGCAGTAAAAGATGGTGATTTTTACGTTCTAAATGGTACTAAGCGTTTTATTACCAATGCGCCCCATGCTGCAACTTTCACCGTAATGGCACGAACTAATCCTGAAATTAAAGGGTCGGGCGGTATTTCAGCTTTTTTAGTAGAAGCGAACACACCGGGCATTACTTTGGGAAAAATTGACCAAAAAATGGGGCAAAAAGGATCGCACACGTGTGATGTCATTTTTGAAAATTGCCGTGTACCTGCATCTGCACTTATTGGCGGTGTAGAAGGTGTTGGTTTTAAAACTGCCATGAAAGTTCTAGATAAAGGGCGTTTGCACATTGGTGCATATAGCGTGGGTGTTTCTGAGCGCATGTTAAATGACGCACTTCATTATGCAATTGAGCGTAAACAATTTGGGCAACCTATTGCGAACTTCCAGCTTATTCAAGCCATGCTCGCCGACTCAAAAGCCGAGATTTATGCTGCTAAATGTATGGTTTTAGATGCAGCTCGTCGTCGTGACAATGGCGAAAACATTAGTACTGAAGCATCTTGCGCAAAAATGTTTGCGACCGAAATGTGTGGTCGAGTGGCAGATCGCTGCGTACAAATTCACGGTGGGGCAGGTTATATCAGCGAATATGCCATTGAACGTTTTTATCGTGATGTGCGTTTGTTCCGTTTATATGAAGGAACCACGCAAGTTCAACAAATTATTATTGCCAAAAACATGATTAGGGAAGCTACAGCCTAATAAAAAATCAAATGCCATGAGGCATCGGATGCCTCATGTTCCTTCTGAGGATATGGACATGACAACAGAAACAATTACGCAGAATACGGCTAGCAGTGAAGCTATCCAGACACCAAAAAAGATTTGGATTACAGCATTTATATTCGCTTTTTTAACATTGTTATGTGATGGGGCCGATTTAGGTTTTTTGGCATTGAGCCTTACTAGTCTTAAAGCAGAGTTTCATTTAACGGGTGTGCAGGCAGGTACTTTAGGAAGTTTAACACTTTTAGGTTCAGCAATTGGTGGCCTGATTGGTGGTTGGGCATGTGACCGTTTTGGACGGGTTCGCATTATTGTGTTTTTTATTGCTTATTCTTCAGTTTTAACCTGTGCACTTGGCTTTACTGATTCTTATATGCAGTTTGCCATTGTACGTGTCTTTGGTTCGATGGGGCTGGGTGCATTATATATTGCCTGTAATATTTTAATGTCAGAAATGGTTCCGACTAAACATCGTACCACGGTATTGGCAACCTTGATGACGGGTTATACCTTAGGATCATTACTTGCAACCTTGTTAGCAGGTCATATTATTCCTGAACACGGTTGGCGTTTCCTGTACTGGATTGCAATTACCCCTGTGGTGTTGTCGATTTTGATGCACTTTTGTGTACCTGAACCTGAATCATGGAAAAAAGCTCGTCAATTAAAAGCTATAGAAGTCGCTCAAAGTTCTCACCCTAAAAAACGTCAAAATCCATATCTTGAAATTTTAAGAGATAAAAAACATGGCACCATGTTTGTTCTTTGGATTATTAGTACAGGCGCTTTACAGTTTGGTTATTACGGCGTAAGTAACTGGTTACCAGCTTATTTAGAGTCCGATCTTGGCATCAAGTTTAAAGAAATGGCGATGTATATGGTCGGTACCTTCCTGATTATGATGTTTGCCAAAGTGATTGCAGGGATTGTTGCGGATAAATTGGGTCGCCGTGCTGTATTCGCTTTTGGAACCATTGGGACAGCCTTATTTATTCCTGTCATTGTCTATTTAAATACACCCACTAATATTTTATGGATGATGCTGTTCTTCGGTTTCTTGTATGGCATTCCATACGCCATTAATGCCACCTATATGACTGAAAGCTTCCCGACTTCGATTCGTGGTTCTGCGGTTGGGGGTGCCTATAATATTGGCAAGGTTCTGTCGATTTTCTCTCCATTAACAATTGGTTATCTGTCGCAAAGTGGTTCTATTGGCTTAGGGCTCTTGGTGATGGCGGCTGCGTACTTTATCTGTGGCGTGATTCCATTGTTATTTATTAAAGACCGACTATTTAACCCGCAAAAGGCAGAGTGACAGATCAATCTGTCACCTTAAATTAAGGATGAAAAGGGACAAGTGAGATGATAAATAAAATCACCAGTGACATTGAACCAATCTTAAAAGCTATTCCGGATGGGGCAACCATCATGACAGGCGGGTTTGGTGTTACGGGGCAACCTGCTGAATTAATTGAAGCCTTAATTGATTTAGGAAAAAAAGAACTCACCATTGTAAATAACAATGCAGCTTCTGGTGATCGTGGTTTAACAAATCTGATTATTGCTGGTTGCGTTAAAAAAATGATTTGTTCATTTCCGAAATCTGCTGGATCAACTGTTTTTCAAGACTTATATCGTGCGGGAAAAATCGAGCTAGAGCTGGTTCCACAAGGGAATTTGGCATGCCGTATTCAAGCAGCAGGTGCAGGCTTGGGCGCTATTTTTACTCCGACTGGTTATGGCACCAAAGTTGCCGAGGGTAAAGAAACGCGAAATATTAATGGCAAAAATTATGTACTTGAATATCCGCTTGAAGCTGATTTTGCTCTGATTTATGCCGATAAAGCCGACCGTTGGGGTAATTTAACTTATCGCAAAGCGGCCCGTAATTTTGGCCCTATTATGGCAAAAGCCGCAAAAAATACGATTGTTCAAGTGAATGACACCGTAGAGCTAGGAACACTTGACCCAGAGTGCATTATTACACCGGGAATTTTTGTTCAGCACGTTGTAAAAGTAGGAGATATCTAATGTCAGTTCAAAAACGTTCTCGTGAAGATATTGCCAAACTCATTGCAAATGACATTCCAGAAGGTTCGTACGTCAATTTAGGTATTGGCCTGCCTACCAACGTTGCCAAATTTTTGCCAAAAGACAAAGAAATCTTTTTACATTCGGAAAATGGTGTTTTGGCTTTTGGACCACCGCCACAACCTGGCGAAGAAGACCAAGATTTAGTCAATGCCGGAAAAGAACTTGTCACTTTATTAGATGGTGGGTGCTTTATGCATCATGGTGACTCGTTTGACATTATGCGTGGTGGCCATTTAGACATTTGCGTGATTGGTGCATTCCAAGTTGCTGTAAATGGAGACTTGGCAAACTGGCATACAGGCAAACCAGATGATGTACCAGCAGTCGGCGGTGCGATGGATTTGGCGGTCGGCGCTAAAACGATTTACGTCTATATGGAACATGTCACCAAAAAAGGTGAGTCCAAAATTGTAAAGGAACTTACATATCCAATGACTGGTGAGCAGTGTGTAAACCGTATTTATACCGATTTATGCATTATTGAACTGAAAGACCGAAAAGCTTACGTCAAGGAAATGGTAGAAGGCTTAACTTTTGATGAATTACAGGCAGCCACAGACTGTGAGCTAATAGATGCACGTGTAGCCTAATTTATACACATGGAAAAAAAGCTTCTTTAAGGATTAAAAGATGAAAAAATTAATTTTAGCTGCAGCTTGCGCTGCGGCTTCAGGGACTATTTTTGCAAATTCTTCAGATACAACAGAACAGCGAATTAATTTGCTAGAAACTGAGCTACAAAAGCTAAAAGCAGACCTTGCTGCTCAGAAACAAACTCAAAATAATTTACAGGTCAAGCAGGTAAAAATTGAAGAAAACATCGAAAAAAATAAAGCCACTGTAACAGAGAAGCCTATTGCTCCGTCATGGGTGACGTGGACTGATAATGTTAAGGTTTATGGTATTGCCCGTATTGATGCGGCGGTCGATTTTAAATCTTCACCTGATTCGGGGGGAAGAACAACCAGCAGTTTGTACCGAACACCTTTTGAGAGTGATAAACGTTCTAATCATGCCCGTTCTGATGCCATGATTAATGCAAGCAGGCTAGGTGTTTATTTTAATAGCCCAAATAAAGCAGTGACGGGAAATATTGAAGCCGATTTCTTTGATAGCTCTAACATGGGAACGGGTGACGGTAAATTCCGTATTCGTCATGCATTTTTCACTTATAAAGATTGGACCTTTGGTCAAACATGGTCACTCATGTCCAACATGGAAACACGTACTGAAGCCGTCGATTACACGCAATTTGTGGGAACCTCTTATACACGGACACCTCAAATTCGCTATGACTGGAAAATTGATGCCAATAATGATTTAAAAGTGGCTCTAGAATATACAGGTTCCAGAGTCTCGGCTTTTCCATCATTAACGGGACGCTATAGCTTTAAACAAGGGCCTTTAACTGCACTTGCTCAAGGTTTTATTAATGAAAAATCTGCAGAGGTAGCCACCGCAACAGTGAAGAAAGTAAGTTGGGGCGCAGGCGGCGGGTTAAAATACCAATTAACGCCACAGCAATCGGTACAGGCTAATTATCAATATATTGTTGGTGATCAAAAATTTATGCCGTATACCACGCAAAGCGGCTTGGCAAATTCAACAAGTTTAAATGCAGCGGGTGATTTTTCTTTAAATGAAGACAAAACAGATTTAGTTATGAATAAACTCAATAGCGTAAATATTGGTTATTCATATAAATTTAATGAACAATGGCGTGCAAACTTATCGGCTTCAGTGTTTGATTATGATGACGACACGGCTTATGCAAAACTCAATCCCGATGCCAATAAGCGTTTAACTGACTATGCGGCTAACGTCTTTTATTCACCTATTGAACAAATGGATATCGGTATGGAATACCATCAAGGTAAACGTGAAGTCTTTGATGGCAGAACGGCCGATGTGTCACGCGTAAACTTTGTGTCGATGTATAAATTTTAAAATAGGGCGTAATTAAAAATGGAAAACATAGTTCGACCCGATGCAGAGAATATTTTGTCAAAAAGCTTTATTTTTATCATGGCGATGACATGCGGAATTTGTGCGGGCTCGAACTATTATAACCAGCCTTTAATTTATTCAATTGCCAAAGCCTTGCAGGCTAATGCCGAGCAAGTGGCTTTAACCATTGTGATTGGACAACTGTCTTATGCAGTAGGCCTGTTTCTATTGGTACCACTCGGTGATTTCTTTGAAAAGCGTAGTTATATTTGTTTGCTCATGTGTTGTACGGGGCTTGCACAAGTGGGGCTTTCTTTTAGCCAAACTTTACCGGTCTTATATGGCTTTACCTTTTTAGCGACATTCTTTTCTATTGCAACTCAAGTTTTGGTTCCTTTTGCTGCAGGTTTGGCAGGACCGAAAAAAAGCCCGCAAGTTGTTGGGACTCTCATGAGTGGTTTGTTCTTGGGAATTTTATTGGCGCGCTCTATTGCGGGTTTACTTTCTACAGTTTGGTCTTGGCATGCCGTTTATTTAATTAGTGGCATCGTCATTCTATTTTTTGCTTGGATCATGTGGTCAAAATTACCAGTTGCGCGTAAATCCCATCAACTCAATATTCTACAAATTTACAGTTCATTGTTTTCATTAGCGGTACATCAACCTCATCTGCTTCGCCGTGGTTTTGCTGGGGGAATTGGCTTTGGTATTTTGGCACTTATTTTTACAACCATGACATTCCTTTTAGCCAATGCTCCCTATCATTTTAATGATTTTCAAATTGGTCTATTTGGAATTGTCGGGTTAGCTGGTGTGTTTGCCACACCGTGGGCAGGTAAGAAAATTGCAGCGGGACTTGAGAATAAAGTTGCACTGGTTAGCATGGTTTTATTAATTACTGCATGGATACCACTATTTTTTGCACAGCAATCTTTAGTAGCCTATGCGATTGGTGTGATTATGGCTTACTTCGGGCTGTCTGCATTTCATGTACTCAACCAAAATCTGGTTTATCGAATTTCTGCGCAGGCGCGTTCACGTATTAACTCAATTTATATGACACTCTATTTTGGTGGGGCGGCCTTGGGCTCTTTTATTGCAGTTTATGCATGGAAACACTGGGGGTGGGAAGCCTGTGTCGCCTTGGGTATAAGTCTAGCCATTGTGAGTTTTATGATTGATCGCTTAGATTTTTATGAAATGAACAAAATCGCAAAACAAGAAAAAGCTCCAGAAGGAGGAGCTTAACACGACTTTTATTTTCGAATAATCATTAATGTGGCTGTGGCAAAAGCATATACTTTTCCGTTTTCATCCACGATTTTACCTTCGGTGCTAATAATATTGCGCCCCGCATTAATCAACTCGGCCTTTGCGTAGTAAGACGTATCAACTTGCATGGGACGAATCATTTTTACATTCAAATCAATAGTCCCATAACCCACCCCATGTTCGAGTAGGGTATGCGCAGCACTTCCTGTAGCAGTATCTAAAGCTGTAGCACAAAAGCCGCCGTGTACACTGCCTTGTATGTTTCGATGTTCTTGTCTAGGTGTAACTTTATAAGTGGCTTTACCTTCGGAAACTTCTACTAATTGCATGGGAATGGTGTGAGCCATAGGCGATGGAGAAACTTCGCCATTTTTTAAAGCTGTTAAAAATTCAAGACCTGTGTATTTCGGGCTATCCATAAATCGTCCTTGGATGATTAAGCAATGTAATCACAATACTATAAATTGATTTTTTACGGAATAATATTTTGCAGTACAAAATTAAAATAGTAATTAATTTTTTATTTTCATATCTATATATTTAATAATATTATTTAAATACAATATATTAAGTATTTGATGGATGTTTTTACTTATTAAATTATATGAAAATAGTGAAAACTAGTTTTGCTATAAGAAATTTTTTGATATTTTGATAATGTTGAAATAATAAAAGTCTATTTAAGGAAAAAAACTATATCTGCCTGCATGACACGGGCAGTGAAGTGAAAGGGAAAAACTATGCCTTTATACAAAGCTCCATTACGTGATATGCAATTTGTTCTGCATGAAATGCTTCAAACTGAAGAGAACTACCAACGTTTAAGTAAATATCAGGAAAGCGTAAATCGAGAATTAATTGATCAATATTTAGAGGCAGCAGCAGATTTCTGTGAAAATGAATTGGCACCTATTAATCAAAATGGCGATCAAGAAGGGTGTCATTTAAATCAAGGCGTAGTGACTACACCGAAAGGTTTTAAAGAAGCCTACCAAAAATATGCCGAACTTGGGTTTACCTCTCTAACCGCCGACCCTGAATATGGTGGGCAGGGTTTACCAACTCTATTACGTATTGCGATTTCCGAAATGTTGTGTGGTTCTAACTGGGCTTGGGCAATGTATCAAGGGTTATCTCATGGTGCGATGAGAACAATTGAACACCACGGAACAGAACAGCAAAAGCAGCAGTTTTTAACCAAGTTAATTAGTGGAATCTGGACTGGAACCATGTGTTTAACCGAATCACATGCGGGCTCGGACCTCGGTTTAATTAGAACTAAGGCTGAACCAAATCCGGATGGTAGTTACTCAATTACTGGGGAAAAGATTTTTATATCGGCAGGTGAACACGATCTTTCTGAAAATATTATTCATATTGTTTTAGCTCGATTACCTCAGGCACCCGCAGGCACAAAAGGTATTTCTTTGTTTATCGTGCCTAAATTTAATGTAGATGATGAAGGTAATTTGCAAGATTGCAATCAGGTCGTCTGTAGTGCCATTGAACATAAAATGGGAATTCACGGAAATGCCACCTGTGTTCTTAATTTTGATGGTGCTCAAGGTTATTTGATTGGTCCGGAAAATCGTGGGCTTAATTGTATGTTTACCTTTATGAATACGGCACGTATTGGCACGGCAGTACAAGGGCTTGCTGCTTCAGAAATTTCATTTCAGGGTGCATTAAGTTATGCAAAAGAGCGGCTCGCAATGCGTTCATTATCTGGTCCAAAATATCCAGAAAAGAATGCCGATCCGATTATTGTGCATCCTGCCGTGCGTTCAATGTTAATGACACAAAAAGCATTTGCTGAAGGTGGACGTGCGCTGGCTTATTTTCTAGCTCAACATGTAGACATTGTTGAAAGTTCAGCCGATCAAGAACAGCAAAAACAGTCCGATAATTTACTGGCTTTTTTAACGCCTATTGCTAAAGCCTTTTTAACAGAGTCTGGTAATGAGTCTGCAAAACATGGTGTTCAGGTGTTTGGTGGGCATGGATTTATTGTTGAGCATGGAATGGAGCAAATTGTACGCGATGCACGCATTTCAACATTGTATGAAGGAACAACCGAAATTCAGTCTTTAGATCTGCTTGCACGTAAAGTCCTAAAGTCAGAAGGCAAACTTCTAAAAAATATGACGAATTTAATTGATCAATTTATTCTTCATCATCAAGCAAATGTAGCACTGAAACCTTATTTAGAAAAATTAGGTGAACTTAAGCAACAATGGTTATCGCTCACTAAAACAATTGCCGAAAAAGCGAAGCACAATCCAGAAGAAATTGGCGCGGCCTCTGTAGATTATCTTTATTTTTCTAGTTACGTCGTGTTTGCCTATCTTTGGGCTCGAATGGCACAAGTTGCCCATGAAAAATTAGAATCGGGTACACAAGAGCAAACTTTTTATAAAGCGAAGTTAACGACAGCTAAGTTTTTCTATCAAAAACTTCTGCATCGTACACAGAGTCATGCTGCTTGTATTGAGTCTGGAGCTGAATCGGTCATGGAACTTGATCAAGATGCTTTTGCATTTTAGTGAATCGTAATTTTTAGAATCATTGGGTGGGATTTTCATGTGGAATTTTACCCAGTGATTAAATTTGTAACTTTAGACTCATGAGTTTTTGGTAGGAAAAACCAATTTAGCCAAAGGAATAGATCACTAATATAAGCATTAAAACGTGAACTTTCATTAAATATTGATGTTCGATAAGGACTAAGGAAAGAAAATCATGAATGCTTATTATCAATTACTGAATAGAACAATTGGTCCTCAAGGTGAAGTCATTGCTCATTATTGCTCAACTGTTCATGCACAAGGTGCTTGGAACCCTCATGAACAGCATATGGCGCCTGCAAGTGGAGTTATCGCAGCGGAGTTAGAGCAGTTTTCACCACGACAAGATATGCGAATTGGTCGAATTAGTTTTGATATCTTCGGTCTTATTGCCTTTGGTGAATTTACAATTAAGACGCAAGTGATTCGTGCCGGAAAAACCATTGAGCTAATAGAAGCTGAAATGCAAGCACAAGGTAAAACCTGTATTGTTGCCAGAGCATGGCGAATGTGTACTCAGGACAGTTCCGATATTGCTGGGCTTGAAGATCAGCCAGTTCATCATCCTGATACGTTTACAGAATGGAAGGGTATGAAAAGATGGCCGGGTGGTTTTATTCAGACACTAGTGACAAAAATTGATGATCAGCATCGCGCAGGTAAAGGCATTGTTTGGCTAAATAACGATAAAGAAATTGTTGAAGGGCAACCGACCACAGATTTTGCACATTTGATTGGCATGGTGGATACCGCAAACGGAATTGTACCAAGACAAGAAGGTGAATTTACGTGGGGCTTTCCAAATCTTGATTTGCAAATTCACATGCATCGTTATCCACAAGGTAAATGGTTAGGTTTGGAAACTGTTCAGCAATATGGATCGGATGGCATTGGCTTAACAAGCGCGGTTTTACATGATGTCTATGGCCCATTTGGACGAAGCGAGCAGATTTTGACTTTACGTAAGATGACCAAATAAATATTTGAACCCATAAAAAAGTCATCCCTGAGGATGACTTTTTATTTTGAGATTTAAAGTTTAAGCAATTTCTTAGCTACGAACTTTAATGAGTGTTGGTGTAAGTTCATCCCAACGTTGTTTTGCAGCGTCCATTGCTTTCATTTTGATATGTCCATAACCACGTACTTCTGCTGGTAATTTTGCAATTTTTTCAGCAACAGCCAAGTTATGATTTTCTGGCGCTTCAACCAGTGCTTCAACAAATGCGATGTAACGGTCACGCCATGCTTGTTCGTGTTGACGTTCTTCTTGGCGCGCAAATGGGTCAAGGAAAGTTTCACGCAGCCATTGTAGTCGAGCAAGCATCATCATTGGGAAGCGCATCCAGTAACCAAATGCACGTTTACGAACATTTTGAAGACCACCCAGTAACGCTGGTGGAGCAAGATGGTAAGTTAAACGTAGGCCTTTACCGAACTGTGTTTCAATCGATTCTTTGAAGCTTTTACCTGTTAACAGACGTGCAACTTCATATTCATCTTTGTACGCCATGACTCTATAAAGCTGGGTTGCAATCGTACCAGTTAATTCTTCTGGTAATTTTTTAGCAGCCAGTTCTACCAGCGTACGGTATTTAGTTGCGTAGGCTTCATTCCAATAGTCTGTCAGACGAGCAGAGCGGTCTTCAACAAGTTCAGCCAACGTTTGCGGCGTTTTGGTTTTTGGCATTGCTGCAAGTAAACGCGCAGCTAAAGTTGGGTCGCTTGCAAGGTGACAACCAACCCGGAAAGCTTCGATGTTCTTTTCAACAGCCGTACCATTTAAGCGAATTGCTTTTTCAATGCTTTCACGTAATAACGGAATGCGACCAGATTGCCATGCCATACCGAGTAGTAACTGGTTGGTATAGATTGCATCGCCCAATAGTTGTGTTGCAATGCGAGCTGCTGGTAATGAAACCAATTGACCTTGACGAACACGACCACGAAGACGATCAATTAAATCGGTAATAGGCGCATACCAGTCACGAGATTTAATAAATTCAGAAGTTGGCGTGCTGTCTTCATTCACAATAACCAAAGCATCATCTCTTAAGCGCGAAAGTGCGGCACTACCACCAGCGACTACGGCATCTGCACCAATCAATAACTCACATTGTCCTGCTGGAATTTTTGTAGAAGAGATTTGATCATCACTTGCTGCAAGTTGTACGTATGAATAAACCGTACCGCCTTTTTGCGCAAGTCCAGCCATGTCCATAACACGTGTCGCTTTACCTTCGAGGTGAGCTGCCATACCAAGGAGTGCACCAATAGTCACAACACCTGTACCGCCAATACCACCGACCATAATACGACTTGGAACATCATATAATTGAGGAATGATTGGTGGTGTTGGCCAGCCTGCGCCAATTCCTTCAAATTTAGCTGGACGTTTCATATCACGTGTATGAACAGTCACAAAACTAGGGCAGAACCCTTCGGCACAAGTGAAGTCTTTATTACAGCTACTTTGGTTAATTTGACGCTTAGTACCTAAAGCTGTTTCTACTGGCTCAATAGATAAGCAGTTTGATTTTTTCGAACAGTCGCCACAGCCTTCGCAAATATCACTGTTAATGTATAAACGCTCAGCTGGGTCAGGATATGCATCACGTTTACGGCGACGGCGTTTTTCACTGGCACAGGTTTGTACATAAATTAAAGCGGTCACACCCGAAACTTCACGCAATTCACGTTGAACCGCGTCAAGTTCATTGCGGTGGCGAATTTCTACACCCGGTGCAATCCCATCTTCTTCGTTTAATAGTTTAACTTCATCAGTGACAATAACTTGTTTTTTAATACCTTCGGCATCGAGCTGACGAGTTAATTGTGCAACGCTCAAATGTCCATCTACATGTTGACCGCCTGTCATAGCGACAGCATCGTTGTAGAGGATTTTGTAGGTAATATTAGTTTTTGCAGCGATAGATTGACGAATTGCTAAGTAACCTGAGTGGAAGTAAGTTCCATCACCAAGATTAGCAAAAATGTGTTTTTCGTTAGTAAAAGGTGATGCACCCACCCAACTTACACCTTCACCACCCATTTGAGAGAACGTTTCGGTACCACGATCAAGCGAAACGGCAATATAGTGGCAACCGATACCACCAAGAGCGCGGCTACCTTCTGGGACTACGGTTGATGAGTTATGCGGGCAACCACTACAGAAATACGGTTTACGCTCAGCAAGATCGATTACACGTTTTGATTCTTGCTCTGCTTTTAGCAGTAAGTCGATTCTGCTTTGGATTTGTACTTTTAGGCTTTCTGGAATATCTAGTTTTAAGAAGCGAGCAGCCAGCATTTTTGCAATAGGTTCAGGCTGGTATTCATAGTGACCAATGAGTGGTGCTTCCTCAATAGAAGTACTCCATTCACCTTTACCATCTGTGGCTTTACCAATCACATGTGGGCGTTTGCCATCAGGAAGTGAATACAGCTCATCTTTAATTTGTGCTTCAATAATTGGACGTTTTTCTTCAATAACGATCAGTTCTTGCAAACCTTCTGCAAATTCACGAACGCCTTGAGGTTCTAAAGGCCAAATGAGACCAACTTGATAAACACGTAGCCCAAGCTGTTGGGCGGTTTCATCTTCAATACCTAAAATGCGTAAGGCTTCGATCGTATCTAAATAACCTTTACCACTTGCTGCAATACCAACACGGGCATTCTCACAAGGCCATGTAACAGTGTTGATTTTATTCGCGCGGGCATAGGCCAAAACAGCAGGTAAGCGATATTTATAAAGACGTTCTTCTTGCTGGATGCCATGATCTGGCCAACGAATATTAACGCCGTCGGCAGGGAAATTAACATCTTCTGGTATAACCGGAGTAACTCGGTCTAGATCAACATGAACTGAAGCAGAAGTTTCTACAATTTCACTGACCAGCTTCATTGAAGACCAAAGGCCAGAAAAACGTGAAACGGCAATCGCGTGTACGCCAAAGTCTAAAATTTGTTGAACGGATGTTGGGTAGAAAATTGGAATACCACAACCAATCATGACATGTTCAGACTGGTGAGGAATTGTAGAAGATTTACAAGAGTGGTCATCACCAAATAAAGCAACGACACCACCACGTTCAGAGGTACCAGCTAAGTTAGCATGGCGGAGTACATCGCCTGAACGGTCAACACCCGGCCCTTTACCATACCACCATGAAGACACTCCATCATATTTGCCTTGGCCTGAAAGATTAACTTGTTGGGTACCCCAGATTGCGGTAGCAGCCAAGTCTTCATTTACACCAGGTTGAAATACAACATTATGGGATTTAAGTAATCCTTGAACTTGCCAAAGGAAACTATCATAGTTACCAACAGGAGAACCACGATAACCAGAAATAAAACCAGCAGTATGATAACCATTAATCGCGTCACGGCGAGTTTGGGCAAGAGGCAACCGAACAAGTGCCTGAATGCCGGTCATATATGCTGTACCGTTATCACTTATATATTTATCTTCAAGTGACACATCCTTTGTTGCAATAATATTTGGAGTGACTTTTGTAGCTATGTTCATTTATATCTCCTTAGAATTTTTAGTAGTTCGGACTACTTTCTTTTTTCAACATCCAGTTGAATATTTGGAGCAAGTGACATACGAAATAAAAAAAAGATCGGTTCCTCTTCTTAAAAAGAATTAGTGCCAATGTATGTACATTTAGTCATTGTGGTTGATCTAAACTGGTGCAACAATCCGTAATTTAGGAAAACATATTTACGTTATGCGCAAAAATCTCGATGGTGGACTATTGCATGCAATGCATGCATTCCTGAAAGTGATTGATAGCGGGAGTTTCACAGCAGCAGCTGAGCAGATGGATCTGACCACAGCACAGGTTTCACGTCTTATCAGCGAGCTAGAAACACGCTTAGGTACAAAATTAATACAACGCTCAACGCGCCAGCAGGCACTGACCGATATTGGTGCGACTTATGCAGAGCGCTGTCGCCAAGTCATTTCAATGGTGGATGAAGCAGAATCAGAAGTAACAGGAACGGCATCTAAACCCAAAGGCCGTTTACGTGTGTTAAGCATGGGAAGCTTTGGGCATCATTATGTTTTTCCAGTGATGGCCGAATTTTGTAAACATTACCCTGAATTAACTGTGGAATATACGACTTCACAGTACGTTCCAGACTTGTTGGCAAAAGGGGTCGATGTCAGTCTTTATCTCACTGAATCATTAACAGATTCTCGGTTTGTTGCACGCCGAATTGGCACTATTTTTTCTGTTTTATGTGCTTCACCTGCTTACCTCGAAAAACATGGTATGCCAAAGTCCCCAGAAGACTTAAAAAATCATGCCTGTTTACGCTTGGTAAACCCATCTATTACGCCAGATTGGCACTTACTCAATGCAAAGGGTGAGTCTTACCAAATTGATACTGGCGGGCAACTTATTGCAGATAACCCTGAGTTATTGTTAGACGTGGTGCAACAAGATATGGGCGTGGCGTTATTGCCGATGTTTTCGGCTTTAGATGCAGTTCAAAATGGAAGATTATGTCATATCTTGCCAGAGTGGCGTTCGCCCGATATTGGGGTTTATACCTTATTGCCTTCACGCCATTTTATTGATGCCAAAACACGTGCATGGTTGGATTGGGTGGAAGAATATATTTCGCCAAGAATTGAAATGGATGCATCTTATTTTTATAAATAATGAGATAAATTTTTTAAGGACTAAGATAAAAAAAGGATGAACAATAATACGGATTAGAATAAAAATAGGGTAGAGAAGGCTTCTGTTGAGAGAGGCATTTAATACAGAGATGAATGATAGATTTTAAATAAATTGCATGAGGGATTTACTCCCAATTCCTGATCAGAATGAGATAAAGACTAGACGCAATGATCTGGTACTCAGCCTAATAGATTAAGCCTTATACCAGATGCTGAGTTATTTTATTTATTACTACGCACACTTTGTCTGCCAATAGGCATTTGCATAATTCGACAAGCTTTTTCGGTTTAATACATTGCTAATATTTTGGCTGGCTTGCATTAACTTTTCTAAGTCAATCCCAGTTTCAAATCCCATGTGTGACAGCAAATAAAACAGGTCTTCGGTCGATACATTACCAGAGGCACCTTTGGCGTATGGACAGCCGCCAAGTCCAGCAAGGGACGAGTCAAAAACGCGAATGCCTTGCTGTAAAGACTGATAAATATTGGCAATTGCCATGCCATAGGTATTGTGGAAATGCCCAGCTAAAACCTTGCTGTCTAGTTCAGCGAGGCATGCTTGCCAAACTTTTTGAACTCGATCTGGGGTTGCTGTGCCAATGGTTTCACCTAGTGAAACTTCATAGCAGCCCATGTCATAGAGCCGTTTAACGACTTTCACCACTTGCTCAGGTGCAATCGCGCCTTCATAAGGGCAATCGACTATACAAGAGACATAGCCGCGTACACGAGTATTGTGTGCTTTAGCTGCGGTCATGACATCGCTAAATTTTTCAAAGCTCTCATCGATTGAGCAGTTAATATTTTTACGGGTAAAACTCTCAGAAGCTGCGGTAAAAACCGCAACCTCTTTGCATCCCACTGATTGGGCAGTTTCAAAACCTTTGATATTGGGGGTGAGCAGGCTAAATTGCACATCTGTGGTCTGGGGTAACAGCTTAAATAGCTCGTCACTTTGAGCCATTTGTGGCACCCATTTTGCCGAAACGCATGAACCGACTTCAATCGATTTGAGACCTGCCCTAATTAGGTCATTAATAAAGTTTAAGCGTTGTTCAACCGTTAAAGCCTGCTTTTCGTTTTGAAGACCATCTCTGGGACCGACCTCTACGATTTTGACAAACTCACTCATGCAACTTCCTCCTGTGCAGGCTGAAATTCCACAAGCTCATCGCCAGCTTTGACTTGATCGCCAACTTGGAAATAGGAGTCTACAATCACGCCGTCTTTAGGGGCGCGGATGGTGTATTCCATTTTCATTGCTTCAAGCGTCATTAAAATATCGTCTTTTTTCACGCTATGATTTGCACTCACCAGCACTTGGGTAACTACACCTGGCATTGGTGCTTTCAGGTGACCTTCATCGGCTTGGCTGTCTGCCTGATTAAAGTCTTGGCGAATATAAGCAAATTTATAGCTTTGCCCATTTTGGAATAGCGTAATGCCTTGCTGACTTTGGTTAAAAGATAGCTTTTGTTGAGTTCCATCAATTTGAACAGAGGCAGTATGCGCATCAATCAATTGGCCAGAAATCGGGTAGCTTTGACCGTTATATTCTGCGGTGAAGCCACCTTCATTTGAGGCAAATTTAATTTGGATATTTTGGTTTAAATAATTCAGTTTAATACTGTGCTGATAAGCAATATTTAAACGCCAAAGTGGTTGAGCCTGCCAAAGCTGTTTTTGGCTTGAGCTGTTGTTATTAAGTTTACTTAGAAACTCAATAAATGCCGCTGCCACCACAAGTTCTGGTTTAATCTCTTCAGGGCTAAACAAGAAGTTTTGTTCGCGTTGAATCAGGTTGGTATCAAGTTTGGCTTGTTTGAACGAGTCGCTACGAACAATCTTTTCAAGAAAGGCAATGTTGTTGCCTAAGCCATCGACATGAAATTGGCTTAAGGCATGTTGCATTTGAATGAGTGCAGCTTCACGGTTTTTACCCCATACGATGAGTTTGGCAATCATTGGGTCGTAATACGTCGTGATTTCATCGCCTTCAACAATACCGCTGTCTACACGCACATACTGGTTTTGAGTTGGGTAGTGCAAATAGTCAATTTTACCAATCGCAGGTAAAAAGCCTTTTTCAGGTTCTTCGGCATAGATTCGTGCTTCGAGCGCATGCCCGTGAATTTGCAATTCGTTTTGTAGTTTAGGTAAAGGTTCGCCATAAGCTACACGAAGTTGCCATTCAACCAAGTCTTCACCAGTAATCATTTCAGTCACTGGGTGTTCGACTTGTAAGCGGGTATTCATTTCCATGAAATACGCCGTGCCGTCTTGTTCCACAATAAACTCGACCGTACCAGCACCGACATAGTCTACTGCACGTGCAGCATCAATAGCAGCCTGACGCATCGCATCAAGCTTCTCGCTTGGCATTTGTGGAGCTGGGGCTTCTTCTAGCACTTTTTGGTGGCGGCGTTGTACAGAGCAGTCGCGCTCAAATAAATGCACATAGTTACCATGTGTGTCGCCAAACACTTGAACTTCAATGTGGCGCGGTTGAATCACATAACGCTCAATCAAGACATCATCATTACCAAAGCTCGATTTGGCTTCACGTTTACAAGAAGCTAAGGCATGCAGAAAATCTTCACTGCGTTCAACCAGACTCATGCCTTTACCACCGCCACCGGCACTTGCTTTGATTAAAACTGGATAGCCAATTTGATCTGCCTGTTGTTTTAAAAAATCAGCGTCTTGGTTGGTTCCGTGATAACCCGGTGTTAAAGGGACGCCTGCTTTTTCCATTAAAGCTTTAGACGTGGCTTTTAAACCCATAGCTAAAATGGCATCGACTGGTGGGCCAATAAAGCAAATATTGTGTTGTTGGCAAGCAAGCGCAAACTGGTCATTTTCGGATAAAAAACCGTAGCCCGGATGGATCGCTTGGCTACCTGTGTCAATGGCAGCTTGAATAATGCGGTCAGCTTGTAAATAACTTTGAGTCGCTGGCGACTGGCCAATATAGATGGCTTCATCTGCAAGTTTGACATGTTGTGCATTTGCGTCTGCATCAGAGTAAACAGCAACCGTTGCAATACCTAATTTTTTAGCTGTACGAATCACACGGCAGGCAATTTCACCACGGTTCGCAATTAAAATCTTTTCAAACATGATGATCGTCCTTAATTGTTGTTATTCGAGTTAGAAACCCAAGCAGGCTGTTGTTTATTTAAAAAGGCACTCAGACCTTCTTTTGCCTCGCTACCTTGACGAACTTGAGCAATATGATGCGCCGTCTGTTGTAGCAAATCATTGCTCATGATCTGGTTACTCACCATTTGAATGAGTTGTTTTGATGCAGCCTGAGCGTGGGGGCCACCAAGTAATAGAGCATCAATAATTTCTTGAACTTTTCTGTCTAAGTCTTCCGCATCTGCGACTTCATGTGCCAAGCCAATTTGTTTGGCGTCACGTGCCGAAATACGCTCAGCAGTTAAAAAGTAACGAGAGGCTTGTCTGGCGCCAATCGCACGAATCACATATGGGCTAATGGTAGATGGCGCAAGACCTAAACGCACTTCAGAGGTTGCAAACTTGGCGTCAGTACTGGCAATACAAATATCACAAGCCGATGCCAAGCCCATACCACCACCAAAGGCAATGCCATGAACGCGGGCGATAGTCGGTTGTCTCAGTGTTGCAAGTGCATCTAACATTTGTGCGAGTTTTAGAGCATCCGCTTCATTTTCTGCTGAAGATGCCTGACCTGCCTGTTTCATCCAATTCAGGTCAGCACCTGCCGAAAAGCTTTTGCCACGACCAGCTAAAACCACAACACGAATATCATCACGTGTATTGATTTGCTTAAAGCAAGCATGCAACTCTTCAATCACTGTGGTATTGAAGGCATTATGTAGTTCAGGGCGATTCAGCCAAACATAGGCAACTTGACCTTGTTGTTCGAGTTGTAAAAATTGATAGCTCATATACACCTCTTACATGCGGAACACGCCAAATTTGGTTGGCTGGATAGGGGCATTCATTGCAGCAGCAAGGCTTAAACCAAGTACTTGACGGGTTTGAGCTGGGTCAATTACACCGTCATCCCAGAGGCGGGCAGAAGCATAATATGGATGGCCTTGGCGCTCGTATTGCTCACGGATTGGTTGTTTAAACTCATCTTCTTGTTGAGCTGACCACTCGGCACCTTTTTGCTCAATCTGATCACGTTTCAAAGTTGAAAGTACGCTGGCTGCTTGTTCGCCGCCCATCACTGAAATACGAGAGTTCGGCCAAGTCCATAAAAAGCGTGGTGAATAAGCGCGTCCGCACATGCCGTAGTTCCCCGCACCAAACGAACCACCAATAATCAAGGTGAGTTTTGGTACATTTGCGGTTGCAACTGCCATGACCAGTTTAGCGCCATTTTTTGCAATCCCTTCGTTTTCATACTGGCGACCAACCATAAAGCCCGTAATGTTTTGCAAAAATAACAATGGAATATTGCGTTGTGTGCACAGTTCAATAAAGTGTGCACCTTTTTGTGCAGACTCTGAAAATAAAATCCCGTTATTGGCAATAATCCCGACTGGCATACCATAAAGCGAAGCAAAACCAGTAATGAGGGTTGAGCCAAAACGTGCTTTAAACTCATCAAAACGAGAACCATCTACAATGCGTGCAATCACTTCACGAATATCAAAAGGCTTACGTGCATCACTTGGTACTACACCATAGAGTTCGGATGCATCAAACAATGGTTCATCAACTTGTTTATTTAAATCATTTGGCTTTTTATTTAAGTTGGCAACAATGTTACGTGCAATGGCAATTGCATGTTCATCATTTTCAGCTAAATGGTCAGCCACACCTGAAAGACGTGTGTGGACATCACCACCACCTAAGTCTTCACTGCTCACCACTTCACCAGTCGCAGCTTTTACAAGAGGAGGGCCACCTAAGAAAATCGTACCTTGATTACGAACAATAATGGTTTCATCAGACATGGCAGGTACATAAGCACCACCTGCGGTACAGCTTCCCATCACCACAGCAATTTGGGCAATACCCAGACTCGACATGCGTGCTTGATTATAGAAAATACGCCCAAAGTGATCGCGGTCTGGGAAAACTTCATCTTGCATTGGTAAATAAGCACCGCCTGAGTCCACCAAATAAATACAAGGCAAGTGATTTTGTTCGGCAATTTCTTGGGCGCGTAAATGCTTTTTGACGGTAAGTGGATAATAAGTTCCACCTTTAACCGTTGCATCGTTGGCAACGATCATGCAAGTTATGCCGTTCACCTGACCAATACCTGCAATTACACCCGCAGCTGGAACATCATCTTCATAAACGTTGTACGCTGCCAATTGACCAATTTCTAAAAATGCCGTGCCGACATCAATCAGTTGATCAATACGTTCACGGGGTAAAAGTTTACCTCGAGCCAAATGTTTTTGACGGGCATTTTCACCACCGCCTAAAGCAATACGTTGGGCCACTTGTTTGAGATCTGTGACCAATGTTTGCATGGCTTGCTGGTTTGTTTTGAAGTCTTCACTTCGAACATTAATCTTGCTTTGTAATTGGTTCATAAGATGCGTCCTTATTTATAATTATTATTTGGTTTCATTGAAGAGTTCGCGGCCAATCAACATACGACGAATTTCAGAAGTTCCGGCACCAATTTCATAAAGTTTTGCATCACGCCATAAACGCCCAGCAGGGAATTCATTGATATAACCGTTGCCGCCTAGAGTTTGAATTGCTTCACCAGCCATCCATGTTGCTTTTTCAGCAGAATATAAAATGGCACTTGCAGCATCTTTACGTAGGCTGCGGTCATGGTCGGCTTTGTCACAAGCAGCACCAACCGCATAGACGAGTGCTTTACATGCCAACCATGTTGAATACATATCGGCAAGTTTGCCTTGCATGAGCTGGAATTCACCTAAAGCCTGACCAAACTGTTCGCGTTGATGTAAATAAGGAATCACCACATCTAAACAGGCATCCATAATTCCTAAAGGTCCAGCACTTAAAACTGCACGTTCATAGTCTAGGCCGCTCATGAGTACTTTTGTACCATTACCCACGCCACCCAGTACGTTTTCAGCAGGCACTTCCACATTGTCAAAAAACAGTGGGTAAGTGTTAGAGCCACGCATACCAAGTTTGTCTAAATGGTTGCCGTGACTGAAGCCTTTCATGCCTTTTTCAACTAAAAAAGCAGTCATGCCTTTCGCACCAGCTTTAGGGTCAGTTTTTGCATAAACCACAAGTACATCTGCATCACCGCCGTTGGTGATCCACATTTTTGAACCATTTAAAACGAAATGATCGCCTTTTTGCTCAGCACGTAATTTCATGCTAACCACATCAGAACCAGCATTTGGTTCAGACATCGCAAGGGCACCTACATATTCGCCAGAAATCAGTTTGGGTAAATATTTCTGCTTTTGTTGCTCGTTACCGTTTCGGTTAATTTGGTTTACACATAAATTAGAATGGGCACCGTAAGAGAGGCCAATGGCTGCCGAAGCACGAGAAATTTCTTGCATGGCAATAATATGAGCTAAATAACCCATATTAGCACCGCCATATTCTTCAGAAACGGTCATGCCTAAAAGACCCATATCTCCGAATTTTTTCCAGAGATGTGCAGGGAATTTATTGTCTTGATCAACTTGTTGAGCAATTGGTGCAATTTCCTTTGCACAAAAAGCGGCTACCGAATCTTGAAGCGCAATTAAAGTTTCATCTAGACCGAAATTCAAGCTGCGGAGGTTCATGATATTTTCATCCTATTGGTTATATTTGTTGTCCATAAAATATTTTGTGGGTATTTGATATGTACCATACAATGATTTTTTAAAAAAGTGAATACGGATTCATAAAATGATTTACAATTCATTTTATTTGTTAGAGAATAAATTATGAGCTATAAACGATCATCTTTAATGCAAGAGCGGATGGAGCAAAATCGTAAGTCGATTTTGAGTTCAGCCAGAAAATTAATTTCAGAGGGAGGGTTTAAAGACGCACAAATACAAACAATTGCAGAGCAAGCGGGTGTATCAAGTGGTCTGGTTTATCGCTACTTCGATAATAAAAGCCAAGTGCTCATTGAAGTTTTGTCTGAGGCCATTAACACAGAACTATTGGTGATTGATTCGATTACTGAAAGTGATTTATCGGCAAAACAGAAATTACATAAGGCTGTGGCAACTTTTGTAAAACGGGCACTCAATAGTCCCCAGCTTGCATATTCACTCATGTTTGAACCTGTCGATTCAACGGTTGAACATGAGCGTTTTCGTGTGAAGCAATTGATTAAACAAAGTATGAAAAAAATACTTGCGGATGGAAATGCAAGTGGTGAGTTTGTCTTGGATGATTTAAATACAGCAGCACTTTGTGTTGTTGGTGCCATGACCTATGTGGTCGTTGAACCCCTAGATCCAGCTCAAAATACAAAGTTTGATCAAGCACACAGAGACTATTTTTCAAAACAGATTGCTGACTTTTGTG
>Ga0207655_1000497_pt1 | contig 50628 bp, 45 predicted proteins | sample KBSM44metaG_FD_184398 | JGI IMG/M metagenome (GOLD analysis project Ga0207655, IMG submission 184398) | Miscanthus rhizosphere microbial communities from Kellogg Biological Station, Michigan, USA - KBS M4-4 metaG (SPAdes) (version 2) | ecosystem: Host-associated > Plants > Roots > Rhizosphere >...
CGGATGATGGGAGCGCAGCGTTTTTTGGTTACTTTTTGTCGCGTTTGACAAAAAGTGACTCGCCGTAAGGGCGAAAAGGTGAGTCAGTGTCGCCATCGCAAACGGACTGTTCGCTGAGTCAAAACAGACAAATTCTGCTTCTTGCTTCTTGCTTCTTGCTTCTTGCTTCTTGCTTCTTGCTTCTTGCTTCTTGGATGTGGGCCTTCACACCAAGTAAAAATTCATTCACGCAGGTGGCGCACAGTCACCTTTCCGCCCTTACAGCGGGTCCATACATCGTGGCAAAAAGGAACCAAAAACCGTCCGCTCCCATCATCCGGCCCCTGCGCTGCGCTACGGGGTTCCCTCACTCCGGGCTTGCTCCCGGGAGGACCGCGCTGCAGGCCCCATCCTGGGGCCCAGCGCTCGGCCTCCTGAAGTCGCAACCTGCGTCGCCTGAACTACCGCGCGCTAAAAAGCAAAAGCAAAAGCAAAAGCAAAAGCAAAAGCAAAAGCAAAAGCAAAAGCAAAAAACAGACTAGTGGCTAATGTCTGCCATGGGCCGCTCGACAAACCGAATGCTGTCGCGCCCTCCACGCTTGGACTGGTACAGCGCCACATCCCCCTGCTCGATCAACGCCGCCAGGCTCGCCGGTGGCTGGTCGAACAGGTTGGCACCGATGCTCAAGGTAACCGCCTGCGGCGTTGGCACGGTCTTGCAGGCGTACTGCTGGAACTGCTCACGCAGCATCCCACCCAGCTCCATGACCCGTTCGCTACTCGCCCCACTCAGCAAGATGACAAACTCATCGCCCCCCAACCGCGCCGCCAGCGAGCGCTCGGGCAGCGCCGTGCGAATCATCTCGCTCAAGGCAATCAGCAAGCGGTCCCCGGCTATATGCCCGTGCAGGTCGTTGACCAGCTTGAAATTGTCGATGTCGATCAGCAGTAACGCCCCAGGTTGCGCAGGGCTCACGTCCTTGAAGAAATGCCCAGCCCGCACCTCCAGCGCTCGCCGGTTGTACAGCGCGGTCAGCGGATCACGGGCCGCCAGCCGGGCAATCCGTTCCTCACGCCGGTAACGCACGGTTCCCGTCATCGACAAGGCAATCAGCATGATCGCCATCGCCCCCTCGACCAGGGAAACCTGAATGATCAGCCCGCCAAAGGTGGCCAGGTCAATCAACGTACCCGGCGTAATCGCAATGATCGCCTTGGCTACATAGAATGCCCCATGAATCAGCAGCACATAGCGCAACTGCACCGCGCCAACACTCAGCGATCTGCCATGCGGCCGCAACAGGAAACTGGCCTTGAGCGTCAACGCCGCCACCAGCAACGAGTTGACCATCAGCATCACCTTCGACCACTGCGGCCCCACAGGCAACAGCAGCAAGGCGAACCAGACCACCACGATCATCAGCCAGGCACGCGACAAGCGCTCCTGGGTAAATCGCAGCACGCCCATCAGAAAAAAACCGTGCGCGACCACCAGCAAGCCATTGGCGAACCAGATGCCGATGAACAACAAACCGATCCCGCGCAGCAAAGCCAGGATGCAACCGACAGTAATGGTGGCGAAACCGGCGCTCCAGAACAGCAGAGAGGTTTCGCGGACACTGCGCCATTCAATTGCCAGGTACAAGGCAGCGGCAGCAGCCAAGGCAACCGAAATGGTCAACATCGTGGGTGGATCTAGCGCCATATACGCATTGGCCTATCTGGTTAACGAAGAAAGGCCCGATTGTATGCGCTCGTGATGACTTTTCAGAGGGGCCTTGCACGGTTGCCTGCAAATGATAGCCCAGCCCTTGCAGATACCCGTGCGAGCGACATGTCATATTGACATCATCGTGTCATTCGCACCACAAGAACCGCGGTCGTAATGACCACACTTGGTCGGATAGTGCCGTACCGGAAGGGCTGGCCAACTGGCACGAAAGCTGAAGCGTGACCTTTCGCCAAACACTGCCTTGCGGACCAAAAACCATGAAAAATCCTCTGCTCCCTCTGGCGATGACCCTGACCATCGCCCTGCCCGCCTGCGCCGACCAGGTGCTCTCGGAAAGCGCCGACAATACCGTCGGCTATGGCGCTGGTGGCGTCAGCGGCCTGATGATCGGCGCCGCGCTTGGCGGCCCGTTCGGCGCCATCGCAGGTGCCGCCCTGGGCGCCTTTGGTGGTGCCGCCGTGCAACAAGGCAGCGGGCACAGCGACGCGGCCTATATGGTGCGCCACGACGACGGCAGCACCCAGCGCTACCGTTCGCCGAATGCCCACTTCAAGCCCGGTGATCAGGTGCAGGTGAGCGGTATTCGCCTGGCCCCGGCGCAGTAAGCCGCTGCCCGGACAAGTAACTCACCAGTTGCCGCCCGTGCGAACTCACGCGCTCCCAGTCACGGAAACACAGGCGTAGCTCCAGGGTGGCCCAGCTTTCCGCCAGGGCCACCCGGCGTACCGGCAGCTCCTGCTCCGCACGCACAGCGGCGGTTTCAGGCAGCATGGCCACGCCTGCGCGCTGTGCCACCAACTGTGCGATTGCCTCAAAGCTGGGCGCTCGCACGCGCACCTTCAGCGGCATGGCCAAGTTCATCGCCAGCTCTTCGACAAAGCGCTGCATCGGCCGCCCACCCGGCAGGCAAATGAACGCGTAGCCCAGGGCATCGACCAGGCGCAGCTGTTCGCGCCCAGCCAGGGGATGGTCGGCGGGCACCAGCATGACCAAGCGCTCGGTGCGAAACGGCAGCGATACCACCCCCTCGCTGGGCAAAATGCCATCGTACACACCGATCTCGCACTCGTTGGCCACCACCACCCGCAGCACGTCCACACTCTTGTGCTCCATCAGTTGCAGGTCGACCTCCGGGTAGTCCGCCAGAAACGGCCCCAACACTGCCGGCAGCAATGTGCTGTTGGACACCGTAGAGGCCGCCAGGCGCAAGGTGGTGCGGTGCTCGCCAGACAGTTGCTGCAAGGTCTCCTGCAGTTTTTGCGCCTCACCCAGCACGCTGCGTGCGCCCTCCAGCACCAGGCGCCCGGAAGGCGTCAACTGCATGCCATCTGCCTTGCGGGTGAACAGCACCAAGCCACAACGTTCTTCCAGCAAGCGCAGACGATTGCTTGCCGCCGACACCGCCACCGGAAAGGTCGCAGCCGCCTTGCTCAGGCTGCCCGTGGCGGCAATGGCCAGCAGCAGGCGCAGGTCAGTCAGGTCGAATTGCATGCCATTCTCCAAATACGAATGCCCTGTTCTATAAAAAGCGATTCTAGCGCGACAGCCTTCTGTTCAGAATAAGCCTCGCCTTTCTTCCACGTAGGTAACGCATGAACGCATTCCGCAGCTTGATACAGCGCCAACTGCAAAGCGGCGCCCTGTACGCCGTACTGGCGGCCCTGGGCTTCAGCTTCAAGGCCATTTTCGTCAAGCTGGCTTACGCCGCCGGGCCGGTGGATGCCATCAGCCTGCTGGCCATGCGCATGGGCCTGTCGCTGCCGCTGTTCGCCTGGCTGGTATGGGCCAGCCGTGGTCAGGGCAGTGCCCCGCTCAACCTGGGTGACGGGTTGCGCGTCGCCCTGCTTGGCCTGTTTGGCTACTACCTGGCCAGCCTGTTCGACTTCTATGGCCTGCAGTACATCAGTGCTGGGCTGGAGCGGCTGATCCTGTTCACCTACCCGACGCTGGTGCTGGTGTTCCAGGCCATTGCCCTGCGTGAACGGCCGAGCCTGCGCACTTTGTCGGCCATGGGCCTGTGCTATCTGGGGCTGGGCATTGCCTTTGTCCACGACATCAGTGTCGCCGGGGTTGGCCAGCAGGTGGTGCTGGGCTCGCTGTGGGTGTTCGCCAGCGCGGTGACCTACGCGCTGTATTACGCCGGCACCGGCATGATGCTCAAACGCATGGGCTCGATGCGCCTGGCCGGGTTGTGCGGTACTGCCTCCTCGCTGATGGTGCTGGCGCATTACCTGATGGTGGCGCCGGTCGGGCAGTTGTGGCAGTTACCGAGCGCAGTGTGGGTGAATGCCGGGCTGATGGCCGTGTTTTCCACGGTGCTGCCGATCTACTGGGTAGCGTTGGCGATCCAGCGCCTGGGGCCGACCCATACAGCGGCGGTGGGTAACCTGGGGCCGGTACTGACGGTATTGGCCTCATGGGCGATCTTGAATGAAGAGATTTCGCTGTACCAGGTAGTGGGGCTGGCGGTGGTGCTGTTTGCCGTATCGCGGCTCAAGCCCCGAGCCAAGAAGGACATCGGGGCCGCGCCAGGCAAAGGTGCCACTGCCTGACGCAAGGCCTCAGAGCACTCGCTTGATCAACGGTTCCAACCGGCTAAAACGCAACCGCCGCAGAAGTTTGCGTACTTCCTTGGGATGTTCGGCCTTCACCCCCAGCGCCTCTGCCGAGCCAATCTTCGGCGCATGCCGGCGCAGTGCGTTCAGCTCCGCTTCCCGTGGTACCAGCCACTGCCCTTGCGGGTCATCGATCAGCAGGCCGTTTTCCAGGTCCAGGTTGAACCCGCGCGGGTTCAGGTTGTTACCGGTCAGCAGCGAATAGCGCTGGTCGACCCACACGCCCTTGGCATGAAAGGTATGGCCCGGATCGTTCCAGATCCGCACTTGCAACTGGCCGCTGGCAATCGCGGCATGGCGGCGCCTGGCGAAGGCACGCAGGTTGTCTTCGTACAGATAAGGCAAGGCGCCACTGGCACTGAACGGCTCACCGGGGGCGATGTAGAAGTCATTGGCCCTGCGGTCACCGACCATCAGCTCAACTTGCACGCCCCGCTCAAGCGCATGGTCAAGCTCGCGCATCACTACCCGTGGCGGGTTGAAATACGGCGTGCTGATGATGATCTGCGTGCGCGCCGCAGCCAGCAACGCGCACAGCGCCCGGTTCAGCGGGTTGCCACGGCCCACACCCAGCAGCGGGATCACCCGTAGCCCCTGCCCCGCAGCGCTGGCCGGCGCCTCGTAGGCCATGCGCCGCAGCCGCGCGCGCAAACGCCGAATGTCGCCGCGCAAGTTGCGGGTAGAGGGCGGCGCCGGCAGGTCGAGACGCGGTGTGGCGGTGGGGTGCAGCAGACGCTGCACCAGGCCGACCATGGCATCGGCCAGCTCAGGTGACTGGAACAGGTGATAGCGGTCCAGGCGATAACGGTCGAAGCGGTGCAGGTAGACGTTGTTCAGGCTGGCGCCGGTGTAGATCACGCAATCGTCGATGATGCTGCCCTTCAGGTGCAACACCCCAAACAGCTCGCGAGTCTGCACGGGCACACCATGAATGGCGATATCCAGCCCGCGCAGCTGGCGCTGAGCCTGGTACCAGGCAGCGTTGCCCGGTTGACGCCCGCCACCAAGCAACCCGCGACGGGCGCGGAACCAGTCGACCACAATGGTGATTTCCAGGTTAGGGCGCGCGGCCTTGGCCTGGTACAAGGCATCCAGCACTTCCTGGCCGGCCTCGTCTTCCTGCAGGTACAGCGCGACGATGACGATGCGCCGGGTTGCCGTGCGGATGCGGTCGAACAGGCAGGTGCGATAGGCCTTGGCATCAGGCAGCACCTGGATCGACTCGGGCGCCAGGGCGTAGCCTGGCAACGCCGCCAGCATGGATTCGGGGTTCACGAACGATCACCTTCTGTGTGCAATCACTGTCGGCCCTGCCAGTTGGCGGAGCCATTCCTGGCCGCTGCGCACGGGGTGTAAGATCAACCCGGCAACGACCCATAACAACAAGAACCACGCGAGGCTGTATTTCTCACTGCCCCTGACGAACAATGCCTCAGCTTGCACAGGAACAGCGCAATGGTCCACCCCGCTTCTGCAAACCTCCCGCCGTCTATTGTAAAGAGTTGTTCCGTAAAGACCTTCGGCTTTCTGATTTTGCCCAATTTCACCACCATCGGCCTGGCGTCGGCGGTAGAAACCTTGCGCATGGCCAACTTGGCCGCGCGCAAGCCGCTGTTTCGCAGCGTGCTGATCGCGGCAGACGATATGCCGGTAGTGGCCAGTAACGGCATGCGCGTATTGCCCGACTACAGCATCGCCAATGCCCCCGCACTGGATGCCCTGCTGGTGGTCGGCGCCAACCCGATCGACCGCAGCCGTGGCAACCGCCCGCTGATCGACTGGTTGCGCCAACTGGCCCGCCAACGCTTGCCACTGGGCGGCATCTGCACCGGCAGCTACCTGTTGGCCAAGGCCGAATTGCTCAAGGGTTACCGCTGCACTATCCACTGGGAAGACCTGCCGACGTTGCAGGCCCACTTCCCCGGTATCGTGATCTCCAGCCAGCTGTTCGAATTGGACCGCGACCGTTATACCTGCTCGGGCGGCGTGGCGGCCATGGACATGATGCTGCAACTGGTTGCCCGCGAACCCGGTGGCCAGGACATCGCGGCCAAGGCCGCTGAGCTGTTGCTGTGCGACCGCGTACGCGGGGAGCGTGAGCGCCAGCGGGTACCGCTGCGCACCCTGCTGGGTAGCGCTCAGCCCAAGCTGAGCCAGGTGGTGGCGATCATGGAGGCCAACCTGGAGGAACCGTTGGGGCTGGAGGAGTTGGCCAGCCTCAACGAGATAACCGTGCGTCAGCTGGAGCGGCTGTTCCACAAGTACCTGCAACGCACGCCCAGCCAGTATTACCTGGAGCTGCGGCTGTCTCGGGCACGGGAGTTGCTGCTGCGCAGTGACGTGCAGGTGCGCGAGGTGGCGCTGGCCTGCGGGTTCAGCTCGCCGGCGCATTTTTCCAAGAGTTACAGCCGGTTCTTTGGTTTGTCGCCGTTGGGGGAGCGGCGGCAAGCTTCGTTGCATTGATTCAGCATTTGCAATGGCTTTACCGGCCTCTTCGCAGGCGTGCCCGCGAAGAGGCCGGTGCAGGTTGGTCAATCCTCCAGGGCCGTGTGGGCCGTCTCCCGGCACATCAGCATGGCCACCAGAGCAACCAACGCTGCCGCCAGCAAATACCCCGCCGGTGCCAGCTTGCTGCCGGTCACCTGTATCAACCAGGTGGCAATGAACGGCGCTGTCCCGCCAAACAGCGCATTGGCCACATTGAAACTCAGGGCAAAGCCACTGAAACGCACACGGGTGGGGAAGATTTCCGCCAGCAGGCACGGCAAGGTCCCGTCATTCATTGCCAACATCGCCCCGAAAACAATCTGGATCGTCAGAATCACCAGCAACGGCTGCCCGTCGAGCAGGCGGAACAACGGCACGGTCAACCCCAGGAACAACAGCGAAGCCACCACCAGCATGGTCTTGCGACCAAACTGGTCGGACAGCCGCCCCATCAGGAAAATCAAGCCGATGTACGTGGCCAGCGACACCGTCGAAGCGATGAACGAATCCCGCTCGCTCATGCCCATTTCACTGGACAGGTAGGTCGGCATGTAGCTGAGCAGCAGGTAGAACGCCACCGCGTTCAGGCAGGTGACACCAATACCGATGGCCAGGCTGCGCCGGTGCTGGCCCAGCAGTTCGCGCAGCGGTGTCGGGGCCATGCCGGCCTTGTGCTCCAGGCGCTGCTCCATCTCCAGGAACTTGGGCGTGTCTTGCAGGCTCATGCGGATGTAGCGCCCCACCAGGCCGAACGGCGCGGCCAACAGAAACGGCAAGCGCCAGCCCCACTCGTGCAGAGCCTCATTGCTGAGCAGCTCGTGCAGCACCGCGACGAACGCCGCCCCGAACAGCAGCCCCGCCGCCGTGCTGGCCGGCACGATGCTGGTGTACAAGCCCCGCCGGCCAGGTGGCGCGTATTCCGCCAGGAACGCCGCAGCACCGGCGTACTCGCCCGAGGCGGAAAAGCCCTGCACCAGGCGTATCAACAGCAACAAGCCCGGCGCCCACAGGCCGATTTGCGCATAACCGGGCAACAGGCCGATGCAGAAGGTGGACACCGACATGATCAGGATCGACCACGACAACGCATTGCGCCGGCCATGGCGGTCACCGAAATGCCCCCAGACAATGCCGCCCAGCGGGCGTACCAGGAACGACAGGGCAAATACCGCAAAGGTCGCCAGCAGGCCGGTGGTCTTGTCGGTCTGCGGGAAGAACGTGGCGGCGATGATGGTGGCCAGATAGCCGTAGGCAGCGTAGTCGAACCACTCGACGAAATTGCCCATGAAGCTGGCCCGTGCGGCCTTGCGCAAGGCCTGGCGTTCGGTGTTGTGCGCAGGGCCTTCGAAGGTGGAGGGATTCAGGGTGGTGCTGGACATGACGGGGTACCCTCTGGTTCTTTTAATTGGAGGCAGGGTCTTGTGGTCATACAGTGTTTTTTGTTGTCTGGGGCTGGCCTTCTTCACGGGCAGGCCCGCGAAGAAGGCGCCACCTTGCGTTATTTGCGAATGATGTTGTGCTCCGGCCCATACGGGAACTTGGTGATGTTCTCGGCGCCATTGTCGTTGACGATCAGGATGTCATGCTCGCGATAGCCCCCCGCCCCCGGCCGCCCTTCGGGCAGCATGATCATCGGCTCGATCGACACCACCATGCCCGGTTCCAGCACCGTGTCGATGTCCTCGCGCAGCTCCAGCCCCGCTTCGCGGCCATAGTAGTGGCTCAAGGTGCCGAACGAGTGGCCATAGCCGAAGGTGCGGTACTGCAGCAGGTCGTGGCGCAGGAAGATCTCGTTCAGTTCCCGAGCGATATCGCTGCAGCGCATGCCGGGGCGCACCAGTTTCAGCCCGGCTTCGTGCACTTCGACGTTGGCCTGCCACAGGCGGAGGTACTCGTCCGGGCAGTGGTCGAGGAACAGCGTGCGCTCCAGCGCGGTGTAATAGCCGGCGATCATCGGGAAGCAATTGAGGCTGAGGATCTCGCCCTTGCCCACCCGGCGGCTGGTCACCGGGTTATGCGCGCCATCGGTGTTGAGCCCGGACTGGAACCAGGTCCAGGTGTCCATCAGCTCGGCCTCCGGGAAGCGCTTGGCAATTTCCCGCACCATCGCCTGGGTGGCATGCAGCGCCACCTCGTACTCGGGCACGTGCTCACGCAGGGCCTCGACCACCGCCGCCCCACCGATATCGGCCACCTGTGCACCGTGGCGGATAAGCGCCTGCTCCTCGGCCGACTTGATCATGCGCATGCGCATGCACGGCGCACCGATGTCCACCAGCTCGGCTTTGGGGTAGCAGGCGGCGAGTTTGCCGTGGTTCTGCAGGTTGAGGTGATCATGCTCTACGCCGATACGCGAGGCCAGCGGCAGTGCTTGCTGGATGGCGACGAAGTAGTTGTCGCGCTGCCAGTCGGTGTAGACGATGTTGTCGGTGCCGACCGTACGCCGCCAGGGCTGCCCGCCATCGATGTTGGCGCTGATCGAAACCACCTTGTGCTGGGTGATCACCAGCGCATAGGGGCGACCGAACGAGCAGTAGAGAAAATCGCTGTAGTAGTTGACGTTGTGGTACGAGGTGAAAATTGCCGCCTCGATGTCCTGCTCGGCCATGTAGGCCCGCAGCCGGGCGTGGCGGGCCGCATATTCCTGGGCGGAGAAGGTTGGCTGCACCTTGTCGCCATTACGGATTTTCAGGGTCTTGGGCATTTGCATGGTCGGGGTTCCTTGTCGTTGTGAGCACGCTGTTCAGGCCGGCCGCCTGAGAAGCATTGCAACAGAACCGACGAGGACGTTTTTGTATCTATCCGACCTGGAATTGGCGGGATCGCCACTGGCCCTGGGGGCTGCTTTGCAGCCCCTTCACGGCACAAGGCCGCTCCCACGGGTACCGCACAACCTTCTGGATTGCGCAGTACCTGCAGGAGCGGCCTTGCGCCGCGAAAGGGGCGCAAAGCGCCCCCGCTTCAAATAACACTATTTCAGGTCAAAACGATCCAGCTCCATGACCTTCTGCCAAGCCGCGACAAAGTCCCGCACAAACTTGTCAGCACCATCACTACTGCCATACACCTCGCTCAACGCCCGCAACTGGGCATGCGAACCAAACACCAGATCGACCCGGCTACCGCTCCACTTCACCTGCCCTGTCTTGCGGTCACGGCCTTCAAAGGTTTCATTGTCCGCCGAGGTAGGCTTCCACTCCACGCTCATGTCCAGCAGGTTGCGGAAGAAGTCGTTGCTCAGGGTGCCCGGCTTGTCGGTGAACACACCGAGCTTGCTGCCGCCATGGTTGGCGCCGAGCACACGCAGGCCACCCACCAGCACGGTGAGTTCCGGCGCGGTCAGGGTCAGCAACTGGGCCTTGTCCAGCAGCAGCTTCTCGGCCTTGACGCTGTAGCGGGCCTTGCTGAAGTTACGGAACCCATCGGCCAGCGGTTCCAGCACGGCGAACGACTCGACGTCGGTCTGCGCCTCAGACGCATCGACCCGGCCTGGGCGGAAGCCCACGCTGCCACTGTAACCGGCATCCTTGGCGGCCTTTTCAACCGCTGCGGTACCCGCCAGTACAATCAGGTCGGCCAGGGAGATTTTCTTGCCGCCGTTGTTGAACTCGCCTTGGATTTTTTCCAGTGCCGCCAGCACCTTGTCCACACCCTGGTTTGCAGCCCAGCCCTTCTGCGGCGCCAGGCGCAAGCGGGCGCCATTGGCACCACCACGTTTGTCGGAGCCACGGAAGGTTGACGCGGAGGCCCAGGCGGTGGAGACCAGCTCACCCACACTCAAGCCCGAGGCCAGCACCTTGGCTTTGAGGGCCGCGATGTCTTGCTCGCCGATCGTGGATGGGTCGGCTTTGGGCAGCGGGTCTTGCCACAGCAACTCTTCATTGGGCATTTCTGGGCCCAGGTAGCGTGCCAGCGGCCCCATGTCGCGGTGAATCAGCTTGTACCAGGCACGGGCAAAGGCGTCCGCCAACTGGTCAGGGTTGTCCTTGAAGCGGCGGGCGATCGGTTCGTAGATCGGGTCGAAGCGCAGCGCCAGGTCGGAGGTCAGCATCGACGGTGCATGCTTTTTGCCCGGATCGTGCGCGTCGGGCACCGTTCCCGCCCCTTTGCCCTCTTTCGGCCGCCACTGGTGTGCGCCCGCCGGGCTCTTGGTCAGTTCCCACTCAAAGTTGAACAGGTTATTCAGGTATTCGTTGCTCCACTTCGTCGGGGTGGAGGTCCAGATCACTTCCAAGCCACTGGTGATGGCATCGCCGCCCTTACCAGTGCCAAACTTGTTGGCCCAACCCAGCCCTTGCAGCTCAAGGCCTGCCGCTTCGGGCTCGGGGCCCACGTTGTCGGCGGGGCCGGCACCATGGGTTTTGCCGAAGGCGTGGCCGCCGGCGATCAGCGCCACGGTTTCTTCATCGTTCATGGCCATGCGGCCAAAGGTTTCACGGATGTCCCTGCCCGAGGCTACCGGGTCGGGGTTACCTTCCGGGCCTTCCGGGTTCACGTAGATCAGGCCCATCTGCACGGCGGCCAGCGGGTTCTCCAGGTTCCGCTCGGCCGACAGGTCGCGGTTCTGTTCCTCGCCATGCTTGGCAGGCTCGGCCACCAGGTCACCCTGGCCTGGCGCCTGCGCCTTGAGCTGATCCTTGCCGTAGCGGGTGTCGCCGCCTAGCCAAACCTTTTCCGAACCCCAGTACACATCTTCGTCCGGCTCCCACACATCGGCGCGCCCGCCAGAGAAGCCAAACGTCTTGAAGCCCATGGACTCCAGGGCAACGTTGCCGGTGAGCACGATCAAGTCGGCCCAGGAAATCTTGTTGCCGTACTTCTGCTTGATCGGCCACAGCAAGCGCCGCGCCTTGTCCAGGCTGACGTTGTCGGGCCAGCTGTTGAGCGGGGCGAAACGTTGCTGGCCAGAGCCCGCGCCACCGCGGCCATCGCCAATGCGGTAGGTGCCGGCGCTGTGCCAGGCCATGCGAATGAACAGCGGGCCGTAGTGGCCGAAGTCAGCGGGCCACCAGTCTTGCGAGTCGGTCATCAAGGCGGTGAGGTCTTTTTTCAGGGCCTGGAAGTCGAGGCTCTTGAATGCCTTGGCATAGTCGAAGTCCGGGTCGGGGCTGGACTTCGAGGAATGCTGGTGAAGAATTCTCAGGTTGAGCTGGTCAGGCCACCAGTCACGGTTGGTGGTGCCGCCACCTGCGGTTTGATGGAACGGGCATTTCGATTCGTTCGACATCTGCGGGTACCTTTGGGTCGGTTATCCAGATTTCCGGTCTATGCCAGGTGTTCTTTCAGCCGAGCATGTGGGCTCGTGCCACCCCTCATCAGGTCTACACGGGGCTTGCGAAGCTGTCACGACGGGTTGGCGCGGCGTTGCACACAGGTGCTGTCACGCCGCCCGGTCGCGGAAGTCGCGGGGCCACGGGAAAGACTAGCCGAGCTTGGGCAGAGTTCTAATAGAGTGGCTGTTGGAGCTTGATAGGCTGGCTCTGTCAGGTGAGCCTGAACAGCGGCGCGACCAGCCCACCAAGAGGCCGGCACATTCGTACGATGCAAGCCGGCCTCCCGCATGCTTCAATTCACCGCCAGCCCTCTATTCCCGGAACCTGAAGCCAATGAACCGCAACGACCTCCGCCGCGTCGACATGAACCTGCTGGTGCTGTTCGAAGCCCTGATGATCGAGCGCAACCTGACCCGCGTCGGCGAAAAGCTGTTCATCACTCAATCCACTGTCAGCGCCGCCCTCGCCCGCCTGCGCGAACTGTTCGACGACCCGTTGCTGATCCGCAGTGGCCGCGCCATGGAACCCACACCACGGGCCATGCAGATTTTCGCCGAGCTGGGCCCGGCCATGGACGTGATATCCGCCGCCATCAGCCGCGCCCGTGAGTTCGACCCCACCAACAGCAGCAACGTGTTCCGCCTGGGCCTGTCGGACGATGCCGAGTTCGGCCTGTTTCCGGCCCTGCTGCAAGCCCTGCGCGAAGAGGCCCCAGACATCAGCGTCGTGGTACGGCGGGCCAACTTCCTGCTGATGCCTGGCCTGCTGGCCAGTGGCGAAATCTCGGTAGGCGTAAGCTACACCACCGACCTGCCGGCCACGGCCAAGCGCCGCAAGCTGCGCGACATCGGCGTGCGGGTGCTGCGCGCCGATGACCGCCCCGGCCCGTTGACCCTCGACGAGTACTGCGCCCGCCCGCATGTGATGGTGTCGTTTTCCGGCGACATGAGCGGCAACATAGACCTGGACCTTGCGCGCATTGGCCGTTGCCGCAAGGTGGTGCTGGCGGTACCGCAATTCGGTAGCCTGCGCGCCTTGCTGCGCAACACCGAGATGATCGCCACGGTCCCGGACTATGCCGCCTGCGCCTTGGCCGACGACGGCAGCCTGCGCGCCGACCCGGCGCCGTTCGATATCACCGAAGCCGAGCTGTCGATGGTCTGGAGCGGCGCCCAGGACAACGACCCAGCCGAGCGCTGGCTGCGCGAGCGCATTCTGCAGTTCATGGCCCGGTAGCTGAAGCAGCCTTACTTGCCCCGCTGCATCCACGCCGCGCCCAACCCACTGAGGCAGATCACCGAAATACCCACCAGGCTCAAGGTATCCGGCACCTGGCTATAGACGACAAACCCAAGCAACCCGGCAAACACGATCTGGCAATAGCTGAACGGCGCCAGCAACGCCGGCGCCGCATGGCGGAAGGCTTGGGTCAGCAGCAGGTGCGCGGTCATGCCGAAGCCGCCCAGTGCCAGCATCAGCAGGGCATGGTCCCAACGCGGCACCTCCCAGAAGAACGGCACCAGTGCACTCATAGCCAAGGTGTTGCACAGCCCTGCATAGAAGTTGCTGGTGGTCGGGCTGTCATGCGCGGCAAGGATGCGCGTCAGCAATTGGTAGAAGCAAAAACCCAACGCCGAACCGAACGGGTACAGAATGGCCGGGGTAAACATCGCCCCACCCGGGTGCACCACCACCAGTACGCCAATGAAACCCAGTACCACCGCCACCCACTGCCCCACCGTCACCCGCTCTTTGAGCAGCGGCGCCGACAGCGCGGTGACCAGCACTGGGGCAAGGAAGTTGACCGCCGTCGCCTCGGCCAGCGGCAAATACTGAAGGCCGGTGGTAAACAGCAGGCTGGTACTCAACAGGCTCAGGGCCCGCAAGGTTTGCAGTAGCGGCCGACGGGTGCGCAATACGTTCAGGCCAGACTTGGGCAGGAAGATGCCGGCCATCAGCAGCGTATGCACCACATAACGCGCCCACACCACCATGACGATCGGGTACAGGCCGCCGAGGAATTTGGACAAGGCATCGTGGCTGGCGAACAGGAACGTCGCCACCACCACCAAGGCTATGCCGCGCAGGGGTTGGTTGACGCCGGACAGCGGTGTGCTGGAACTCATGGCTCTCTCGATGACGGCGCGGCGCCATGCCACGCCCAGGGAAGGCCGCGCAGGCCTGGCCTGGCGGATGCAACAGCTCGAATTCTAGAAGAGATGCCGCAGCATAAGGAAGTTGATTTACCGCTTGTCCAGGCTGAGTGCGATTTCTGTTCGCTGATCGACCACTTTCCACCTTGCACGCATGGCCCGTGTGCTGTTGATCACCGACCATCGACCCACCTCCTGCACCCTCTACAAGGAATTTACATGCAAAGGCTCACCACCCGTAACGGCCTGGACCTGCCTGCAATCGGCCTGGGCACCTGGCCGATGACCGGCAGTGAATGCACCCAGGCCGTGCACCAGGCACTGGACGTGGGTTACCGACACATCGACACCGCCACTGCCTACGAAAACGAAGCGGCCGTTGGCCAGGCGCTGCGCGACAGCGATGTGCCACGCGAGCAAATCCATCTGACCACCAAGGTTTGGTGGGACCGCCTGGAGCCCAAAGCCATGCGCCAGTCGCTGGAAGACAGCCTGCGCGCGCTGGGTACCGAACAGGTTGACCTGTTTCACATCCACTGGCCCGGCAAGGACTGGGACCTGGCCCGCAGCATCGACACCCTGGTAGCCCTGCGTGACGAGGGCAAGACGCGCCACATCGGTGTGGCCAACTTCCCGCTGGGGCTGCTGCGCCAGGTGGTGGAAACGCTGGGTGCGCCATTGTCGGCCATTCAGGTGGAATACCACGTGCTGCTCGGCCAGCAACCGCTGCTCGACTACGCCCGCAGCCATGACCTGTTGCTCACTGCCTATACGCCGCTGGCACGTGGCCAGGCAGCCGCGCAGCCGGTGATCCAGGCGATTGCCCGCAAGCATGGCGTGCTGCCCAGCCAGGTGGCGCTGAAATGGCTGCTGGACCAGGACGGCGTGGCGGCGATCCCCAAGGCTAGCAGCCGGGAAAACCAGCTGGCCAACCTGGCAGCGTTGAATGTGCAGCTGGATGAAGACGACCGCGCGGCGATTGCCGGGCTGCCGAAAGATCAGCGCGTGGTGAGCCCGGCGTTTGCGCCGGACTGGAACAGTTAACCCTGAAAGCTGGCGCGGTCCCTTGCACGGCCGCGCATCGGGTTAGCTCAGGGTTACCACCTGCTTCAACCGCTCGCTCGCCGGCGCTGGCCGCCCGTACAGGTAGCCCTGAAAGTGCGAGCAGCCCTCCGCCGCCAGTCGGCGCATCTGTTCCTCTGACTCCACACCTTCGGCCGTGGTCTTGATCATCAAACTGTTGGACAGGTCGGTAATGGCGCGGATGATCGACATCGCTTCGCGGCTGTCGCACATGTCATGCACGAACGACTTGTCGATCTTGATCCGGTCGAACGGGAACGAACGCAGGTAACCCAACGATGAGTAACCGGTGCCAAAGTCGTCCAGCGAAATGGACACACCCAGGTCTTTCAACGCACGCAGGGTACGCACGTTTTCCTCGCTGTTGCCCAGCAATACCGACTCGGTAATTTCCAGCTCCAGTCGCTGCGCCGGCAGGCCCGAGTCGGCCAGCGCCAAGGCCACGGTGTGCACCAGGTTGGCGTTCTTGAACTGCACCGCCGACAGGTTGACCGACACCGTCTGCTCACTGTCCCAACTGGCGGCCTCCTGGCAGGCCAGGTTGAGTGCGCGGTTGCCCAGTTCATGGATCAGTCCGGTTTCTTCGGCAATGGGGATGAAGTCCATGGGCATGACCATGCCGCGAGTCGGGTGCTCCCAACGCAGCAGCGCCTCATAACCGGTAACGCTGCTGGTCTGCTGGTCGACCACCGGCTGGTAATGCAACTGCAACTGGCCCAGGTGCAACGCGGTGCGCAAGTCGGTTTCCACCAGGCGGCGCTGGCGGGCGGCAACGTCCAATTCGACGTCGAAGCACTCGTAGCGGTTTCGCCCATTGCGCTTGGCTTCGTACAACGCCATGTCGGCGTAGCCCAGCAACTGCTCGGCCTGGTCGTTGTCATCCGGGGCGATGGCAATGCCGATGCTCACCCCCACGCTGAACTGGTGGCCTTCGATCTGGAACGGCGGGCTGATGGCGTTGATCAGGCGATGCGCGGTGTTGCACGCGGCATCCCGCCCCTCCAGGCCCGTCAGCACCACGGCAAACTCGTCACCGCCCAAGCGGGCCAAGGTGTCGTGTTCACGCAACTCGCGGCGCAGGCGCTTGCCCAACTCGCGCAGCAGTTTGTCGCCAAAGGCATGGCCGAGGGAGTCGTTGATGTTCTTGAAGTTGTCCAAGTCCAGGCACAGTGCGGCGGTCAGCTTGGCGTTTTCGCTACCACGCACCAGTGCCTGGCGAAGGCGCTCATTGAACAGCGTGCGATTGGGTAACCCGGTGAGCGCGTCGTGGTGCGCCATGTGGTGGATCTGCGCATGGGCGGCCAGCTCTTCGGTGGCATCTTCGGCTACGAACAACACGTAGTCGGCCTGGCCCTCGCGGTTCTGGCTGAGCAAGGTGCGGCTGCGCAAGGTGCGTGGGCCACGGGCGGTATCGACACGCGTTTCAGCGGCATGCCCCTTGGGGCTGCGGGCACCGCGCGCCAGCTGCTGTTCCAGATAATCGGCAGCGGCCGGTGCCAAGCATTCGCCGGGCAACTGGCCAATCATGCTGCGCCCTGGCCCGCCAAACAGGCGCTCGGCCTGCTGGTTGGCCAGCAAGATGCGCTGGCTTTCCAGGTCCTGGACAATGACGCTGGCGGGGATGTTGGCGATCACCGAATCAAGAAACTGCGAGAGCTTGGCCATTTCCTGGCTGTATTGCTCGGCCAGCTCCTTGGCCTGCAACAACTCCTGTTCCTGGCGATGACGCTCGGAAACATCGCGGGTGACCTTGGCGAAACCCACCAGTTGCCCGGCATCGTCGTACACCGCTTCAATCACCACATGGGCAAGAAAGGCCGAGCCATCTTTACGCAGGCGCGAACCCATTTCTTCAAAACGCCCCGTGCTGCGCGCCTGCTCCAGGTTAAGCGCTGGCAACCCGGCTGCGCGCTCGGCATCGGTGTAGAACAGCGAGTAATGCTGGCCGACGATTTCATCGGCATGGTAGCCCTTGGCGCGCTGGGCACCGGGGTTCCAGTTGGCGACGATACCCTCGGGGGTGAGCAGGTAGATGGCGTAATCCACCACGCTCTGGATCAACAGCCGGTACATGATGTCGGGGTTTGCAGCTAGCGACATGAACTTTACCTGAACCTTCGAAGCGCATGAAAGGGACCCCGGCTTGCGGCGGCCGGGTTTTGGAAAGCGTTGATGGCATTATGCCGCTCATGACGATTTTGTGAAGTGGCTCACAAAAATGTCGCTTTCTCACCCTTCAGTGGCGGGCACCGCTCACCAGGAAATTGAGCAAGTCCGGTTCATCGTCCAAGACGATTGCCTGTGCCGGGCGCGACAGGTTCGCCAGCACGGCCTTGCAGAACGCCACGGCGGGCGGGTCCTGGGCGTAGCAGCGCAGCAGCCAGTCACCCTCGCCGCCCAGCAACTGCAACGCCACCGCTTGGCCAATGCCCTGACGGCGGTACTTTTTCAGGATGAACAGATCGGCCAGCTCCCGTGCATCGATACCTCGCAGTTCGCTGCGCTCCACCAGCACGAAGCCGGCGATGAAACCGTCCGCCAGCACCAGGTACGCGGCCCAGCCGTCGTCCTGCCAGTAGCGTTGCAGGTGCTCGTCGTGGATGTAGAAGCGGCCATCCACCTCGACATCTTCCTGCTCCCAGTCGGACGACTCATAGGAATAGTACTGGTAGAGGTTGCGGATCAGCGGGGCCTGGTCGGCGGTGGTTGGCAGCAGCGCGATGGGCAGCATGATGGGGCAAGGCTCGGGTAAAACCTGAATTCTACGCCATGACTCACCGCCACTGCATGGAACCGGGCGCGCCCCACTTTACAGGCGCGCGCCAGTAGGCAGGTCAGTACCTGATCATCACCGACTTCAGTTCGGTGTAATCCTCGATGAACGCACTGCCGAACTCACGCCCTACCCCCGATGCCTTGGTCCCGCCAAACGGCACCGCCGGGTCGAGGAAGGTGTGCATGTTGACCCACACCGTACCCGCCTCGATCTGCGGGATCAGGCGCAGAGCCTTGGACAGGTCGTTGGTCCACAGGCTGGCGGTCAGCCCGTAAGGGCTGTCATTCATCATTTCCAGCAACTGCGCTTCGTCATCGAACGGCAATATGCACACGATCGGGCCAAAGGTTTCTTCGTGCAGCAACGGGTCGCGGGCGTCGTTGGCCAGCACCACCGTGGGCTCGACGAAGTAACCTGGTCGCTCGACGGCCTTGGCCCCGCACACCACGGTGTTAGAAGCATGGGCCCGCTCGAAGAAGCCAAGAATCTTCTGCAGATGCGTGGCATTGGCCAAAGGGCCGAACTGGGCATCCGGGTCCAGTGCCGAACCAATCTTCAATTGCCCCAGCGCGGCAGCCAGCTTGCCCGTGAATTCGTCCACACGGCTGCGGTGCACATACAGGCGCTCCGGCGAGGCGCACACCTGCCCCTGGTGCACATAGGCCGTTTGCACGATGCCGGCTACCGCGCCGTCGACATCCACGTCGGCCAACAGCGCCGCCGCGTTTTTGCCACCCAGCTCCAGCGTGGCGCGGGTCAGGTTGGCCGCCATGGCCGCCTTGCCCACGGCGATGCCGGTCGGCACCGAGCCGGTGAACGCTACCTTGGCCACCTCGGGGTGCTCGATCAGCATCTGGCCCGCTTGACCGCGCCCGTTGACCACGTTGAACGCGCCGGCCGGTACCCCGGCTTCGACCGCCAGCTCGGCGATGCGCAGCAAGGTCAGCGGGGTGAACTCGCTGGGCTTGACCACGATGGTGCAGCCGGTGACCAGCGCCGACGCGATCTTCCAGATGCCAATCATCACCGAGAAATTCCACGGCACGATCCCGGCCACCACACCCACCGGCTCACGCAGGGTAAAGGCGGTATAACGTTCACCACCAAACGAAGGCAGCGAGGGTGTCATGGTCTGCCCGGTGATCTTGCTCGCCCAACCGGCGAAGTAGCGCAAAAACACCACGCTCTGGGCAATTTCCAGCCCGCGCGACAGGTTGATCGACTTGCCCGAGCACAGGGTTTCCAACTGCGCCAGCTCTTCGGCATTGGCCTCTATCAGGTCGGCCAGGCGGTTCAGCACCACGCCTTTCTGGTATGGCGAGACTTCGGCCCAGCTGCCCTTGAAGGCTTGCCGGGCGCTGCGCACGGCACGTGCCACCTCGGCAGCGCTTGCCTCGGCCACACGGCTGATGACCGCGCCGCTGGACGGGTCGTGAATGTCCACCGAAGGCCCGGCCTCGCCCGCCTGGTAGCGGCCCTCGATGAAATGGCCATGGGGCCTGGCGAGGAACTCGACCACGGCGGGTAACAGCGGGATATCGCTCATGACATGCACTCCTGGATGGCGGCGCCAACGTGGCGCCGGGCCGATCTTCAAGCGCCTGCCCGCCCGCCTGCCAGCCCTCTGCAGCGTTTTGTCAGGCAGCCTCAAGAGAATGTCACGCAGGCCAAATCCCCCCTGCTGGCCAGGCGGCACACTGCGATGACTGCGATTTCTGCACAAACCATAACAACATCGGAGATAGCCAATGCGTCGCGTCGACAGGCTCAGCATCTCGGCAGCCCTGGCCTTGGCCTTGGCGGCAGGCAGCAGTGCGGTGCGGGCCGACCTGCCCGCCGAAGAGATCGGCCACAACACCTTGCCGTTCCCGCCAGACCCTCACCGGGTCTACATCCTGGATGTGGACTTCAAGAACCCCATCGCCGGCAAGGTGGTGGTGGTGGACCCCAAGGCCAAGCGCATGCTCGGCATGACCACCAACGCCTTCGTCGCCCCCACCGCGCTGAGCCCGGACAACCGCACGCTGTATTCGGCCAACCTGTTCTACTCGCGCGGCACCTACGGCGAACGCACGGATGTGCTGGTGGCCTGGGACACCCAGACCCTGCAGCCGACCTGGGAGGTGGTGCTGCCTGCCAAGCGCGCCTCGACCCTGACCGAGAAGTACGCCATGGGTGTCAGCGCCGACAACAAGCTGGCCTACGTCTTCAACCTGACGCCGTCGACTTCGGTCACCGTGGTAGACACCCAGGCGCGCAAGGTCGCCAGTGAAGTGCCCATCAGCGGCTGCGTGCTCAATTACCCGGTAGGCAAGCGCAGCTTTGCGTCCCTGTGCGGTGACGGCCAACTGCTGGTAGTAACCCTGGATGACGCAGGCAAGGAAGTATCACGCACGCAAACGCCATTCTTCGACCCGAACAAGGTGCGCCTCAACGAACGCGCCATCGCCAACGGCGACACCTACTACTTCACCACCACTCAGGGTGAGGTGTACCCGGTGGCGTTCGAGGGCGGCAAGGCCAAGCCGCTGCCCACCTGGTCGCTGGTCAGCGACGAAGAGCGCAAGCAAGGCTGGGCACCGGGCGGCTGGCAGGCCCTGGCCGTGGCACCAGGCCTGAACCGCTTGTATGCACTGATGCACGACCAGCACACCGACGGCAAATGGGAAGACCCGAGCACCACCATCTGGGCGTTCGACCTCAAGACCGGCAAGAAGCTCGGCACTCTGGACTCGCCCAAACCCGTATGGAGCCTGCAAGCCAGCCACGACAAGGCACCGATCCTGGTGGCCACCGACCTGGAAGGCGGCGTGCAGTTCTTCGACCTCACCAGCAACAAGCACAGCGGCGCGATGGACCAGATCGCCGACACGCCTGTGCTCACCCTGGCCCCTTGGTAAGCAGGAGATCGGACCATGCTCGACCCTGTCCTCGTAATTGCCAGCAGCACCGCACTCGCCGCACTGCTGGCCAGCGCTGCCAGCCACAAGCTGCGTGACCGGCGCGCGTTCAACGCCATTGTGCGTGCCTATCAGTTGCTGCCGGCTCCGCTGGCGCCAGGCGCCACCGCCAGCCTGGCGCTGATCGAGCTGGCCTTGGCCCTGGCCCTGCTGCTGCCCGCCTGGCGCACCGATGCAGCACTGGGGGTGGCGCTGTTGATGGCGCTGTACGCCAGCGCCATCGGCCTGAACCTTTGGCGTGGCCGGCGTGACATCGACTGCGGTTGCTCTGGCCCCGGCGCCGCGCAGCCACTGCGCCCGGTGTTGCTGCTGCGCAACCTGGTGATCGCCCTGCTCGCCGGCCTTGCCGCATGGCCCGTGGCCGAACGCGCCTTGGGCGTGCTGGATATTTTCGTGGTGAGCGCGGCGGCAGCCGTGGCGCTGCTGCTTCATGTCGCGGTGGATGGCCTGCTGGCCAACCAACCGCGTCTTGCCAAATTGAACGGGAGATAACCCCATGCAACTGCTTATCGCATCGAACATACTGCTCTGGCTGCTGCTGATCGCAGTCGCCTTCACCGTCATGGCCCTCGTGCGCCAGATTGGCGTGCTGCACGGGCGCATCGCCCCGGCCGGCGCGCTGATGGTGGACAAAGGCGTCACCGTGAACGACCCCGCGCCACAAGTGACTGCCGCCGACCGCCACGGCCGCCCGGTGAACATCGGCTACCGCGGCGAACGCTCGCAGTTGCTGTTCTTCCTCGCCCCCGGCTGCCCAGTGTGCAAATCGCTGCTGCCGGCGGTGAAATCGATTGCCAGGGACAACAGCGGTTCGCTGGACGTGATCTATGTCAGCGACGGTGATTTCGCCGAGCAACAGGCACTGATCGAAGCCAACGGCCTGCAGCAAGCCAGCTACGTAGTCGGCCCGGAGGTGGGCATGACCTACCAGATCGGCAAACTGCCCTATGCCGTATTGATCGACGCAGCCGGCACCCTGCGCGCCAAAGGCCTGGTCAACTCGCGCGAACACCTGGACAGCCTGTTCGAAACCCTGCACCTGGACAGCGCCAGCCTGCAGCACTACTTGCACGGCGACCCGTCGCACAGCCATGACCACGAACACGCCCACACCCACCAGCACAGCGCGCAGCACTGACCGCGGAGCCGACCATGAGTTTTCTCGACAAACTGTTTGAACGCTCCAGCCGCCATGTCGCCGATACCACTTCGCGGCGCAAAGTGTTGGCGCGGCTGGGCTCGCTGATCGTCGCCGGCGCCGCCCTGCCGGTACTGCTGCCCATCGACCGCACCGCCAAGGCATTGGCCGCCGAGCAGCCGAAGATGGGCGACCCAGGTGACCCGACCAGCTGCGACTACTGGCGCAACTGTTCGATCGACGGTTTCCTGTGTTCGTGCTGCGGCGGCTCGATCACCTCCTGCCCGCCTGGCACCGAAGCCTCGCTGGTGACCTGGATCGGCACCTGCCGCAACCCGGCCGACGGCAAGAACTACATCATCTCGTACAACGACTGCTGCGGTAAGCACGCTTGCGGCCAGTGCGCCTGCTCGCGCAACGACGATGAACAGCCGCTGTACCGGCCATTCAACAACAACGACATCAACTGGTGCCTGGGTGCAGCCTCGAAGATCTACAACTGCACCGTCACCATCATCCGTGGCGTGGCGGTGTAGCGCCATGCGCGGTGTGACGCTGTTGCTGCTCCTGTGCCTGCTGGCCCCCGTGGCCCAGGCCAGGACCCTGCCCAACCCCAACCAGCGGCCTGCCCCCGGCAACGAAGTACCACCGGTACCGATCGCCCAGGCCGGCTACTCGGTGCCGGTGAACTACCAATTGCAGTGCGCCGGCTGCCACCGTGACCATGGCGAAGGCTCGGCGGCCAACGACACACCGCGCATGCAGGGCTTTGTCGGCAACTTCCTGCGGGTGCCCGGTGGCCGCGAGTTTCTGGTGCGGGTGCCGGGCATATCCCAGTCGGCGCTGAACGACCAGCAGATCGCCGACCTGCTCAACTGGTTGCTGATGCGCGATGGCATGGCCGGTAACAGTTCGCCTGAACAGTGGGCGGCCTATACCGGCACGGAAGTACACCGTGTGCGCCAGCAAAGTATGCTGAACCTGCCTCATGTGCGCGCCGGCTTGATCGAAGACATGCGGGCCAGGGGCATCGCCATCGGCGACGGCCTTGGCCATTGAAGCATCGCGCAAGCGTTGTACCTTCAGCCCGCCCGCTCAGCGGGCTTTTTTATGCCTGTCAGATAGCCGCGGTGACGAAACATCGGGTGGGAAGTATCTGCACAGTGCTGCACCAATAGCCCTCATAAACATCCCGCCAAGGAGCAAACCAGACCCAGCACATAAATTTAATAGCTATTCATATCAACGACTTGGGGTGTATCCACATGTTTCGTATCGGCAATAGGGCTCGCTTTTTGCTTGAATATTCAAGTGAATTTTAAACTTTATCTCCCAAGAGTCGCCCAAGCGACCCGTTACAACGCTACCCCGTGCGAGGCCCCTATGATCCCTGCAACCCGCATTACCGACGACCGTTTCCAGGCTTGGCTCAGCCAAGTCAATGAAGCCTGTGGCCACTTCAACGGCCGCAAGCTCGACCCAGGGTTCGTCGGCCAGCTGGAAAAGTGCCAGGCAGGCCAGATCTCCATGAGCATCGTCGACATGACCCAGGTGAACCTGTTCCGCGGCCCGCGGGAAATCCGCGCCAGCGGTGCCGACAACTACTATGCGGTGCTGCAGATGGCCGGCACGTCGCACATCGAACACCAGGGTGCACGCATCGAATTGCAAGCTGGCGACCTCACGTTGATCGACGCCAGCGCGCCATTGGACATGCACTTCCACCAGCGCTCGCGGCAGTTGTCGCTGATCTTGCCGCGCGCGCGGGTGGAAAGCGGCACCCGTGGCACCGGTGTCGCCTGCGCCAAGCGTATCGAGGCGCAAACGCCGCTGGCCAACATGGCCCGGCTGATGATGCTGGAAACGGGGCGTACCCGGCACATGAGCGACCATGAGAGCCAGGCCGTGCTCGACGCACTGATCGCCCTGCTGCGCCCAGCCATCAGCCACGACACGGTGCCCGGCAGCCACGAGCGAATGTTCCGCAAGGCCCTGGCGCTGATCGACCAGCGTATTACCTGCGAACAGCTCACCCCCGAGTTCATTGCCCGCGAAGTGGGGATCTCGATGCGTAGCCTGTACCGCATCTTTGCCAAGCATGGCTTGGTGATTGCCCAGTACATCCGCAACCGCCGCCTCGACTTCTGCGCCGAGCACCTGCGCAACCCGGCGATGGACCAGAAGGTGTCGTCGCTGGGGTATGCCTGGGGGTTCTCGGATTCGAGCTATTTCAGCACTGCATTCAAGGCGCGATTTGGGGTAACGCCTGGGGAGTATCGGCGTCAGCATGCCAATTGAGCGGTACCGACAACGCTGTGGCAATACCAGAAAACACCTTGGCAGGCACAACAAAACCCAGCGACCGACGCTGGCGCACAATCAAACCGAATACCGACAAGAACCCACCCAGGACCCGTGCGTGATGCCCACCCTCGCCCCCCACAAGTTCGCAATCCCGTTCCTGCTCGCCACTCTGGTCAGCCCCCTTGCCCTGGCCGAAGACTGCGCCGCGCCACAACGCCAGCAAGGCGAACAGGTGTTTGCCCGTGACTGCGCAGCCTGCCATTCGGCACAAAAGGGCGGCCCGGCAATGATGGGCCCCAACCTGCACGACGTGGTAGGCCGTACACCTGGCAGCGTGCCAGGCGCCAACTACTCGCAGGCCATGAAGAGCCGCCAGGCCAGCTGGACGGCGCAAGCCATCGGCGCCTTCATCGAGCAACCACAGGCCGCAGTCCCCGGCACCTACATGCCCTACGCCGGGCTGCCGGATGCTGGCGAACGCCAGGCGGTGACCTGCTTCCTCGCCGGGCTCAAATAACGCATTCCTTCAAGGCATTCCCACCAAGGCCCCTTCACGGGGCCTTGTGTTTTTATCGGCCTGGCACAACGCCAAAGGCAACTGGCAGCCAGGGCAAAAGCCCGCGCCGAGGCTTCCTGCATGATCACTGGCATGTCTTCAGGACTTCTGCCAAACCCATAACAAAGGAAGCCAGACCATGCACCACCGCCCATTCCGCCTCACCTTGGCCGCACTGTTGGCCGGGGCTTCGCTGGGCACCTGCGCGCAGGAGCTTTACAGCGATGCCGAGCGCCACCTGAACGCCAATGTCGAAGCCGTGTTCGGTGTATTCCACAGCGAGGAAAGCTACGCCGTCGCGCGCGACCAGCCCGGCTCCACATCATGGCGCGAGGGCTATGTAAAATACGGCCTGAGCGGTGACCAACGCCTGGGCAGTGCCGGTTCGCTGTACGGCGCTTTCGCCTTGCTCAGCTCTGGCACCTGGGGCGACGGCGACGCCGCCGGCTTCAGCGATGGCAGCGAACGCACCACCAAGATCGAGGACGCCTACCTGGGCTGGAAGTCCGGCAACCTGGTGCCACTGCTTGGCGAAGACGGCATCGACCTGTCGTTTGGTAAGCAGATGGTCGCGGTAGGCGATGGTTTCCTGATCCAGGGCGATTCCTTGAATGTTGGCCACGGCCTGGCCAATGGCGAGTTCAACCGTGGCGGCGCGTACTACCTGGCTGCGCGCAAGAGCTTCGACAAAACCGCCGTGTTGCGCCTTGGCGGCAGCAAAGGCTGGCGCGGCGACCTGATGTGGCTGCAGTCGGACAACCGCGCCCAGGCCAACACCGAAATGCATGTGGCCACCCTGGAGCATGTGGCAGACGCGGGTACGGTCGGGCTGACCTACATCGACACCACCCATATCGACAAGCAATACGCCTCGCCGATGCAGCAGGAACGCGACGGCATGAAGACCTACAGCATTCGTGGCCAGGGCAATGCCGGGGTGGAGAACCTGTTCCTGTCTGGCGAATATGCCAAGCAGGACAAACCGCACGCCGCGACTGAAGACGCCTGGTATCTGGAAGCTGGCTGGACCTTTGCCGACCTGCCCTGGGCACCGAACGTCAGCTACCGCTACAGCCGGTTCTCGGAGCAATACGACACGCTGTTCTATGGCCTGGGCCGTGGGTTGGGCACCTGGTTTCAAGGCGAGGTGGCGGGCAACTATGCCGGGCCGTTCAACAGTAATGCGCGGATCCAGAAGGTGGGGTTGACGGTAAGCCCGGCTTCGTCACTGAACGTGGGGCTGATGGGCTTCAAGTTCGACACGATCGACCGCAGCCTGGGCAATGTAGATGGCCACGAGGTGGACCTGTATGCGGAGTGGACCCTCAACGAGCACCTGATGATAGTGCCACTGGTGGGGCTGTACACGCCTGAGCGCAGTGCCGAGCAAGGCGGTACACAGTTGGGCAATGACAACAACAACCTGTACAGCCAGGTTGTGTTCGTCAGTACCTTCTAAAGCACTTGCACCGCTCGTTTGTAGGAGCGGCCTTGTGTCGCGAAAGGGCCGCAAAGCGGCCCCGGCAATTTATGCACCGTACTGAAATCCCGGGGCCGCGCTGCGGCCCTTTCGCGACACAAGGCCGCTCCTACAGGGATCGCGTCTGGGCTTAGTCGTTAGGCACCGGCAAGGGGGCCTCACTGTTCCAGGCCGTAACCGGTCGGCTGAACTGGTTCTCAGTCTGAAAATGCGCCATGCGCCACTGCCCCTCCTCCAGCGCAAAGCGCACCGTCAGCCGCGCAGCATTCAGGTGCGATGCACCGTCGGCAAAGGTGCTGGTCTGCAACATCACCCAGCGCCCCACACCCTGCTCGCCGTCCATCTCGATCACCTCACTGGTGAGAAAGTGCACGTTCAAGGCAAAGTGCGCCGGGGTTTTCATGTAGGTGGCAAACATCGCACGGATCGCCTCACGGCCACGGTAGCCGCCAAAGCTGGCGGCATACCGGGCGCCCTTGCCTTCCCACACGGCTTCACGGGTAAACAAGCCAGCCAGTTCGTCCAGCGGGGTGCTGCAATCGAGCTGATCGCACAGTTCCATATAGCGATTGATGCACACCCGAATGGCCTGCTGACGCTCGAACACCTGCAAGCGGGCCTGCAACTCATGCAAGTCAGTCATTGCTGCCCCCGTTGCCGCCATACAGGTTGAGCAACAAACGCTCGGCCACTGCCAGCAGCTTCTCGTCCGCACCTTTGGCCCCCACCAGTTGCAGGCCCACCGGCAGGCCGGCCTCGCTACCCAGTGGGATGCTCAACGCCGGGTGCCCGGACAGGTTGAACGGCCGCACCAGCGAGGTCATGCCCAGTACGGCGCGAGTGTCGCTGGCCTCCTCCAGCCGCAGCGGGAAGTCCGGCATGGTCGGCAACGCCAGTACATCGTAACGGGCAAGGGCTTGGTCGACTTCCTCGGTAAACCGCTGGCGTACCGCCTCTGCCTCAGCCAGCGCGGCATCATGGGTCTGCCCCGCCGCCGCCAGGCGCCCGGCGATGTCACTGCCAACCTTGCCGGTTTCCAGCAGGTGGCCACAGGCCTGGAAGGTTTCGCGGTTGATCACCACCATGCCAGCCTCATACGCCGCGCCAAAATGCTTGAGCTCGACATTGCCCAGCGGCAAGCCGCTGGCGCTGAGTGCCCCCTGCACCGCCTTATGTATGCCCACTTCAGCCGTTACCCGCAGCACACCGATACGCGCCTTCGCAGGTACCTGGGCGGGCACGAACGTCGGGTCTATCATGGCCATGGCGCGCACCAGCATCGGTAGGCTCGCAGCGAACGGGCCAACACAATCGAGGCTGCTGCTGGCCGGCATCACCCCTTGGCGGCTGACCCGGCCAAAGGTCGGCTTCAAGCCGAACACGCCACAGCAACAGGCCGGCACGCGCACCGAACCACCGGTGTCGGTGCCCAGGCTGAAGTCGACCAGGCCAGCAGCCACTGCAGCCGCCGAGCCGCTGGACGAGCCTCCGGGAATACGCCCCGGAAAACGCGGGTTGGCCGCCGTGCCGGTGTGGCGGTTGATACCGGTAGTGCCGAAGGCCAGCTCGTGCAGGCCGACCTTGGCAGTCAGGCGCGCACCGGCCGCCAGCAGGTGGCTGACCACCTCGGCATGCCGCACCGCCAACGGCGCATCCTCCAGCGCTTGGCTAGAGGCACGGGTGGCGGTGCCGGCGACATCGATGGTGTCCTTGATCGCGACCCGCGGGCCGCTGCCGCCAAGGTCGAGGGGTTCTACGATTATTGTCATTGTCATACCGCCCTTTGGATGATGGAGCCTTGCCAGATACTTGAAATGTCAACTGAATATTCCAGCACCTAGGCGCACCTTTGTAATAGCCAAATGCATGGAAACGTCTATGATGTCGCGACTATTTCCGCACACGTAGTGAAGCGATGAGCACTTCGAAGAACACAGGCCACAGCCATCACGATCCGGCCAGCGATGAGTTTCGCAAGGAAGACTTCCCTTTTTACTGGCTGGCCCGTGTGCATGGCCGCTACACCCAGAACATGGAACGGCTGCTGAAGAAGATCGACCTTGACGTGCCGCGCTGGCGCGTATTGTGGATCCTCAACGAGAACGGCGAATCGAGCATTTCCGAAATCTCCACCCATGCCATCGCCAAGCTGTCGACCATCACCAAAATCGTCTATCGGATGAAAGACGACGGCCTGGTCGACACCGCCCCCAGCCCCGAGGACGGCCGCGTGACCCAGGTACGCATCACCGAGGCTGGGCTGCAGAGCATCGCGCGCATGCAGGATGTGACCCGCGACCTGTTCCAGCGCAGCTTCAAGGGGCTGACCGAGGCGCAGGTGCAGCGGTTGAACAAGATGCTCGAAGTGGTTTTCCATAACCTGGATACCTTCTAGGCCGCAGGAGCGCGTTCAGCAGGCCTTGGAGGTTTCGCACACCCGGTGATACGCGCGGTTGAAGTACACCAGCCCATCATCGGCACCGCCCTGGCGGATGTCCTGGATCTCGCAGTAGAAAATGCTGTGCGAGCCAACTTCATGCACCTGGGCAATGCGGCAGTCGAAGTTCACCAACGCCTCCTGCATCACCGGCGCCCCGCTCTCCAGGACCGTCCACAACGTCGAGGCAAAGCGTGCTTCCATGCTCAGGTTGCGGTTGGCGAACACCCCGGACAACTCCTGATGGGTGCCGGCCAGCACATTCACGCACAATGCGCCGTTGGCCTTGAACTGCTCGTTGGAATACGAAGCACGGTTCATGCAAACCAGCAAGGTGGGCGGTGAGTCGGTCACGCTGCACACCGCCGAAGCGGTGAAGCCGAAGCGCCCGGCCGGGCCGTCGGTGGTAATGACCGAGACGGCGCCACCGAGCATGGCCATCGCGTTGCGAAAACGGGTTACCTCTACCATGGTCATGCTCCTCAGATATCCAGCACCAGCTTGTTCGACTTGGCCCGCGAGCAGCACACCAGGATCTGGTCGTTCGCGGCCTTCTCTTCATCGGTCAGGTACACATCGCGATGGTCGGGCTCGCCTTCGAGTACCTCGCACATGCAGGTGCCGCACACACCCTGCTCGCAGGAAATATCGATGCGTATACCCACCTGGGCCAAGGCATCGAGGATGGTCTGGCCCTCGGCGACCTGCACAGTCTTGTTGCTGCGCGCAGCGACCACTTCGAAGCCCTGGCCAGTGGCGTCGACTTCGACCTGGAAGTACTCCTTGTGAATGTGCTCCTCGGCATAGCCCTGCTGGCGCGCTCCTGCGATCACCCAGTCCATGAAGCCCGACGGGCCGCAGGTGTACAGGTGCGTACCGGGCATGCCAGCGCCGAGTACATCGGCCAGGTTCAGGCGCTGCGTCGCCTCCTCATCGTCAAAATGGGTAACCACCCGTGCCGCGAATGGCGCATCGGCCAGCGCTTCGAGAAACGCACTGCGGCTACGCGAGCGCCCACAGTAATGCAGTTCGAAATCGGCGCCCTGCTGGTGCAAGGCGTGGGCCATGGCAATCATGGGTGTGATCCCGATGCCGCCACCCAGCAGGATCGAACGGGCGGCGCCAGCCGCCAACGGGAACAGGTTGCGCGGTGCGCTGATCTGTACCTCGCGCCCCTCCATCAGGGCCTCGTGCACACCCACCGAACCACCACGGGACGCCGGGTCTTTCAAGACGCCCAGGCGATACACCGTCACATCCGCCGGGTCGCTGCACAGCGAGTACTGGCGCACCAGGCCGGGCGCCACATGGATGTCCACGTGCGCGCCGGCCTCGAAAGCCGGCAAGGCAGCGCCGTCGGCTCGCCCAAGGTCGAGTACGACCACGTCGGCCCCTTGAATCTCGCGCTTGCGCACGACTACGTTCAACAGTTCTTCATTCATGCTCGGTGTCCTGTAGTAACCAGGGGCGCGCGGGCGCCCCGTCAATGTCAACGCATGAACAAGCCGCCGTTCACATCCCAGGTCGCCCCGGTGGTGAAATAGGCCTCGGGCCGTGCCAGTTGCACGATCAGGTCACCCAGAAAGTCGGCATCCCCCAGGCGCTGTACCGGAATGTTGGCCAGAAGGCCCGGCAGCCGTTCGACCGGCACCGCGGCATGCACCGCTGGCGAGTCGACAGGGCCCGGGGCGATGGCATTGACGGTAACGCCGCGAGCGGCAAACTCCTTGGCAAACACCTTGGTCAGGGTGATGATCGCGCCCTTGCTCGCCGCATAGTGCGCGCCGGTGGCCGTGCCGCCGTTTTGCCCTGCCAGCGAAGCCATGTTGATGATCCGCCCGTAACCGGCCTCGGCCAGGTACGCGCCGAACACCTGGCAGCCGAGGAACACGCTACGCAAGTTCAGGCCGACCACGGCGTCGAACTCTTCCGGGCTGATCTGCATCAGCGGCGTGGTCCTGGTCACGGCGGCGTTGTTCACCACCACGTGCAAGCCGCCGAAGCGCTCAAGCACCTGGGCCAGGGCCTGCTCGAAATCGGCCTTGCTGGCGACATCCAGCTTTACCGCCAACGTGCGTCCAGCCTGCCCTTGCAGCTGCTCGGCAGTGGCCTGGGCAAGTGCCAGGTCACGGTCCGAGACCACTACGTCGAAGCCTGCGGCCAGCAGCCGGGCGCAGAAACGCTGGCCCAGGCCCTGGCCGGCGCCGGTTACCAATGCGACTTGGTTCATGGCCTCGCCCTCAGAGGATGTAGCCGATACCGGCGAGGGTATCGTCACTGTTGATCAGGCTGATTACCTTGCGATGGACCCTGAACCCGCCCTCGGCTCGCACCAGGGTGTACGTGAGGTCGGCGCTGTAGTGCTTGAGGCTTTCCTTGCGGAACTCGCGCACGTTCTGCGCAGCGCGCACGGTGACATTGACGCCGTCGTCCGCGAGCACACGGATACGCGAAATCGTGCGCACGGTACGTGGCTGCGGGCTGGTCGAGATCGACTCGCCACCGATGAGCCGCTGCACACGCAGGGCACGCATGTGGTGGTCGTCATAGGCGTAGTTCAAGGTGTTCTCGTAGTCGCTTTCCTTGGGGTCGATCGGGATGATGTAGGTGCCTTTGTCAGTCCACAGGTTGAGCCAGGCGTCGTACTCGCCATGGTCGAGCATGTCGCCTTCCTGCCAGATGAACGCGGTGACTTCGTTGAACAGGTTCAGGTTCATCATTTGGCCTCCGCGGTCATCATCTTCTTCCACTGCTGGTACGCCGCGCGCATGCCGGTCTCGGCACTGACGTCGGAAATCAGGCCATCGGCGCTGGGCTTTTCACCCACCAGGCCACGGTTGAGCATGATCCACAGGTCTTCACCGGCGCGGGCGCCCTTCTGCACCCGCTCCCACGCCTCGGAATCGTCCGGGGTGCCGAAGCCCATCGGCCCCTGGAAATGCTCGTGCAAGCGCAGGCGATAGCGGTTGGCCGCCGCCGGGCCGCCATCCATGGTGATTACCGCATGATGGATTTCGGTTTCGCTCACCGAAATCGGCTGCAGCACACGGAAGAACGCCATCGAACAGGCCACGTTGGGGAACAAATTGAGGTTGAAGCCCGAACCACCGACCGCGCGGACGATGCGCCGCACCTGCGCCTCGTCGATGCCTTCGTCGCGCAGTTCGGCGGCAAGGCTTTCGAAGCGCTCCGGGATCGGTTTGTCGAGGTCGGCCTCCAGGTCGACCAGTTCGGGGATCATCACCATCACGCTGTGGCCGTTGCCCAGGTCTTCGACATAGCCAGGGCCCTTGACGAAGTCGAACAGCTCCAGGGTCTGCTCATCGACCGAGGACAGGAAACTTTTGTGCACCAGCGGGAAGTGGTAGGCGTCAGTGGTGTTTTCCAGCTGGATCTTCCAGTTGCCGGGGAAGCGGAAGCGGTGCTCGCCCGGCACTTTGATGCCATAACCGGCGCCCTGCTTCATGAACAGGTCCATCCACTTCTTCGCCGCACCGAGAAAGTCCTCCAGCGGCTCGATGTCATCCTTGAACGTGGCGAAGACCATGCCGGCGTAGCTTTCGGTGCGCAGGCTGACCAAGGGCAGCTCGGCCTTGTCCAGGCAGTCGCCGTAGCTTTCCGGGTGCGGGATACCGCGCAGCGAACCATCCAGGGCATAGCCCCAGCCGTGGTACGGGCAGACAAAGCTGTTGGTCTTGCCCTTCTTGTGCTCGCAGACGGTGGCGCCACGGTGCCGGCAGCGGTTGAGCAGCACGTTGATGGCCTTCTTGCGGTCGCGTACCACGATCACCGGCTGCTTGCCGATGTAGGTGGTCTTGTAACTGCCGGCTTCGGGGATTTCGCTTTCATGGGCGACCCAGATCCAGGTGCTGTGGAAGATTTTTTCCAGCTCGGCATCGAACAGCGCCGGGTCGGTGTACAGAGAGGTGTGGACACGGTCGGGCTGCACCAGCTCGGCCGGATCGATTGCCAGGTTGATGGCGGGAATCAGGTTGCTCACGGGATTATTCCTCTTCTCAGGCGCGCTGGATGATCAGTTCACGGCCAACACGGGCCTCGACCTTGGCGTAGCGCCACAGCTTGTAAGGCCCCTCGCCCACCGCCGTGGTGCGGAACAGGTTGCAGGCGGCGTGCACGGCCTCGATGTTGGGCACATCGGCCAGCAGGTAGGTGGTCCAGGGGAAGCCATCGGACGGCCCGACCATGGCTTGGTCATCGTCCATGTTGCCCAGCACGCGTACCCCGGGCAGGTCGTGGATGCCGTTCCACATGGCGCTGAAGGCGGCCCACACCTGCAGTTGCTCTTCACGCGGGGCATCGAAGAAGTTCTGGTTGATGCCCATGCAGAACAGCACGCGCAAGGCTTTTGTGTCGCTCATGACAAATCTCCCGAGGGTTACAGGTAGCCCGGCAGGGGCTGTTTGCCGAAGAACATGGCTCCGGCGTTCTGGTAGGTGACGTCGCCCATGAAGGCGTGCTGGGTGACCACTTGCGCATCGTTGACGCAGCGCGCCAGTGGGCTCTCGTTGTAGATGCCAGTCATGCCGGACAGCAGTTGCGCACTGCGCGCCACTTCGGCGGCAACGCGCGCGGCATGGGTCGAGGACAGGCGCAGCAGGTTGGTCACCTCGACCGGCACCGGGTCGCCAGCCAGCACATGCCCCCAGGCCTGCTCGATGGCTTCGTAGAAGAAGGCCCGCGCCGAACGCAGGGCGGCCTCGGCCTTGGCCACGTCCACCTGGGCCAGCGGCCGGTCGGCCAGGGCCGGGGCGCCGGTGACCGAAATGCGCCCGCTGGCCATGCCCGACAGCTCGTCCAGTGCGGCGCGGGCAATGCCCAGGCCGACCACCGACAGCACCTGGGTGGCGAACGACAGCGACGGGTAGCGGAAGAACGGCTCGTCCAGGTTCGGCTTGCCGCCGCGCACGAAGGTCCACTGCTCGCCCACCCGTACATCCTCGACCACCAGGTCGTGGCTGCCGGTGCCGAGCAGGCCGACGGTGTCCCAGGTTTCTTCGATGCGCGCCTGGCTGCGCGGCAGCACCGCCAGGCGCGGCAGGTCGAGCTTGTCGCCGTTGCGCGGGGTGATACCGACGCCAACGATATCGGCGCCCATTGAGCCGCTGGAGTACTTCCAGCGGCCGTTGACCTTGAAACCGCCGGGCACGGTTTCGGCCGGCTGCGGCGGGAAGATGCCACCGGCGAACACGGTGTCAGGGCTGTTGCCGTAGATTTCGGCGATGGTATCCAGCGGCAGCGCCGCCAGGTACACCGGGCTCATGCCGAAGCTGGCGACCCAGCCGGCAGAGCCGTCAGCGTGGGCGATGCGCTCGATCATTTCGCAGAAGGCCGCTGGCGAGCACTCCAACCCACCAAAGCGCTTGGGCACCAGGGCGCGGTATACGCCATGTGCTTTGAACGCATCGATCACGTCGCGGGAAATATGGCGCTGGCGATCGAACTCGCCGAGGCGGGCACGATCACGAACGCCGTCAAGCAAGGCCTCGAAAGCAGGGCCGCAGGCAAGCGCCGACAGGGGCGCGTCACGCAGGCAAAGCGAATCCATGGACTATCTCCGTCTCAGGCGCGGTTCGGGTGTTGAGGCTGGGAATGGCGGGCGGCGCTGGCCACTGGCAAGCACCGGCCACGCGGGGAAGCGAAGGCAGGTTGGGGCGGCATATCTGTCTCTCTTGTTTTGGGTGCCGGTGACAGATATTTGCGATTATTTACGTGAATTGTCAATTGAATTTTCACGCTAAAAACAAAGAAAATCACCTCGCTCACTTGCGCTTGAAAACAGATAAAACCACGTTAATCGTTGATTTATGTGGATTTTTTATAAGAAACAGGTAGACCTGAGCTCACGCGCAAGCGAAAAATATTTAGACCACTTTTCACGTAATTCGGCGAGGGATATTTCGAAAGGACCAGAGGGGGGAAACAGAAGGGAAATGCAGATGGATTTTCAGCGGACAGCAAAAAGCCCAGGCCCTCCCCGCACGGAAAGGCCCAGGCAAAAAACACAGTGAAAGACGCTCAGAATGCCGGGGGCTGCTGCGCAGCCCCAACGTTCTGCGCCTGGTACTCAGCCTTCCTGCAACGCACGCGGCCGGTGGCTGCGCGCCTCGGCCTCCGGCGCCGCGGCCCCCTGCAGGTGGAAGTCGAACGAAAGCTCGGCAAAGCGCTCGCCTTGCACGCCACGGTCACGCGCCGCCGCCGCATCTTCGACAAAGCGCAGCTCGCCAATCAGCCCGTCACGGGTAGCGTAGGCAAAGTCGTCCCACAGGTACTTGTCACCCTCGAAGTTGATCTGCGTGGTCAGGTGGCGGTACCCCGGCGCCGAGATGAAGAAGTGCACATGCGCCGGGCGCTGGCCATGACGGCCGAGCAGGTCCAGGCATTCCTGGGTCGGCCCCTGCGGATCGCAACCATACCCCGACGGCACGATCGAACGTGCACGGTAGCGGCCCTCGGCATCGGTGATGATGCGCCGGCGCAGGTTGTAGTCGGACTGGGTCGAGTCAAAGTACGAATAGGTGCCCTGGGTGTTGGCATGCCACAGGTCGACGGTGGCACCGGCCAACGGCTTGCCGTCGGCATCGAACACCTGGCCCTGGAGGAACATCACCACACCTGGGTCGGTGCCGTCGTCCATGCGCACTTCGCCTTGCGCCAGCGGCGCCCCGGCGACGTACAGCGGGCCTTCGATGGTGCGCGGAGTGCCGCCAGCAAGGCCGGCTTCGGCGTCCTTGGCGTCTTGCAGCAGGTCGAGGAAGTGCTCGATGCCCAGGCCAGCAGCCAGCAGGCCCGCCTCGTTACGGCCGCCCAGGCGGTTGAGATAGTCAACGGCGTGCCAGAACTCGTCTTCGGTGATCTCCAGGTCTTCGACCAGGCGTGCAGTGTCTTGCAGCACGCGCAGGATGATCTGCTTGAAGCGCGGGTTGCCTTCGGCATGGTCCAAGCCAGCAACCTGCTTGAAGAAGGCTTGAATGTCGGCAGTGTGGGAAATTTTCACGGTCATCGTGCTTACCTCATATTGTTCTTGTCAGGTAGACAGGTGCGAATCAGCGGTCGTCGCTGTGGATCGACGAGGGATGCCGGCACAGGCCGTCGACCTCGATGTCCATGTACGGGAACAGTGGCAGCTGCATCAGCGTGTCATGCAGCGCCTCGACGCTGGGCACATCGAATACGCTGTAGTTGGCGTAGTGCCCGGCAATGCGCCACAGATGGCGCCAGGTGCCTTCGCGCTGCAGGCGCTGGGCCAGTTCCTTTTCGTCGGCCTTGAGCTGGGCGGCCTTGGCCGGGTCCATGTCGACCGGCAGTTTCACGGTCATCTTCACGTGGAACAGCATGGTTATCTCCTTGCTTGCTTATCAGCGACGGGCGAAGCGCGCCAGGCGCTGTTCGTCCAGGGTCAGGCCCAGGCCTGGGGTACGGGGGATGTGCAGTTGGAAGTCGCGGTACTGCGGCGGCTCGTTGACGATGTCCTCGGTCAACAGCAGTGGCCCGAACAGCTCGGTGCCCCAGGTGAGCTGGCGCAGCGTGAGGAAGGCATGGGCCGAGGCCAAGGTGCCGATCGAGCCCTCGAGCATGGTGCCGCCATACAGGGCGATGCCGGCAGCCTCGGCGATCTGCGCGGTGCGCAACACGGCGCGCGGGCCACCGTTCTTGGCGATTTTCAGGGCAAAGATACTGGCGGCGCCGTCGGCGGCCAGGCTGAAGGCGTCTTCGACGCTTTCGATCGACTCATCGGCCATGATCGGTGCCGGGCTGCGCTGGTTCAGGCGCACCTGGCCACCGCGATTGATGCGCGAAATCGGTTGCTCGATCAGGTCGATGCCGTTGTCGCCCAGTACCTGGCAGGCGCGAATGGCCTGGGACTCGTCCCAGTATTGGTTGACGTCGACACGCACGCTGGCGCTGTCGCCCAGCTCACGCTTGATCGCCACCACGTGTTTGAGGTCCTGCTCCACCGGGTTGGCGCCGATCTTCAGCTTGAACACACGGTGGCGGCGGATTTCCAGCATGTGCTGAGCTTCGGCGATGTCGCGGGCGGTGTCGCCGCTGGCCAGGGTCCAGGCCACTTCCAGGCTGTCACGCACACGGCCGCCCAACAGCTCGCTGACCGGCAGGCCCAGGCGCTTGCCTTGGGCGTCGAGCAAGGCGCTTTCGAGGCCGGACTTGGCAAAGGTGTTGCCCTTGGCCAGCTTGTCCAGCTTGAGCATGGCGGCATTGATGTTGTCTGCCGGCAGGCCGATCAGCGCAGGCGCCAGGTGCGCGTCGATATTGGCCTTGATGCCCTCGGGGCTTTCGTAGCCATAGGCCAGGCCGCCGATGGTGGTGGCCTCACCGATACCTTCCACGCCATCGCTGCAGCGCACGCGCAATACCACCAGGGTCTGCTGCTGCATGGTGTGCATTGCCAGCTTGTGCGGGCGAATGGTCGGCAGGTCGACGATAATTGCCTCTATACGTTCAATCAGCGCACTTGTCATTGTTGCCAGGTCCCGTCAGATCGGGCTGCCAGTTGCAGGCCCGAATGGTGCATTTACTTGATTGTTCAAGGATTGCGCGAGACCCTGATGACAGTCCAATATCAAATGAATCTCCCACCATACCCTGGAGGTCTGATGGAGCTGCGCCACCTGCGTTACTTCAAGGTTCTGGCCGAGACCCTGAACTTCACCCGCGCCGCCGAGTTGCTGCACATCGCTCAACCGCCGTTGAGCCGGCAGATCAGCCAGCTGGAGGACCAGCTCGGCACCCTGCTGGTGGTGCGCGAACGCCCGCTGCGGCTGACCGAAGCGGGTCGCTTCTTCTACGAGCAGACCTGCACCGTGCTGCAGCAGTTGCAGAACATCAGCGACAACACTCGTCGTATTGGCCAGGGCCAGCGCCAGTGGCTAGGCATCGGTTTTGCCCCCTCCACCCTGTACAACGTGCTGCCAGAGCTGATCCGCGAGCTACGTCAGGACAGCGAGCTGGAGCTGGGCTTGAGCGAGATGACCACGCTGCAGCAAGTGGAAGCGTTGAAGACCGGGCGCATCGACATCGCCTTCGGGCGCATTCGCATCGATGACGCGGCCATTCAGCAACAGGTACTGCGCGAAGACCCGCTGGTGGCCGTACTGCCCAAGGGTCACCCGCTGGCGGGTAGCCCGCTCAGCCTGGCCCAGCTGGCGGGCGAAGCGTTCATCCTCTACCCGGCCAACCCTCGGCCCAGTTATGCCGACCATGTGCTGGCGCTGTTCGCGCAGCACGGCATGAGTATCCGCGTCAGCCAATGGGCCAACGAATTGCAGACGGCCATCGGCCTGGTGGCTGTAGGTGTGGGCATAACCCTGGTGCCGGCGTCGGTACAGCAGCAGCATCGCACCGATATCGAGTATGTCGGTTTGCTGGATAGCGGCGCGGTCAGCCCGATCATCCTTAGCCGGCGCAAGGGGGATGTGAGCCCGGTGGTGCAGCGGTGCCTGGCGTTGATTGCGCAGCAGGCAGTCTGAGTGAACAGCACAGGACCTTGGGGGCAAGCGTTTTAGCGGACATCGTTTGTTGCGGGTGCACTGCGAGATTCAAGGTCGATTTCCGTTGGCCACCGGACCTTGGGCGCTAGGCGATGCATGGGGCTAAGACCATCGTCATCGTTCCAGTCCCGGGGGGGATGGACGAACTTCGGAAGGGCTTCGGGGCCTTGCTGCATGAACAGCCGGGCGATGGCCCAGTAGGCCTCGCCTTGGTAGAGGTCGTGGGTAAAAATGAAGCGGTCGATTACTTGGTCAGTTATGGGATTGCGAACTGACAGCATGACGTTTTCGATCAAACCTCCACAGCCTGGGGCGTAAAACCGATAGACCTCAGCTGTCAGGTCGTCCCAGTTGTAGACCACAGGTTTGACTCCCCAGCGTATGCGGCTGAATACGTAGAACCGATCGAAACGGTAGCGATACACATAGATTTTTCTGCGCAATCTATTGAAACGTATCGGTTCATCACGAGGAAGCACAAAGTCCAACTTCACGTAAGGAATAAAACTCCAAGCCATAGCAAAACCCAAGATCATGAACAAAAAATCCAACCCCCCTCCCTTCCCCTCCGAGAACGCTACAAGCATATCGTAGAAAACCCACAGCGACAGCCACACACCCACCACCAATGTTATAGAGCCAATCAAAACACCAACGCCTCTCACACTAATGGTACGTGTCGAAAGCTCGATATAATTCTCGTCTAGCTGATTGGGTGCAGGCTCAACATCTTCCAAACTCCATTTCCTTTCCGGCAGCTCACCCACACCTGGCAGGTCATATTTCCAACCTATGCCGCGCACAGGCAAATAATCAAATTTATTCATTTTCACTCCGCATCGTCACTTGAACGAAAGCATCTGACACACCTCGATCCGGCCAATACGCCAAGGCGAGGCTTGCAGCCAATATACTGTGCCCAGCCAAACTTTTAATCAGCTCTATCTCGCCAAAGATGTGCTTCCATGAGATTTTGTTGCCTTTCGCGTCGACGGTATGCTTGATCTCCTCCTTGGCAAACGCACGCTCATGTTTGTAATCAGGTATATGAGGTGGATTGAAGCTATCAAATACCAGCCCCTGAATTTTGGAATTTACGTGCGTGGAGCACAACCCTCCTTCCGCCACCGCCTCCCCACCAAAAAATTCAGGATAAACCCCATCTCCAACCCGGTGGACCGTTAACACCCATCTATAGACGGAGGCCTCACCAAAACAAGGCATAATTATCTGAAATTTTATTCTCTGCTCGCTGGAAAGGTAGGCAAACCCTCCTATTTTTTCCCCAATGTTTGGCATTGCCGGACGCGTTTCAAACCCTACCTTTGCTTGAACGCCTAACGTAGCTGCGTTCAGTTCAGCAAACGCCATATCAGCGTGCTCGGGCATATTCCAATGGATAGCTGGTAGCTCATCGGCCCTGCCAAAATAACAGCGCCTTACCCATAACTCCAACTGAGTCGATTCATGTTTTTCGGCCCATTCACTCAAACCGTAAGCCGCCAGCGCAAACACGACAGCTAATCCAAGCGGCCCCAGTATGAAAGGATAAAATACAGCTAGCGCGGCAGCGCCGGTTGCAAAAACATAGCTCCCTGCTGCCAACTTATACAGATTAGCGGCAGTCTTATCACCTGCTGCTTCAGCTCGGCGCATAGCAAAGTACATTTGCACTGCGTCAAATGCACCTGTCACCGCACTTAGTAATGCGCCTAGCTTAATAATTGCTTGCCCCGGCAGGGCAGGTGCCCGCGTCGCACCTGAATTCTCGGCATTGACCACTACCCTGCCATTTAATGATATTGCGGCTGCCCTGACGGATAGTCCGACCGCCTCTACCCCACCACTTAACAAGCCAAACCCAGAAGCATATAAAGCCATCACAGACTCCTTGGATTTAGGCCCCACCTCCATGTCGGCTTTTTCCAGGTTTTTTTTGAGGCTGTTACTTTGCAAGTACAGCCCTCCAATCGCCAGGAGCAACTCCCAACTTCCCGCCACACCCTGCAAGCCGCGAAAGCCGGTTCGCACCAACTGCGCCGCCTGCTGCGAAGTGATCCTCATCCCCTGCAACACCTTGCGCGCATTCGCCTCCAGCGTCCCCGCCGCCACCGAGACATCCACCAAGGCTATCTGTGCCGCGCTGCTGGCCTGAGTCACCTTCATATTGGCCTCTTCAAACAACCGGCAACGCACCTCTTCAGCCGTGCCTTCGACCCACACCGTCACGCTGATCATGGTGTTGGTGAACCGTGGGTCGAGCACTGCCAGGCTCATCAACCCATGCTGGATGATCGGGCGCACCTTGCGGAACGCCTTCATCGAGCCAAATTCGAAGTCATCGATGCTGCGATGCATCCGGTCCCGTGCCTCGGCGATAGAGGCATTGGCCTTGTGCTGCAATTCGCGCAGGTGGGCACTTTGCAAGGCGTAGTACTCGCCCAGCTTCATCTTCACTTCCAGTTCGATCAGGTGCACGCCGTTGTAGAGGAACTGCGTCGCGCTGTTCAGGTGCCGCACGGCTTTTTGAATGCCAGGGAGCACGTTGGGCGCCAGGCGCTGGCTGGCCGCGTTGAGCGCGCTCTGCGTTTCGGCGATGGCCTGTTTGAGGGTGTTGCGCATGCGCAGGCCCGCGTCGTCGCTGGCAATGATCTTGCTCAAGATGCCGTAGAGCTTGTCGCTGTCGTTCCAGTTGATGGCTTCGGCAGCGGTAAAACTGGGCAGCAGCCCGGCCAGCAATGCACGGTCCCGCATCAACAACGCGCGGTAAGGTGGGCTGTCGGGGTCTTGCAGCCATTTCAGCCAGAGCGTTTCGCTGGTGCCGGCCGCTGGCACCGTACCAAGCACCACGGCCTCGGTAATACCGCCCCCAGGCACAACGCCATGGTCTTGGCATACGCCACGCCAGACTCACGATGATCACCGTCGTAATCGTACTGCTCGGCCACCTTGAACATGGGCGTGTCGAACAGTGCGGCATACGCACGGGCGTCCTTGTCGATGTAGCGCTGGAACTCGGCTTCCTGCTGGTCGTACTCGGCCTGGAACGCCGCCCGTTGCGGTTCGTGGTAGCGCTCTTCAAGCCGCTCGTCACTTTCCAGCTGCGCACGCTCGACCAGGCGCTGACGCTCTACTGCCGGATCCACGAACACCGGAGGCCCGTCGCCGGTCATTGGCTCCAACGACGGTATTTTCTGTGCCGCCCACTGCCGGTGCGTCGCGCGAATGATCTGCAGAATTTGTGAAGTCTGCAGTTGATACGCCCGCATGGGCTCTTCGCGCCAGACTTGACGCTTCACCACCCAGTTCAGTCGTTGATGGTTGTACTCCTGAATCAAGCCAACGGTGTCGTCGAGCACCACCGCCAGCACACCGCTCTCCAGCTTGTGCCGGTTCATCGCGTTGACCAGGTACCCCTTCAGTGCAAACCGGCGCAGCCAGCGGGTGTGAAAGCCATGCGCACTGTCGAACGGCGAACACCCGTGCTGCGCGTACTCGAACACCTCCTTGTCGATTTGCAGGTTGTCAGGCGTCATGGCGATGCCCAGCAATTCGGGGTTGTTGCGCGCCTGAGTCAGGTCCAAACCCTCAAAGCGATGCGCAGGTGCCGTGCCGCGTTTGTAGGCATTCAGCACGCTCACCGGCCAAGGGTCGCTCGAAAAGGCCAGCCAGGCGCTGCCATAGCGGTCGGTATCGATGTTCAGGAAAGATGAGGGAATGTCGTGGTTTTCATTCACGCACTTTTCGGGGAGTGGTGCGGGCAGGCCGTCGGAAGGTTCGTAGGGGTTGAAGCGGCGCAGGTGGCCCTGCTCGCTGACTTCGTAGGCATGCCAGACCTGTTGGTCCAGCAGCACGTACAGGTAGCCCATGCGCAAGGTGCGCAGGCCCATTTTCGTCGAAACATGTAGGCTGCCGGCAACAGTGGTGACACAACCAGGACGTGCATCCGGCACTAAGGCGCGGCGCAGTGGCAGAATCGGCAGGCCTTGCCGCTCGCAGGACATGCACTGGTCGTGCGGCAGCCCAGCTTCGGCTACCGCAATGGCGATACGTTGGCTAAGGGGCATAAGCGACCTCGCGTAGAAAGGGACCCTGATGGTCCCTGAACCCTAACGAGGAATCGCTTGCCGGAGGCTCAGTGGGCTTCCTAAAAACCTGTAGGAAACTTCTCTAAATCAACCACTGGACGGTCACGCCACTGTCGGCTCATTAATTGTGCTCACGGCGACGATGGTAAGCCACCAGCAAAAACACGAACCACAACGGCATCACGCATAGCGCCAACCGGGTATCCGGCTGCAGCGCCAGCAGCACCAGCACAAAGCCGAGAAAGCCCAAGGTCGTGACTGCCATCGGCACCCCGCCCGGCAACTTGAACAGCGAGGCGTCGTGCGCAGCTGGGTTGCGTCTGCGATAAGCCAGGTACGCAGCAAGGATCATCGACCAGGTGAAGATCACCAAAATCGCCGACACCGTCGAGATCAGCGTGAACACGGTCATCACCTCGGGAATGATGAACAGCAAGCTCAACCCGATCAACATGCACACCCCGGAAAACACCAGGCTGTACACCGGCACGCTCAGTGCCGAAAGCCTGGCGAACAGGGCCGGTGCGTTACGCCGCTCGGCCAGGCCGAACAACATCCGGCAACCTGAGTACACCCCACTGTTGGCCGATGACGCAGCTGACGTCAGCACCACGAAATTGATCATGCCCGCCGCCGCCGGAAAACCCGCCAGCAGGAACAGTTCGACGAAGGGGCTGCGGTTGGCCGGCACTTCGGCCCACGACACCACGCTGATGATGCACACCAGCGCCAGGATGTAGAACAGCAGGATGCGCAGCGGGATGGTGTTGATCGCCTTGGGCAGCGAGCGATGCGGGTTCTTGGCCTCGGCGGCGGTGGTGCCGATCAGTTCGGTACCGGCGAAAGAAAACACGGCAATCTGGAACCCGGCAAAGAAACCGCTGATGCCATGGGGCAGCACCGCACCCGGCGCGACCACGTTGGACAGCGAGGCGACCACACCATTGGGCGAGGTATAAGAGGTAGCGATCATCACCGCCGCCGTGATGATCAACAGCACGATGGCGACGATCTTGATGATACCGAACCAGAACTCCACCTCGCCGAATATGCGCACCGCCAGCAGGTTCAACCCCAGCAGCACGAACAGGGTGAAGAACGCGGGCAGCCAGGCCGGCGCATCGGGGTACCAATACTGAAAGAACCCCGCCACCACGACCACGTCGCCGACCACCGCCACGCTCCAGCTCAGCCAGTACGACCAGCTCAGCACAAAGCCGGCGCGCGGGCCCAGGTAATGGGCAACGATGTCGGCGAACGACTTGAAGCGCAGGTCGGACAACAGCAGTTCGCCCATGGCGCGCATCACGAAGAAGACGAAGAACCCGAGGATGGCGTAGACCAGAAGGATCGAGGTACCGGACAGCGCGATCACCTTGCCCGACCCCATGAACAGGCCGGTGCCGATGGCGCCTCCGATGGAAATCAGCTGGATGTGGCGGTTTTCCAGCGTGCGTTGCAGGTGCCCGTCACGGGCGGGCTCTGCCGGTTTGCTTTGCTCAAGGCTTGCGGACATGTCTTGCATGGGCGACCTCTTGTTATTGTTGGTCTGGCTAGTCGTGCTGTGCCGTGGCCAGCGTAGCCACGGCTTGTCGCGGGGCTTACCGCGCGCTTTCGAAGCCTTGCAGGGTGTTCACCGCGTTGATGCCGATCTCATCGACCATGTAGCCGCCTTCCATCACGAACAGGGTCGGGATGCCAGCACTGGCGATCTCGGCGCCCATGCGCAGGAAGTCTTCACTGGTGAGTTTGAAATGGCTGATCGGGTCGTCCTCGAAGGTGTCGACGCCAAGCGACACCACCAGGTATTCGGGCCGATGCGCGACGATGCGCTTGAGCGCGTCCTGCAGGGCCAGCTGGTACTGCGCCCAGCGCGTGCCTTTGCCCAGCGGGTAGTTGACGTTGAAGCCTTCGCCTGCCCCCACACCCCGCTCATGGGCGTAGCCGGAAAAGTACGGGTAGGACACGTGAGGGTCACCATGCAGGGAGGCGAACAGCACATCGGGGCGATCGTAGAAGATGTTCTGCGTGCCGTTGCCGTGGTGGAAGTCCACGTCCAGCACGGCCACACGCTTGGCGCCCTGGCTCAGGCAGCGCTCGGCGGCGATGGCAGCGTTGTTCAGGTAGCAATAGCCGCCCATGTATTCACGCGCCGCATGGTGCCCAGGCGGGCGGCACAGGGCGAAGGCACTGTCGGCACCGTCGATGATGCGCTGCATGCCGGTCAGGGCAACGTTGGCGCTGCTGCGTACCGCCTCCCAGGTGCCAGCGGTGATCGGCGCGCCGGCGTCCATGGCGTAGAAACCAAGCTTGCCGTCGATGAAGCCGGGCTCACGGTCGATGTCCAGGTCACGCACCGGCCACACCAGCGGCAGCGCGTCGTGGGTCTTGCCGGTGGCGGCCCATTCCTGCCAGGCGTTTTCCAGGAAGCTCACATAGCGTTCGCTGTGCGCTGCCACGTAGCAGGCACGGTCGAACGCCTGCTCGGCGATGACATCGCCCAGGCCGGTGCCGAGCACCCGGGCCAGCACGGTGTCGGCACGCTGGGGGTTTTCAAACGATGGCGTTATCGCGCCGTCCTTGAGTTCCGAGCCATGGTGCAAGCGGTGGTTGTTACTAAAGACTGTCAGCACGCGAATATCCTTTTTCAAGGGAGTTACCGGGTAACCAATTTTCGCGAGAGACCGCTGGAAATGCTTTGCTTTATGCTCAGCCAAACCGGATTCTTTAGCAAAGTATTCACAGGACCACCAAGCCATGAGCAAAGCTTTTGCTATCGAAGAATTGGACGAAACCGATCGCGAGCTGCTGCGCCTGTTGCAGGCGGACGGCACCCTTTCGAGCGCGGCACTGGGCGAACGCCTGTCGATGACCGTGACACCCTGCTGGCGTCGGCGCAAAAGGCTGGAAGAGCTGGGCATCATCAAGGATTACCAGGCCAACCTCGACCGCAGGAAATTGGGGTACGACGTGATGGCATTTGCCCAGGTGCGCTTTGGCAACCACTCGGCCAATGCGCCCGACGAGTTCGAGCAGGTGATTCTGAAGCTGCCGCAGGTGCTGTCCTGCCACAAGGTGACCGGTGAGGCTGACTATGTGCTGACCGTACTGGCGACCGACCTGGAGAGTTATGGGCGGTTTGTGGAAGAAGTGTTGCGCCGGCAGCCGGGGATTGCCTCGATCCAGTCCAGCCTGGCGTTGCGCGAAGTGAAAGCGGTTTCGCGTGTCCCCGTACCCTGAAGGCCGCTCCTATACAAAGCGCGCGTCAGGGCCAGTGTCTACTCTGGCAAGCTATACCGCTCGGCAAAGTACTGCCGGAAAAAGTCCACCGCCACCCGCACCTTGGCCGAACTGGCCAATGGTGAGGTGTACACCGCCCAGATATCCGCTGGCTGGTGATAGTCCTCCAGCACCTGGACCAGGCGCCCATCCTGCAGGCTGTCGTGCACATCCCACCACGAGCGCAGCAAGATCCCGCGCCCGTCCAGGCACCACTGGTGCGCCACTTCGCCATGGTTGGTCGACAAGCCGCCGGTTACCCGCACGCCTTCCTCACCGTCCGGCCCCATCAACTGCCACACGCCAAACGGGTGATCACGTTCCTTGATCACCAGGCAGTCATGGCTGGCCAGTTCGCCCAGCACCTTGGGCGTACCGCGCCGGGCCAGGTAAGCCGGCGCCGCGCACAGTACCCGGCGGTTACGCGCCAGCGGCTTGGCGATCAGGTTGGGCGCAATGGCGTTGCCCACGCGGATGTCCAGGTCGACGCCTTCGGCAATCAGGTCCACCAGCCGGTCGTGCACGTCCAGGCGAATGTCCAGGCGCGGGTAACGCTCGGCCAGCTCCGACAAGGCCGGCGCCACGAAGCGGCGGCCCAGGCCAAGGCTGCTGGCAATGCGCAATTGCCCGGCCGGCTCACGGTGCTGGGCACTGATGTCATCGCCCATGCGCTGCACCGCATCGAATATCTGCAGCGCCCACTGATACACCCGCTCACCCTCCTCGCTCACCGTCACCCGCCGGGTGGTACGGTGCAGCAGGCGTACTTCCAGGGTTTGCTCAAGCATGCGGATGCGCTTGCTGATGTACGCCGCCGACATGCCCAGCTCGTCCGCGACGGCGGCAAAGCTGGCGCGCTTGGCCACCTGAAGGAAGATATTGAGGTCGTCGAGGCTGGGCAGATTATTCACGTATCGTGTTCCAAGAATCCATGATTGGCCAGATTATCTCCGGATAAAGCCCTTATAGCATAACCAGCACCTGTTCCCTGGATAACGAGTGCACCCCATGAGCAAGCCTTTCAGAATTGCGGCAATCCCCGGCGATGGCATCGGCAACGAAGTACTGCCTGAAGGCATTCGTGTAGTCGAGGCCGCTGCGCGCAAGCATGGCCTGGACATCAGCTTCGAGTTCTTCGAGTGGGCCAGCTGCGACTATTACCTGGCCCACGGCAAGATGATGCCGGACGACTGGTTCGAACAGCTCAAGGGCTTCGATGCCCTGTACTTCGGTGCTGTGGGCTGGCCAGACAAGGTGCCGGACCACATCTCGCTGTGGGGTTCGCTGCTCAAGTTCCGTCGCGACTTCGACCAATACGTGAACATCCGCCCAGTGCGCCTGTTCCCTGGCGTGCCTTGCCCGCTGGCAGGTCGTGAACCAGGTGACATCGACTTCGTGGTCATCCGCGAGAATACCGAGGGCGAATATTCGTCGCTGGGTGGGCGCATGTTCGAAGGCACCGAAAACGAGTTCGTGCTGCAGGAATCGGTGTTCACCCGTCGCGGCGTCGACCGCATTCTCAAGTACGCCTTCGACGTGGCCCAGACCCGCGAGCGCAAGCACGTCACCTCGGCCACCAAGTCCAACGGCATGGCCGTGAGCATGCCGTACTGGGACGAGCGCACCGCTGCGATGGCTGCCAATTATCCGGAAATCAGCTGGGACAAACAGCATATCGATATCCTCTGCGCGCGCTTCGTGCTGCAGCCGGACCGCTTTGACGTGGTGGTGGCTTCGAACCTGTTCGGCGACATCCTCTCCGACCTCGGCCCAGCCTGCGCCGGCACCATCGGCATCGCGCCGTCGGCCAACCTCAACCCCGAACGCAAGTTCCCGTCGCTGTTCGAACCCGTGCACGGCTCGGCACCGGACATCTACGGCAAGAACATCGCCAACCCGATCGCGATGATCTGGTCGGGTGCGCTGATGCTCGACTTCCTTGGCAACGACGGCGCCGATCCACGCTACCGCGCCGCCCACGACGACATCCTCAAGGCCATCGAGCAGGTCATCGCCGCCGGTGATGTCACCCGCGACATGGGTGGCCAGCAGTCCACCCAGCAAGTTGGCCAGGCCATCACCGCGCTGGTCGAAGCCTGACGCACAGGGGCCGATTGTCAGAAGTGTCTGACAATCGGCCCCTTGCCTCTTGCTAGCGGCGCAGATTGTATGCAGAATCTGTTAACCGCTAGATATTAGTAAACTAAAGGTTAACAACCACGGAAGGAGTTGTACCGCTACACCCCGGATGCCTGCCGGGTATGACAAGTACGCCAACGTCCCAGGAGACGATGATGTCGCACAAGAATAAAAAGATTGATGTGTTCCTGATTACCGTGAGCCTGATTGCCGTGCTGCTCACCGTGATCGGCCTTGCAGCCTTCCCCGCCCAGGCTGAAAGCGCCGCCAACCAGTTGTTCGAGCTGTCCACCCGCACCTTCGGTACCAGCGTGCAGGTGCTGGTGTTCGCCAGTACCCTGGCGGTGCTGTACCTGGCTTTCAGCAAATACGGCAACATCCGCCTGGGCAGTGGCAAGCCTGAATACGCCACCGCCACCTGGGTGTTCATGTTCATCTGTGCCGGCATGGGGTCCTCGACCCTGTACTGGGGCGTGATGGAATGGGCCTACTACTATCAGACCCCAGGCCTGAACATCGCCGCCGCCACCCCCAAGGCGCTGGAGTACAGCGTGGGCTACTCGTTCTTCCACTGGGGCATCAGCGCCTGGTCGATCTACGCCTTGGCTTCGCTGGCCATGGCCTACCACTTCCATGTCCGCAAGAAGAGCGGCCTGAACCTGGCGTCGATTATCGAAGCGGTGACGGGTTTCAAGGCCACCGGGCCAGTAGGCCGTACTGTCGACCTGATCTTCCTGTTGACCATGATGGGCGCCCTGACCGTGTCGCTGGCCCTCACTGCCTCTACCCTGACGCGCGGCCTGCATGACCTGACCGGCACCCCGGATACCTTCACCGTGCAATTGATGGTGATCGGCGGCGTGGCGGTGATGTTCTCGCTCAGCTCCTACATCGGCATCGATGGCGGCCTGCAGCGCCTGAGCAAGATGGTGTGCATCGGCGCGCTGGTGTTTGCCGCTGTCGTCCTGCTGGTCGGCCCAACCCAGTTCACCCTCAACAACACCGCCAACTCGATTGGCCTGATGATCCAGAACTACGTGCACATGAGCCTGTTCACCGACCCGGCCGGCGACGGTGCCTTCACCCGCAACTGGACGGTGTTCTACTGGCTGTGGTGGGTGTCGTACGCCCCGGGCGTAGCCATGTTCGTCACCCGCGTTTCGCGCGGCCGGCAGATCAAGGAAGTGGTCCTGGCCCTGCTGCTGGGCGGCAGCTTCGGTTGCTGGTTCTTCTTCGGCGCACTGGAAAGCTACAGCATGCACCAGTTCATCACCGGCGCGGTGGACGTACCGAAGATGCTGGCCGAGCAAGGCGGTGAATCGGCTGTAACCCACCTGCTGCTGGCGTTGCCGTGGGGCCAAGTGTTCCTTGGCGTGTACCTGTTCATCATGGCCATCTTCTGCGCTTCGCACATGGATGCCGCAGCCTACGCGGTGGCAGCCACCAGCACTCGCAACCTGCGTGAAGGTGACGACCCGACACCGACCCACCGCCTGTTCTGGTGTGTGGTATTGACCCTGGTGCCGTTGGCCATGCTGTTCGCCAAGGCTTCGCTGTCGACCATGAAGACTGCCGTGGTGCTGACCGCAATCCCGTTCATGGTGATTCTGCTGGTGAAGATCTACGGCTTCCTCAAGTGGATGGTCGCTGACTACGGCCAGGTACCGGCCCACATCATCGAAGAAGAGGCTGCACGGATGGCCGGTGAACAACCTGCCGAGCATGCACCGCGCAGCGCTGCTGCCGTGCATTGATGAAATCAAAAGGGGCCGCACTGCGGCCCCTTTGAAGGGTTGCAATTTTTTTTGCCTGATCTGTTAACCAACAGATACGCGTTAACCAACAACTAAAAACCGAGCTTGTGAGAAACCTGTCATGAACGACTTCAAACGCCTGCCCGCCGATTTCTGCGCAAACGCCGACGAGGCCTTCACCATCCCGGCCAATTTCTACACCAAGGCCGCAGTGTTCGAACACGAGAAAGAAGCCATCTTCGCCCGCAGCTGGATCTGCGTGGGCCACCGCAGCGAAGTGGCAGACAACAATGCCTACATCACCCGCGAAGTAATTGGCGAAAGCATCATCGTCGTGCGCGGCCGTGACAGCGTGCTGCGTGCGTTCTACAACGTCTGCCCGCACCGTGGCCACCAGTTGCTCAGCGGCAGCGGCAAAGCCAAGAACGTCATCACCTGCCCATACCACGCCTGGACCTTCAAGCTCGACGGCGAACTGGCCCACGCCCGCAACTGCGACAACGTGGTGAACTTCGACAAAGAGAACTCCACCCTGGTGCAGCTGCGCGTAGAGGAATATGCCGGCTTCATCTTCATCAACATGGACATGGACATGGACGCAGGCTCTGTCGAAGACCAGTTGCCAGGCCTGCAAACGCGCATGCGCGAAGCCTGCGCTGTGATCGACGACCTGCACCTGGCAGCACGCTTCGTCAGCGACACCCCTGCCAACTGGAAGTCGATCGTCGACAACTACCTCGAGTGCTACCACTGCGCCCCGGCGCACCCAGGCTTCTCCGACTCGGTCGACGTCGGCCAGTACAGCCACACCATGCACGGTAACTGGACCCTGCAATATGGCCTGGCCAAGCCTTCGGAACAGTCGTTC
>Ga0207655_1000498_pt1 | contig 50514 bp, 42 predicted proteins | sample KBSM44metaG_FD_184398 | JGI IMG/M metagenome (GOLD analysis project Ga0207655, IMG submission 184398) | Miscanthus rhizosphere microbial communities from Kellogg Biological Station, Michigan, USA - KBS M4-4 metaG (SPAdes) (version 2) | ecosystem: Host-associated > Plants > Roots > Rhizosphere >...
TTTGCCTGGCGGCAACAGCGCGGTGGTCCCACCTGACCCCATGCCGAACTCAGAAGTGAAACGCCGTAGCGCCGATGGTAGTGTGGGGTCTCCCCATGCGAGAGTAGGGAACTGCCAGGCATCAAATAAGCAACAGAGCCTCATGCGAAAGCATGAGGCTTTTTTGCGTCTGTAAACTCTCAAAAAAACTCTCCCCATCCTCTTCATTTCGTGAAACTTTCTCACCTTCCACTTGCAGACTCGACATTTTGCTCAAATCTGGGTATCTTCAGCTATCTGGATGTCTAAACGTGTAAACGTATGCTGTGAGGTAATAAGGTTATGCCGATTCGGGTGCAGGACGAGCTGCCAGCCGTCAATTTCTTGCGTGATGAAAACGTCTTTGTAATGACGGCCTCGCGTGCCACAAATCAGGAAATTCGTCCGCTGAAGGTGTTGATCCTCAACCTGATGCCGAAAAAAATAGAAACCGAAAATCAGTTTCTTCGCCTGCTGTCGAACTCACCGCTGCAGGTTGACGTCCAGCTGCTGCGCATCGATGCCCGAGAATCGCGAAACACCCCCACAGAGCACCTCAACAATTTCTACTGTAATTTCGAAGACATCTGTAACGACAATTATGATGGCCTGATTGTCACCGGCGCGCCGCTCGGCCTGGTGGAGTTCAACGATGTGGCCTACTGGCCGCAGATAAAACAGGTGCTGGACTGGGCAAAAGATCACGTTACCTCGACGCTTTTTGTCTGTTGGGCGGTGCAAGCGGCACTGAATATTCTGTACGGCATCCCGAAGCAAACCCGCACTGAAAAGCTGTCTGGCGTCTACGGACATCATATTCTGCACCCGCACGCGTTACTGACTCGCGGCTTTGATGATTCGTTCCTCGCCCCTCATTCACGTTACGCTGACTTCCCGGCCACCATTATCCGAGACTACACAGATCTCGATATCCTGGCAGAAACGGAAGATGGTGACGCTTATTTGTTTGCCAGCAAAGACAAACGCATCGCCTTTGTAACAGGGCATCCGGAATACGATGCGCATACGCTAGCCAGTGAATTTTTCCGTGACCAGGAAGCGGGACTTTCGCCTGACATACCGTACAACTATTTTCCGAAAAACGATCCGCAAAATAAACCTCGGGCAACCTGGCGTAGTCATGGGAACCTGCTGTTCATCAACTGGCTGAACTATTACGTCTACCAGATCACACCATACGATCTGCGGCATATGAATCCAACGCTGGAGTAATCTCCCGCTCTGGCGATCGTAAAGCGATTCAGCTCTCCAAATCAGGCACCTTCGGGTGCCTTTTTTATTTCCGAAAACGGAACCAAATCACGATCAAATTTTAATCTCATTGTTATCAATAAGTTAATTAATGTTTAAATTGAAAATGGAAATTGTTTTTGATTTTAGAGATTTATTGCGTAGGCTTAACTGAGCTGAACGAAAACTATCCAACGATCTTCGTTCGCTTTGGGAAATGACTTTGGAAAACGACGAGGAGCCGCGCAATGACACAACAGGCAACAACTACCGAAGAACTGGCCTTTAGCCAACCGTTTGGCGAGCAGGAACTACAGATCCTGACCCCGGAAGCGATCGAGTTTCTGAGCGAACTGGCGACGCGCTTTACATCTAAGCGGAACAAGCTCCTGGCCGCTCGCACCCAGCAACAGCAGGAAATCGATTGCGGTAATCTTCCTGATTTTATTTCGGAAACGGATTCCATTCGAAACTCAGAGTGGAAAATCCGCGGTATCCCTCAGGATCTTCTCGACCGTCGGGTGGAGATCACCGGGCCGGTCGAACGCAAAATGGTGATTAACGCGCTGAATGCCAACGTTAAAGTGTTCATGGCTGATTTCGAAGACTCGCTGGCACCTAACTGGGAGAAGGTCATCGACGGGCAAATTAACCTGCGCGATGCGGTAAACGGCACCATCAGCCATACCAACGAGGCCGGAAAGATTTATCAGCTTAAACCCGATCCGGCGGTACTGGTCTGCCGGGTGCGTGGTCTTCATCTGCCCGAGAAACACGTGACATGGCGCGGAGAAGCCATTCCGGGCAGCCTGTTTGATTTCGCACTCTACTTTTTCCACAACCATAAAAACCTGCTGGCTAAAGGCAGCGGCCCTTATTTTTACTTACCGAAAACGCAGGCCTGGCAGGAAGCGGCCTGGTGGAGCGAAGTGTTCAGCTACACCGAAGACCGGTTCAGTCTGCCGCGTGGGACCATCAAAGCCACGCTGCTGATTGAAACCCTTCCGGCCGTGTTCCAGATGGACGAAATCCTGCACGCATTACGCGACCATATCGTCGGCCTGAACTGCGGCCGCTGGGATTACATTTTCAGCTATATCAAAACGTTGAAGAACCATCCCGATCGCGTCCTGCCAGACCGACAAGTGGTCACGATGGATAAACCGTTCCTCAGCGCCTATTCGCGTCTGCTAATCAAAACCTGCCATAAGCGTGGCGCCTTCGCGATGGGGGGTATGGCGGCGTTCATTCCGAGCAAAGACGCAACCCGCAACGCGCAGGTGCTGAACAAGGTGAAAGCGGACAAAGCGCTGGAAGCCAATAACGGTCATGACGGTACGTGGATAGCGCATCCGGGCCTGGCTGATACGGCGATGGCGGTCTTCAACGAGGTGCTGGGCGATAACCCCAACCAGCTGTTTGTGACCCGTGACGATGACGCCCCAATTACTGCCGAGCAGCTGTTGGCCCCGTGCGAGGGTGAGCGCACCGAAGAAGGCATGCGCGCCAACATTCGCGTAGCGGTGCAATACATCGAGGCGTGGATCTCCGGCAACGGCTGTGTGCCGATTTATGGCCTGATGGAAGATGCCGCCACAGCGGAAATCTCCCGCACCTCAATCTGGCAATGGATCCACCACCAGAAAACGCTCAGCAACGGCAAGCCGGTTACCAAAGCGCTGTTCCGTCAGATGCTGGGGGAAGAATTGCGGGTTGTGCAGGACGAACTCGGCGAGCACCGCTTCAGCAGCGGTCGCTTCGAGGAAGCTGCGCGCCTGATGGAGCAAATCACCACCGCCGATGAACTCGTCGATTTCTTAACGCTGCCCGGCTATCGCCTGCTGGCCTAAACCACCCGATAATAAAAATGGAGCATCTGCCAATGAAAACCCGTACCCAACAAATCGAAGACGTAAAACAGGAATGGACGAACCCACGCTGGGAAGGCATTAGCCGCCCGTACAGCGCGGAAGAGGTGGTGAAATTACGCGGCTCCGTGAATCCGGAATGCACGCTGGCGCAGCGTGGGGCGGCGAAAATGTGGCGCTTGCTGCATGGCGAATCGAAAAAAGGGTACGTGAATAGCCTTGGCGCACTGACCGGTGGTCAGGCGTTACAGCAGGCGAAAGCGGGTATCGAAGCAGTGTATCTCTCCGGCTGGCAGGTCGCGGCAGATGCCAACCTGGCTTCCAGCATGTACCCGGATCAATCCCTCTACCCGGCGAACTCGGTGCCGTCAGTGGTGGACAGGATCAACAACACTTTCCGTCGCGCGGATCAGATCCAATGGGCGTCGGGCATTGAGCCCAACGATCCGCGCTTTATCGACTATTTCCTGCCGATCGTGGCGGATGCGGAAGCCGGTTTTGGCGGCGTGCTCAACGCATTTGAGCTGATGAAGTCGATGATTGAAGCGGGTGCGGCGGCAGTTCACTTTGAAGACCAACTGGCCTCGGTGAAGAAATGTGGTCACATGGGCGGCAAAGTGCTGGTGCCGACCCAGGAAGCCATTCAGAAGCTGGTAGCAGCACGTTTGGCTGCTGACGTTCTGGGCGTGCCGACGCTGCTGATTGCCCGCACCGATGCAGACGCCGCGGATTTAATCACCTCCGACTGCGACCCATACGACAGCGAATTTATTACCGGGGAGCGGACCAGTGAAGGCTTCTACCGCACTCACGCTGGCATCGAACAGGCGATCAGCCGTGGCCTGGCCTACGCGCCGTATGCTGATTTGGTCTGGTGCGAAACCTCTACGCCGGACATCGACCTGGCGCGTCGCTTCGCCGAGGCTATCCATGCGAAATACCCGGGCAAACTGCTGGCCTACAACTGTTCGCCATCGTTTAACTGGAAGAAAAATCTGGATGATAAAACCATCGCCAGCTTCCAGCAACAGCTGTCGGAGATGGGCTACAAGTACCAGTTCATCACCCTGGCGGGGATCCATAGCATGTGGTTCAACATGTTTGACCTGGCCCATGCGTATGCGCAGGGTGAAGGCATGCGTCACTATGTTGAAAAAGTGCAGCAGCCGGAATTCGAATCCGCCAAAGAAGGCTACACCTTTGCCTCGCACCAGCAGGAAGTGGGCACCGGTTACTTCGACAAGGTCACGACCATCATTCAGGGCGGCACCTCTTCAGTTACCGCACTGACCGGCTCAACGGAAGAATCACAGTTCTGATTATTTTCCCCTCCCGGCAAGGAGAGGGCATGGGAGGGGAAATGACGCGTGGTCTCGAATTGTTAATCGCCCAAACCATCCTGCAAGGCTTTGATGCGCAGTATGGCCGCTTTCTGGAAGTGACGTCCGGGGCGCAGCAGCGTTTTGAGCAAGCAGACTGGCATGCGGTTCAGCTGGCGATGAAGCAGCGCATCCATCTTTACGATCATCACGTCGGTCTGGTGGTGGAACAGCTGCGCTGCATCACCGAGGGCAAAAACCCGGCGGCTGAGTTTTTGCTGCGGGTGAAAGAGCATTACACCGCTCTGTTGCCTGATTACCCTCGCTTTGAAATTGCCGAAAGCTTTTTTAACTCTGTGTATTGTCGGTTATTTGACCACCGCTCGCTGACTCCCGAGCGGCTTTTTATTTTCAGCTCTCAGCCAGAGCGCCGCTTTCGCACCATTCCGCGCCCGCTGGCGAAAGATTTTTGGCCTGAAAAAGGTTGGCAAACGCTGCTTACCCGAATGCTCAGCGATCTACCGCTGCGTCTGCCGTGGCAGGACAAAGCGCGCGACGTGGGTTATATCCTGGCGCATCTGACTGACACGTTCGGCGGCGAGGTACTGCGCGAATCGCACCTGCAGGTCGCTAACGAATTGTTTTATCGCAATAAAGCCGCCTGGCTGGTTGCCAAACTGAATACTCCGCAGGGTGTGGTGCCATTGCTCCTGCCGATTCACCGCAGCGATGAAGGTGAGTTGTTCGTCGATACCTGCCTGACCACCAGCGCCGAGGCCAGCATCGTTTTTGGCTTCGCCCGTTCCTATTTTATGGTGTATGCCCCGCTACCCGCGGCGCTAGTCGAATGGCTGCGGGAAATTCTACCAGGCAAAACCACCGCCGAGCTGTACATGGCAATTGGCTGCCAGAAGCACGGCAAAACGGAAAGCTACCGGGAATATCTGACCTATATCCGCCAGGCCGATGAACAGTTTATCGAAGCGCCGGGCATTCGCGGGATGGTGATGCTGGTGTTCACGCTGCCCGGGTTCGACCGGGTATTTAAGGTGATCAAAGACCGCTTCGCGCCGCAAAAAGAGATGAGCGAGGCGCATGTACGTGCCTGCTATCAGCTGGTCAAAGAGCACGACCGCGTGGGCCGAATGGCGGACACTCAGGAGTTTGAGAACTTCGTCCTCGAAAAGCGGCAGATTTCCCCGGCGTTACTCGCTTTGCTGTGGCAGGAAGTGCCGCAGAAAATTACCGATCTCGGTGATCGGATTGCCATCAGCCATCTCTACATCGAACGGCGTATGGTGCCGTTGAATCTCTGGCTGGAGCAGGTGAGCGGCCAGCAGTTGCGCGATGCGGTGGAAGAGTACGGTAACGCGATTCGCCAACTGGCGGCGGCCAATATCTTCCCCGGCGATATGCTGTTCAAAAACTTTGGCGTGACCCGCCACGGACGGGTGGTGTTCTACGACTACGATGAAATTTGCTACATGACGGAAGTGAATTTCCGCGATATTCCGCCGCCGCGTTACCCCGAAGATGAGCTGGCCAGCGAGCCGTGGTACAGCGTTTCTCCAGGAGATGTGTTCCCGGAAGAGTTTCGCCACTGGCTGTGCGCTGATGCCCGCATTGGGCCGCTGTTTGAGGAGATGCACGCCGACCTGCTGCGCGCCGATTACTGGCGCGGCTTACAAAGCCGCATCCGTGATGGTCATGTGGAAGATGTTTTTGCGTATCGCAAACGCCAACGTTTTAGCGTGTGCCACCAAACGCCAGCGTCACTTCTTTCGCCGCCTTAATCACCAGCGCCCCCAGCTCGGTTACCCGATCGTCGGTCACCCGAGAAATCGGTCCGGAAATGGAGATCGCCGCGAACGGCTCGTGGTGCTCATCGTAGATGCAGGCCGCCACGCAGCGCAGGCCGAGGGCGTGCTCTTCGTCGTCAAAGGAGTAGCCGCGCTTGCGGATCTGCGCCAAATCTTCCTTCAGATGCACCGGCGACACCAGCGTCGCATGGGTATACGCATTCAGACCTTTGCGATGCAGTAACCCGCTCACCTGCTCGTCATTCAGTTGGGATAAAAACGCCTTACCCGCACCGGAGGCATGCATCGGCAGTTTACCGCCAATCGGCGCAGACATGCGCATCAGCTGGGTACACTGTACCTGGTCGATAATGATGGCCTGATGATCGCCCTGATCGAGCACCGCCAGATTGACGGTTTCACCCGAGTCTTCCATCAGCTTGCGCAGAATAGGATGAACAATTGCCAGCAAGTTGCGGCTTTGCAAGAAACTGCTGCCGACGATGAAGGCATGTGCCCCTACCGTCCAGTGCCCCAAATCCCCGGTCTGGCGAACGAATCCCAGCTGCTGCATGGTGGTCAGTAAGCGATGGGTGGTGGAATTTGGCAGGCCCGCCTGCTGCGCCAGTTCGGTTAGCGCCACGCTGCCGTGCGACTCAGCAATCGATTCCAGTAATTTGAGACCGCGGGTCAGCGACTGAACCTGGCCGGTGGGCTGAGGGGCTGCTGCAGTGGCAGTAGCGCGCGGTTTTTTACCGCGTTTCGCGGGAACAGGTGCAACCATGACAGTCTCCATTTTCTGTATCGTGGAAATCATTTTCGTTTTATTTGATTATAATGCAACCGTTATCAGAACTGATCGGAGCAGTGGTAGTGAACATCTCTCATGTTCCGTGTGGCTCTCTTTTCCGCGCTGGTTGATTATGCCACTATGGCTTGTTGATTAGAGCGTTGTCGGGAGTCCGCGTGAGCACCATCGTTGAACAGCTAAAGCAGCAATTAAAAGACCGAATCCTGGTTCTGGACGGGGGCATGGGCACCATGATCCAGAGCTATCGCCTGAACGAAGAAGACTACCGTGGCGAACGCTTCGCTGACTGGCCCTGCGATCTCAAGGGCAACAACGACCTGTTGGTGCTGAGCAAACCAGAGGTGATTGCCGCCATCCACAACGCCTATTTCGAGGCCGGGGCAGACATCGTCGAGACCAACACCTTTAACTCGACGACGATTGCCATGGCTGACTACCAGATGGAATCGCTGTCGGCGGAAATTAACTTCGTGGCGGCGAAACTGGCCCGTGCCTGCGCCGACGAATGGACCGCTCGCACACCGCACAAACCACGCTACGTTGCCGGGGTACTCGGTCCGACTAACCGCACGGCTTCAATTTCCCCTGACGTCAACGATCCGGCATTTCGTAACGTGACCTTCGATCAGCTGGTGGCTGCCTATCGTGAATCGACCAAAGCGCTGGTGGAAGGCGGCTCCGACCTGATCCTTATCGAAACCGTCTTCGACACGCTCAACGCCAAAGCGGCCATCTACGCGGTGAAAGAAGAGATGGAAGCGCTGGGCGTCGACCTGCCGGTGATGATTTCTGGCACCATTACCGATGCCTCGGGCCGCACGCTGTCCGGGCAAACCGCCGAAGCATTTTATAACTCGCTGCGCCACGCCGATGCGCTGTCGTTTGGTCTGAACTGTGCATTAGGGCCTGATGAGCTGCGTCAGTACGTGCAGGAGCTGTCGCGCATCGCCGAATGCTACGTCACCGCGCACCCGAACGCCGGGCTGCCGAATGCCTTTGGTGAATACGATCTCGATGCCGATACCATGGCGGCGCAAATTCGCGAATGGGCAGAGTCAGGCTTCCTGAATATCGTCGGTGGCTGCTGTGGCACCACGCCGGAACACATCGCGGCGATGAGCCGTGCGGTGGAAGGCCTTACGCCTCGCCAACTGCCTGAACTGCCCGTCGCCTGTCGTCTGGCGGGCCTTGAGCCATTGAATATCGGTGCCGAGAGCCTGTTTGTGAACGTCGGCGAACGGACTAACGTCACCGGTTCCGCCAAATTCAAACGTCTGATCAAAGAAGAGAAATACGCCGAAGCGCTGGAAGTGGCCCTTCAGCAGGTGGAAAGCGGCGCGCAAATCATCGACATCAACATGGACGAAGGAATGCTCGACGCCGAAGCGGCGATGGTGCGTTTCCTGAACCTGATTGCCGGTGAGCCCGATATTGCCCGGGTACCTATCATGATTGACTCCTCGAAATGGGACGTTATCGAGAAAGGCCTGAAGTGCATTCAGGGCAAAGGCATCGTGAACTCCATCTCGATGAAAGAGGGCGTCGAGGCCTTCATCCATCATGCCAAAAAAGTCCGTCGCTACGGGGCCGCCGTTGTGGTCATGGCATTTGATGAAGTGGGCCAGGCCGACACCCGCGCGCGTAAAATCGAAATTTGCCGTCGCGCCTATAAGATCCTCACCGAAGAGGTGGGCTTCCCACCGGAAGACATCATTTTCGACCCCAACATTTTCGCCGTAGCCACCGGCATCGAAGAGCACAACAACTATGCGCAGGACTTCATCGGCGCCTGTGAGGACATCAAACGCGAGCTGCCGCACGCGCTGATTTCCGGTGGGGTCTCCAACGTGTCGTTCTCGTTCCGTGGTAACGACCCGGTGCGTGAAGCCATACACGCGGTATTCCTCTACTACGCCATCCGAAATGGGATGGACATGGGGATCGTCAACGCCGGACAGCTGGCTATTTATGACGACTTGCCCGCCGAACTGCGCGATGCGGTGGAGGATGTCATCCTCAATCGTCGCGATGACAGCACCGAGCGTCTGCTGGACCTGGCTGAAAAATACCGGGGGAGCAAATCTGATGACGCCGTTAACACCCAGCTGGCCGAATGGCGCAGCTGGGATGTGAGAAAGCGCCTCGAATATTCGCTGGTGAAAGGCATCACCGAATTTATCGAACTCGATACTGAAGAAGCCCGCCAGCAGGCGGCGCGCCCGATTGAGGTTATCGAAGGTCCGTTGATGGACGGCATGAATGTGGTCGGCGACCTGTTCGGTGAGGGCAAAATGTTCCTGCCGCAGGTGGTGAAATCGGCCCGCGTGATGAAGCAGGCGGTGGCTTATCTGGAACCGTACATCGAAGCCAGCAAAGAGAAAGGGTCGACCAACGGCAAAATGGTCATCGCTACCGTCAAGGGCGACGTGCATGACATCGGTAAAAATATCGTCGGCGTGGTGCTGCAGTGCAACAACTACGAGATTATCGATCTTGGCGTGATGGTGCCAACCGACAAGATCCTCAAAACCGCGCGTGAAGTGAATGCCGACCTGATTGGCCTGTCCGGGTTGATCACTCCGTCGCTCGACGAAATGGTTAACGTGGCGAAAGAGATGGAACGCCAGGGCTTCACCATTCCGCTGCTGATAGGTGGCGCAACGACCTCGAAAGCGCACACGGCTGTGAAAATCGAGCAGAACTACAGCGGTCCGACGGTGTATGTGCAGAACGCCTCGCGCACCGTGGGCGTGGTGTCGGCGTTGCTTTCCGCGACCCAGCGCGATGATTTTATCGCCCGCACCCGTCAGGAATATGAAACGGTACGCATCCAGCACGCGCGTAAAAAACCGCGCACGCCGCCGGTGTCATTGCAGGCGGCGCGCGACAACGATCTGGCCTTCGACTGGGCCAGCTACACGCCGCCGGTAGCGCATCGTCTCGGCGTACAGGCAGTCACGGCCAGCATCGAAACGCTGCGCAACTACATCGACTGGACGCCGTTCTTCATGACCTGGTCGCTGGCAGGCAAATATCCGCGCATCCTCGAAGATGAGGTGGTGGGGGAAGAGGCCAAACGCCTGTTTGCCGATGCCAACGAGATGCTCGATAAACTCAGTGCGGAAAAATCGCTTAATCCGCGTGGGGTCGTGGGGCTGTTCCCGGCCAACCGCGTTGGCGACGACATCGAAATCTATCGCGATGAAACCCGCACGCATGTACAGGCGGTCAGCCGTCATCTGCGCCAGCAGACCGAAAAAGTCGGCTTCGCTAACTACTGTCTGTCTGATTTTGTGGCACCGAAACTGTCCGGAAAAGCGGATTATATTGGCGCGTTCGCGGTTACCGGTGGGCTGGAGGAAGACGCGCTGGCGGAGGCGTTCGACGCGCAGCACGACGACTACAACAAGATTATGATCAAAGCGATTGCCGACCGTCTGGCGGAAGCCTTCGCTGAATATCTGCACGAGCGGGTGCGTAAGGTGTACTGGGGTTATGCGGCCAATGAAAACCTCAGCAATGAGGAACTCATTCGCGAGAACTACCAGGGGATTCGCCCGGCACCGGGTTATCCGGCATGCCCGGAGCACACTGAAAAAGCGACCATCTGGCAACTGCTGGACACCGAAACTCACACCGGTATGAAACTCACCGAATCGTACGCCATGTGGCCTGGAGCCTCAGTCTCCGGCTGGTACTTCAGTCATCCGGACAGCAAGTACTATGCCGTGGCGCAAATCCAGCGCGATCAGGTTGAAGACTACGCCTTACGTAAAGGCATGAGTGTCGCAGAAGCCGAGCGCTGGCTGGCCCCGAACCTGGGCTATGACGCCGACTGATTCATAAAACTGTCATCTTTCCTTACAACAAACGAGGCACCCTGAGGGTGCCTTGTCTCTTTATTGAAGCGAAACCCTTATACTGAAAGTGGGTGAGGACACCTGTCCCGTAAAAACGTATAACGATAAGGAGATAACAAACCCGTGCTGACTTTGTTACATCTGCTTTCCGCCGTGGCGCTCCTGGTCTGGGGCACACACATCGTACGTACCGGCGTAATGCGTGTTTTCGGCGCACGCTTGCGCACCGTACTCAGCCGCAGCGTTGAAAAGAAACCGCTCGCCTTCTGTGCGGGCATTGGCGTGACCGCGCTGGTGCAGAGCAGTAATGCCACCACCATGCTGGTCACCTCCTTCGTCGCGCAAGACTTAGTGGCGCTGACGCCCGCGTTGGTCATCGTGCTCGGCGCAGACGTCGGTACCGCACTGATGGCGCGCGTGCTGACCTTCGATCTCTCCTGGCTTTCACCGCTGCTGATTTTTGTCGGGGTGATTTTCTTCCTCGGACGTAAGCAAACGCGAGCCGGCCAGTTAGGGCGCGTGGGGATTGGCCTCGGCCTGATCCTACTGGCACTGGAGCTGATCGTTCAGGCCGTCCATCCGATAACGCAAGCCAATGGCGTGCAGGTCATTTTCGCCTCGCTGACCGGCGACATCATGCTCGATGCGCTGATCGGCGCGCTGTTTGCCGTTATCACCTACTCAAGCCTGGCCGCCGTACTGCTGACCGCGACCTTAACGGCGACCGGCGTGATTTCCTTCCCGGTAGCGCTGTGTCTGGTTATCGGTGCCAACCTCGGGTCCGGCCTGCTGGCGATGCTCAACAACAGCACCGCCAATGCTGCCGCCCGTCGGGTAGCGCTCGGCAGTCTGCTGTTCAAGCTGGTGGGCAGTTTAATCGTGCTGCCGTTTGTGCATATCCTGGCCGACGTAATGGCCCGTCTGCCGGTGGCGAAATCTGAACTGGTTATCTATTTCCACGTGTTCTACAACCTGCTCCGCTGTCTGGCGATGGTGCCGTTCGCCGAGCCGATGGCCCGCTTCTGCAAGCGTATTATTGTGGAGGTGCCGGAGCTGGATGCCCGACTTAAACCGAAACATCTCGATCCGACCGCACTGGATACGCCGACCCTGGCGCTGGCCAACGCCGCCCGCGAAACGCTGCGCATTGGTGATGCGATGGAAAACATGATGACCGGCCTGCACAAGGTTATCCACGGTGAGCCGCGCGAAGATAAAGAGCTGCGTAAAATCGCCGATGACGTCAACGTGTTGTATACCGCCATCAAGCTGTATCTGGCGCGAATGCCAAAAGATGAACTGGCGGAGGAGGAGTCACGTCGCTGGGCGGAAATCATCGAGATGTCGCTCAACCTTGAGCAGGCCTCCGACATTATCGAACGCATGGGCAGTGAAATTGCCGACAAATCGCTGGCCGCGCGCCGGGCGTTTTCGCTGGAAGGGCTGAAAGAGTTGGATGCGTTGTACGATCAACTGCTCAGTAACCTGCAGCTGGCGATGTCGGTGTTTTTCTCCGGTGACCTCGACAGCGCCCGCCGACTGCGTCGTAACAAGCACCGTTTCCGCATCATGAACCGACGCTTTTCGCACGCGCACGTCGACAGGCTGCATCAGCAAAACGTGCAAAGTATCGAAACCAGTTCGCTACACCTGGGGCTGCTCGGCGACATGAAACGTTTGAACTCGCTGTTCTGCGCCGTGGCCTACAGCGTCATGGAGCAGCCGGATGAAGATGATGACCGCGACGATTATTGACGCGCTGTTTTCTAAGGCTATCGGCCTTTGGTATAGTTCGCGCATACAGGAGAAACTATGCTGCCGACTCAATCCATCCGATTAAATAAATACATCAGCGAAAGTGGCATCTGCTCACGTCGTGACGCCGACCGCTACATCGAACAGGGAAACGTGTTCATCAACGGTAAACGTGCCGCCATTGGCGATCAGGTGGTGGCAGGCGACGTCGTGAAGGTCAACGGTCAGCTTATCGAGCCGCGTCAGGAAGACGATTTGGTGTTAATCGCATTGAATAAACCGGTCGGCATCGTCAGCACCACTGAGAACGGCGAAAAGGATAACATCGTCGATTTCGTCAACCACAGCAGCCGCGTGTTCCCGATTGGCCGCCTGGACAAAGACTCGCAGGGCCTGATTTTCCTCACCAACGATGGCGACCTGGTGAACAAAATCCTCCGTGCAGGCAACGACCATGAAAAAGAATATCTGGTGACGGTGAACAAACCGGTGACCGATGATTTCATTCTGGGAATGGGCAAGGGGGTGCCGATCCTCGGGACGGTGACGAAAAAGTGTAAGGTCAAGAAAGAAGGGCCGTTCACTTTCCGCATCACGCTGGTTCAGGGCCTGAACCGTCAGATCCGCCGTATGTGCGAGCATTTTGGCTTTGACGTCACCAAGCTGGAACGTACGCGCATTATGAACGTCAGCCTGAAAGGCTTACCGCTGGGGGAATGGCGTGACCTTACCGACGATGAATTGATTGAGCTGTTTAAGCTGATTGAGAACTCGTCCTCGGAAGCCAAACCGGCAAAAGCCAAGGCCAAACCGAAAACGGCGGCTACGCCTGCGAAGAAACCTGCCAGCAGCGCGGGTAAAAACATGGCGAAAACCCCAGCGGAACTGGCGAACCGTAAACGCTTTGCATCACCAGGCCGTAAGAAAAAAGGGCGTTAATCCATTCAGTACCACAGACAGAAATGCCGGGATAATCCCGGCATTTCTGATTCTTCCATAGGCTTAATGGCGCTTAGCGTCTTCCTCGCGGCCCGGTGCTGGCAGTCCAGGTGAAGGTCGCTTCTTTATCGACTTTGTAGGCCTGATTTTTCTTTAACTGGCGGGCTTTCTTGGCCGCAGCTTCTCGTTCGACCATCAGTTTGTCGATGTATTCTTTTTTGACGCTGTTGTTTTCCGCGTTAGTCAGTGTGCGCCCGTGGGCGATACGGGCGCGATCGAGGAGGGTTTTCAGCTCGCGTTGTTCTTTCTCGGTCATGTCCTGCTGGGTCAGACGTGAAATTGCCATGATGAAACCTCCAAAGAATTGTGCCCTGAGTGTACCGCACAACGGGACAATGCGCCTTCGTCTTATTAGTGGATGACGATATTAGTCGGCATGCACTGAAAACATTAATTCTCTTTCGCTACCGCAATCTGCTCTTTCTCGACCGGTTTGCCCGACCAGTATCCCGCCAGCAGCGACCCGGACAGGTTGTGCCAAACAGAGAACAGCGCACCCGGCAGGGCGGCGAGCGGGCCGAAGTAGATTTTACCCAGCGCGGCGGCAAGGCCGGAGTTCTGCATCCCGACTTCAATCGCCAGCGTACGGCAGGTCGATTCGTCAAAGCCGAACAGGCGTCCACCCCAGTAGCCGCCGAGCAGGCCGAGGGTGTTGTGCAGGATAACCGCCACAATCACCACAAAACCGACCGACGCGATATGCGATGCGGAACCCGCCACCACGGCGCTGATGATGGCCAGAATACACACCATCGAGAACGCAGGCAGATACGGCTCCACCGCTTTGACCACGCGCGGCAGCAGATGATGAACCACCAGGCCCAGCGCAATTGGGATCACTACGATTTGCAGAATGCTGAGCAGCATCCCCATCACATCAACCTGAATATGAGTATCAACGTACAGCCGCGTCAGCAGTGGAGTAGCAATCACGCCCACCAGGGTGGAGACCGACGAGATGGTCACCGACAGCGCGACATCGCCCTTCGCCAGAAAAATCATCACGTTCGACGCCGTGCCGCTGGCCACGCTGCCGACCAGCACCATGCCGGCAGAGAGCTCCGGCGGCATGTGGAACAGCATCGCCAGCAGCCACGCCGCGAGCGGCATCACCAGATAGTGAAGGAAAATTCCCGCCGCAACCGGGGCCGGACGCGACAGCACGCGTTTGAAGTCATCGAGTTTCAGGTGGACACCCATGCCGAACATGATAAGCATCAGCAGGGTAGTGACCCATGGGCCAATCGACGTAAAGGTGGTCGGTGTTTTATAGGCGAGTACGGAGAGCAGCACCGCCCAGAGCGGGAACAGCCGCGTGAGGATAGCGAGCATGATGGTTTCCTTGCGATAGTGTTGTGTTGTATTTATAGGTATAAAAAAGCCGGGTTCGAGCCCGGCTATCGGTATTGTTTATCCTGCTCAGGATGATTATTCAAACAAATTATGATGAAGTTTTCGCACGACTTCTTCCGCTTCAGCACCCGGTACCAGGAAGCACAGGTTATGGCTGGATGCGCCGTAGCAAATCATGCGGATGTTGAACGGGTCGAGCACGCCAAACACCTCTTTGCCGACGCCACAGGCTTTCGACAGGTCATTACCAATCAGCGCCACCAGGGCCAGGTTCTCTTCCACTTCCACGCGGCACAGCGCAGACAGCTCAATCAGCAGCGACTGCGTCAGCAGGGTTTCGCTGGTGGCGGTCGAACCGGTGGTGTCGAGAGTCAGGGCGATGCTCACTTCGGAGGTGGTTATCAGATCGACCGAAATATTATGGCGCGCCAGAATACCAAACACTTCAGCCAGGAAGCCGCGGGAGTGCAGCATGTTCAGGCTATGCAGGGTCACCAGGGTTTGCTTGCGGCGCAGGGCCAGCGCGCGGAACAGCGGCGGATTAACGGTTTTATTGCACACCAGCGTGCCGCCCGCTTTTGGATCTTTGCTGGAGCCGACAAACACCGGAATGTCGCTGCGCACGGCAGGCAGCAGCGTCGCCGGATGCAGCACTTTCGCCCCAAAGGTCGCCAGTTCAGCGGCTTCTTCAAAGGCAATTTCGTCGATGCGATGCGCGGCAGGCACCACCCGCGGGTCGGTGGTGTAGATGCCCGGTACATCGGTCCAGATATCGACGCGAGAGGCGTGCAGCGCTTCGCCCAGCAGAGCGGCGGTGTAGTCGCTGCCGCCCCGGCCAAGCGTGGTGGTGCGACCTTTGGCTTCACTGCCGATAAAGCCCTGGGTGATCACCAGACCTTCAGCCAGACGCGGGGCGAGTTGTTGAGCAGAGAGTTCCGCCAGGGCAGCAACGTCCGGCTCAGCGCGACCAAAGCGATCGCTGGTGCGCATCACTTTACGCACGTCAAACCACTGCGCCGGGATATGACGCTCGCGCAGAATTTCTACGAACAGCAGGGTAGACATCAGTTCGCCGTGGCTCACCAGCTCATCGGTCAGCGCCGTTGAGTGGGCCAGCGAAGCGGCTTCTGCCAGGGTAGTAATGTTCTCCAGCAGGCGTTCAACTTCTTCGCGGATAACGTTCGGGTTCTGCAAACGGTCCAGAATATCGAACTGAATTTTACGCAACGCGTCGAGTTTAACGAAACGTTCGGTGGATTCGAGGCCTTCCGCCAGAGCAACCAGCAGATTTGTGACCCCCGCTGAGGCGGAAAGGACGACCAGGCGTGCGCCGGAATCGGAGAGCACCACATCGGCGCTGCGGTTCATGGCTTCGTAATCGGCTACGCTGGTTCCGCCAAATTTGGCGACGACGAGCGGGGATAGAACATCTGTCATAAAAACCTCGTGTCAGGGAATTAAATTCTCAGCCTTGGCACAAGGAAAGAGCGGAAGGGTAGACGTAGAGAAAGCTACAGTTCACCCAGAAGCGCTCCACCTTGTGAAGCGCCCGACTGCGGGTCGCTTCCGGTGACAGCCCAGAGGATTCAGCCTCTGTAGCCGATAGTGAACACTGCCAGATGCTCTGCTATCTCGGCATCGCTCCCCATAAAGTGTTTTCGCAGGACTGGCTCCTCAAACACTTCGCCTGGGCGATGCTCCTCTTCTGGCCTGCGCACGGGTGCGCAGGTAGGGGTTAATAAATAAAGGGTTCCGGGGGGTGTTGTCAACGTTACGATGATGTCGATTTTTCATTTTCAACAATTGCCACCAACGTACACGGCAACGGTGGGGTCTGGTGGCTGTTCATCGTCATCAATACCCCATCCTCTTTGCGGGCAAACAGCGGTGTTGCGCCGGGGTTCGCGTTCCGATAATCCTCCCAGCCAAAATTCTCATTCAGGCGTGTAACTTTCACCACCGCCCCTTTGGCCAGCAGGCTGCTGAGCCGCGCCCAGGTCAGCTCTTTATCAAACAACCGTTCATGGCGCGTCTCGGTTTCACTGCGGCCTTTAGTTGCCGGGCCAGTACGAATCGAGAACACCCGGTTTTCGCCGAAGATGTGTTTGAAATGCAGCACCGCGAGCGCATTTTGATGGCGGTTAGGCGAGAGGGCGATCACCTGGCGCGTCTCGCTCAGATTGAGGAAGTTCTCGGCATGTTCCGACCAGACGTTGCCGTAATAGGTCGGCAGCCCTTCCATCCGCGCCAGGCGATAATATTCCCAGCTGTTGTCGCTAAGCTGCACCGGAATATCGAGTTTTTTCAGCGCTTGCGCCAGGGTACGCGCCACGGTATTTGCGCCGACAATCAAAATGCCGCGTGGTTTACGCTGTTGCACCCCGAGCAGACGCGCCAGCCAGCCGCTGGTCAGGCTTTGCAGCACCACGGTGCCGATGATAATGGCAAAGACCACCGTCACCAGCTGGTCGGCGCCGTCATAGCCCTTTTGTTGCAGCGTCAGGGCGAACAGTGAGCTGACCGCCGCGGCTACAATCCCGCGCGGGGCAATCCAGCACAGCAGCAGCTTTTCACGCCAGTGCAGAGAGGAGCGGTAGGTCGAGGCCAGAATACACAGCGGACGGGCGATGAACTGCACCACCAGTAATAGCCCCAACAGCGGCCAGCCCATTGCCCACAGGGCGTGAATATCCAGCCGTGCGGCCAGAATGATAAACAGCGCCGACAGCAGAATGGCGGAAAGTTCTTCTTTGAACTCAACGATATCCGTGGTTTCGACCTCTTTCATATTGGCGAGCCAAATGCCGAGTACCGTCACCGCCAGCAGGCCGGATTCATCGGCGAGGGTGTTAGACAGCCCGAAGGTCAGCAGCACAATCGCCAGCACCGCAAAGTTTTGCAGATAGCCCGGGAGCCAGCCGCGCTTTAGCGCATTGCCGAGCAGGAAACCGAAAATTCCGCCGCTGACCAGCCCGACGACCAGCGTCTGCGCCAGCATCAGCAGCAGGTGGAGGCCACCACCGGAGACATCCTTGAGGGTGATAAATTCAAACACCATCAGGGTGAAGATCGCGCCAACCGGATCGATGACGATGCCTTCCCAGCGCAGCACCTGGTTAATGGACGAGGACGGGCGCACCACCCGCATCAGCGGGGCGATCACCGTCGGGCCGGTAACCACCGTCACCGCGCCTATCAGGGCGGAAATTTGCGGCGTCAGGCCGAGAATGCCCCAGCAGGCCAGTGAGATGACGGTAAACGTAATCAGCATCCCGACGGTGACCAGATTGCGCACCACGCCGCCGAGCCCGCGAATTTCGTCAACGCGTAGCGTCAGTGCGCCTTCGAACAGAATGATCGCCACCGACAGCGACACCAGCGGAAACAGCAGCGAGCCGAACAGCAGGTCGGGTTGCAGAATGTGCAGCCCCGGGCCAAGCCCTACGCCAATCAGCAGCAGTGGCAGAATCGCGGGGATGCGTAAACCCCAGGCCAGCCACTGGGCCAGCAGGGAGGCGATAGCGATGATCACCAATAGAAACGGGACAGGCAGTTCCATTTTTTCTCTTTATCCTCAATAACGTGGGCGGTTGAACCCGTCTAACGGCAGTATGCACAGAGTATAAACAAGGCTGTTGGTAACAGAGCCCTCCCGGTGCGTAAGAAATCGCTGAATGACACAAAAATCATCACAAAAACTGTCGCAGGCGCTACAATCGAGCGAAGTCACATTTTTCAAATCAGAAGAGTATTGCTATGAAAAACATCAATCCAACGCAGACCTCTGCCTGGCAGGCATTACAGAAACATTATGATGAAATGAAGGACGTGTCGATTGCCGACCTGTTCGCGAAAGATGGCGACCGTTTCGCCAAATTCTCCGCGACGTTCGACGATCTGATGCTGGTGGACTTCTCCAAAAACCGCATCACTGAAGAGACGCTGAGCAAGCTGCAGGCGCTGGCGAAAGAGACCGATCTGGCCGGTGCCATTAAGTCGATGTTCTCTGGCGAGAAGATCAACCGTACCGAAGACCGTGCGGTGCTGCACGTTGCGCTGCGTAACCGCAGCAACACCCCGATTATCGTTGACGGCAAAGACGTGATGCCGGAAGTGAATGCGGTGCTGGAAAAGATGAAGCATTTCTCAGAAGCGATCATCTCCGGTAGCTGGAAAGGCTACACCGGCAAAGCCATCACCGACGTGGTGAACATCGGTATCGGCGGCTCTGATTTAGGTCCGTTCATGGTGACCGAGGCGCTGCGCCCGTACAAAAATCACCTGAACATGCATTTCGTGTCTAACGTCGATGGCACCCACATCGCTGAAGTGCTGAAGGGCGTGAATCCGGAAACGACCCTGTTCCTGGTGGCTTCTAAAACCTTCACCACCCAGGAAACCATGACCAACGCCCACAGCGCGCGCGACTGGTTCCTGAAAACCGCCGGTGACGAAAAACACGTGGCGAAACACTTCGCGGCGCTCTCCACCAACGGTAAAGCGGTTGGTGAGTTCGGGATCGACACTGCCAATATGTTCGAGTTCTGGGACTGGGTCGGCGGTCGTTATTCCCTGTGGTCGGCGATTGGTCTGTCGATCATCCTGTCCGTTGGCTACGACAACTTCGTTGAGCTGCTGTCCGGCGCGCATGCGATGGATAAACACTTCTCCACCACCCCGGCTGAGAAAAACCTGCCGGTGCTGTTGGCGCTGATCGGTATCTGGTACAACAACTTCTTCGGGGCTGAAACCGAAGCTATCCTGCCGTATGACCAGTACATGCACCGCTTCGCGGCGTATTTCCAGCAGGGCAACATGGAATCCAACGGTAAATACGTTGACCGTAACGGCAACGCGGTGGATTACCAAACTGGGCCAATCATCTGGGGCGAACCGGGCACTAACGGTCAGCACGCGTTCTATCAGCTGATTCACCAGGGCACCAAAATGGTACCGTGCGATTTCATCGCCCCGGCTATTACCCACAATCCGCTGTCTGACCACCATCCGAAGCTGCTGTCCAACTTCTTCGCCCAGACCGAAGCGCTGGCGTTTGGTAAAGCGCGTGACGTGGTTGAGCAGGAATATCGCGATCAGGGTAAAGATCCGGCCACCTTGGATCACGTGGTACCGTTCAAAGTGTTCGAAGGCAACCGTCCAACCAACTCCATCCTGCTGCGTGAGATTACCCCGTTCAGCCTCGGCGCGCTGATTGCGCTGTATGAGCACAAAATCTTCACCCAGGGCGCGATCCTCAACATCTTCACCTTTGATCAGTGGGGCGTTGAATTGGGCAAACAGCTGGCGAACCGTATTCTGCCAGAACTGGCCGACGGCAAAGACGTCAGCAGCCATGACAGCTCGACCAACGGTTTGATTAACCGTTATAAGTCCTGGCGCGGCTAAACAAACCGTCACGGCTTGCACGGGCCTACAAGATCGTAGGCCCGGTAAGCGAAGCGCCACCGGGCGATAACTCAGGCTATCCGCAGACTCCTTATTCCCAGTAGTTTCGCGATAGCCTCTATTTTTTCCCCGACGTGACCCATACCTATCGCGCAATGATGCGCCGGACCCCCTTCGCACCAGCGACGGGTGAACTCCCGGGCAGAGAGCGAAAACCGATAGTGGCTGTTGGTGTTACCGATATCCAGTACCTCGCCCGGCACCGCTTCCCCTTCGGCATATTGCAGCGTCACGCTGCCGTCGCAATGTTCTACCACCGATAAAAAGGTCACTGGCCCCGGGGCGACCGTCATTTGAATCGACACCCCTTTGCCTGGCTTGCCGTGATACACCGGCAACGGCACCAGCCGCACTTTCTCCGTCGACATCAGCGGATGCGCGGGCCCATCATGACCCCATTGCACGGTGTCACCCTCAAAATCAATGCCGTACGGCTCCGAGAACGATCCGCCCGCCTTTAACAGGCTGAGGATTTTCATGGCGATCACATTCTTGATTTCGCACTCGCCCGCCACCGGAATATCCCGTGCGGTGAGGAGCGTATTGCCGAGGATCACCGAGGTAATACTGTTTTCCTCCGGCGAACCGGATGCGCCTTCGTAGTAATACGCCATCGCGCCGAGTTGATGGCGCGCCACCAGTTTATCCAGCGCCACCGAGGTACTAATGGCGCGCTGCAGCTCAAATTCTTCACAGGCCGGATCGACGTTGAGCGCCGCGAACACCTGCTCGCGCTTGTGCTGGCGCTCGATGTCCGTGATCGGCGAGGCGGCCAGCTCGCAGACTTCCAGTACCTTGAAGCGCACGCCGAATTTGGCCGACAGGTTGGTCATGTTGGAATAGACGTCAACCATGCCGTTGTAGTAATGCCCGAGCACGCCGATATGAGTGGTTTTCAGCGTCTTGACGGTTCTGGCTGCGTCGAGCCAGCTGGCGATTTCCTGCCATGCCTGCGGATCGTCGAGATACCCCGGCACCAGCGTGTAGCTGATGTTAGCGCGTTGAAACACGTTCACCAGCTCCGGGGCGCTACAGGCCTGGCAGTGCGCCAGCCATTGCCCGGTACGCTCCCCGCGATCTTCGCGCTGATTGATGGTGGCGCATGGCACTTTTTTCTCTGGCTGCAACGCCAGAATCAGCACCGGCACCTTGAGCTGCTGCACCAGCGGCAGCACCGTCGAGCTCAGGGCGTAGGTGGTGATGTACAGCACCAGTGCATCAACGTTTTGACGGGCAAACACCTCGGCGGCGTTATCCATGCTGTGTGGATTATCAACCAGCCCGGCGTTGATCACCGTGACCTCCCGCTGTTGCAACTGGTTATCGACCCGCCCGAGATAGCCGACGAGCTGCTCGCGCAGGCCATCAAACTGCGGCCAGTAGGTATCCAGACCAATGCCGAACAAACCAACGGTAAATGCTTTCATGAGACGTTCCTGGGAAAAGTGCGAGGGAGTGGGATCACTTTACGCAGGGGCGTGGGGGAAAACCTGTCGCTGATGGACAGCGCAAAGTAGGGCGTGGCAATACCACCGAGGATTGCCTTAGACGGATCGCATAATAGTTATTCCGTTCGTGAACAAAGATTAATTTCCCCCGAAAACTGCAGGGAATAATGCGGAGATGACCGATATCTATTCCTGCCGTCGTGTTCAGGTTAATCCTAAAAACGGTTGTGATCGCGAAAGCATATTTTATTTTTTAGGATTTTCTTGAGGTATGAAAATTTACATCTAAATGATTTTAAAGGTTTTATATATTTTCATTGTTCCTGGGATAAAGATTTCTTCCCATAGTCCTAAAACCCGCTTGCTTATTTCCTGCGCCGTAATCCGGCTGCCTGAGTTGTGTATACTCGATGACGCCTGAATATCTCAGGTGAATCTCCATTCATTCAACCAATGAAGGGAAATAGTAATGAAAAAAGCTCTCTATGGCATTTTTGCCATTTCTGCGCTTGCGGCGACGTCTGCCTTTGCGGCTCCGGTGGAAACCGGTGAAGCGGCAGGGTCGGCAGCGACGTCTGTGTCTGCGGGCAGTTCTGCCGCAACCAGCGCCAGCGCCGTAAGTTCGGCCGTGGGGGTCGCACTGGCGGCGACCGGTGGTGGTGATGGCTCCAATACCGGAACCACGACCACGACAACCACAAGTACCCGCTAAGTCTCACGGGTCATTAACCCTAACCACACTTCGGTGTGGTTATTTTGCCCCCTCGGAGAAGAGTCGTGAAGCGACCCATTATTGTTACTCTTTGCCTGCTGCTTCAGGCCTGTTCCGCCAGCACGGAAGGGCTGGGCAAATCGTTTTGGCACAGCCTGTTCGGCACCCCCGGCGTGCAGCTGACCGCCGATGATATCCAGAACATGCCCTACGCCAGTCAATACATGCAGCTCAATAACGGTCCGCAGCTGTTTGTGGTTCTCGCCTTTGCCGAAAACGGCCAACAGAAATGGGTCACCCAGGATCAGGCGACGGTCGTCATCCAGCACGGGCGCATCGTGAAAACCTTGCTCGGCGGTGACAACCTGCTCAGCGTCAGCAATCTCGACGCCGATCCGCTGGTGAAGCCCAATCAGATTGTCGATGGCGCAAGCTGGACCCGGACAATCGGCTGGACGGAACACAAACAGGTGCGCTATGCCACCGCTCGCTCGCAGTTCCACTGGGAAGGCAGCGACACGCTGACGCTGGCCGGTGATTCCACCGACGTTCGCGTGCTGGTGGAGGATGCCAGTACCGATCAGGCGAGTTGGCAGAACCGTTTTTGGGTCGACAGCGATGGGCAGATTCGTCAATCCGAGCAGTATCTCGGGGCGAATTTCTTCCCGGTGAAAACCATTCTGATCAAGGCGGCGAAGCAATGACAATACGCACCCTTGCCGCCCTGATGGCGTTGCTTATCTCCCCGCTGGCACTGGCCGCAGGCACCGTTGATGTTTATATCAATGGCGCAACACAACCGAAAACCCTGACTGATGCCGCTCATCTGGCGGATTTAGTCGGGCAGCCACGGCTGGAAAACAGCTGGTGGCCAGGGGCCGTGATTGCTGAAAAACAGGCGACCGCCGTGGCCCAGCAGCAGAAAACAGAATTACTGGCGCAGCTTGCCGCCCTGGCGGCAGAGGAAGACGGTGACGACGCGGCGGCGATTAACGCCGTCCACCAACAGCTGCAGGCGCTGAACGTCACCGGGCGGCAGTTTGTCAGCCTCGACCCGGACCGTGTGCGTCTGGGGCGTCGCGCGAACCCGCCGCTGGAAGGACACTACAGCCTGTGGGTTGGCCAGCCACCGTCGACGGTAAGCGTTTTCGGCCTCGTCAGCCGTCCGGGCAGCATGGCGTTCACGCCGGGTAAACCGGTCGCCGATTACCTGGACGAAATGAGCCTGCTTAGCGGGGCCGACCGCAGCGATGCCTGGATTATCTATCCCGATGGACGCACAGAAAAAGCCCCGGTTGCCTACTGGAATAAGCGTCATCTCGAACCCATGCCCGGCAGCATCATTTTTGTCGGTTTCGCCGACTCACTTTGGACGAAGAAATATGCCGACCTGAACGCCGCCCTTCTTCGCGCCCTTGCACAGCGGATCCCGGAATAATGAAAAACAGATTTCTCTACAGCCTGCTGGCGCTGGGTGTCAGCGCGGCCTGCCATGCGGAAACGTACCCGGCGCCGATTGGTCCGTCGCAGTCTGATTTTGGTGGCGTGGGCCTGCTGCAAACCCCAACCGCCCGCATGGCGCGTGAAGGTGAGTTGAGTCTCAACTATCGCGATAACGACCAGTACCGGTATTACTCTGCCTCGGTGCAGCTGTTCCCGTGGCTGGAAACGACCCTGCGCTACACCGACGTGCGAACCAAGTCGTACAGCAGCGTGGAATCCTTCTCCGGGGATCAGACCTACAAAGACAAAGCGTTCGACCTGAAATTACGCCTGTGGGAAGAGAGTTACTGGTTGCCGCAGGTCTCGGTGGGGGCGCGTGATATCGGCGGGACTGGGCTGTTTGACGCCGAATATCTGGTGGCGAGCAAGGCCTGGGGGCCGTTTGATTTCAGTCTCGGACTGGGCTGGGGTTATCTCGGCACCAGCGGCAACGTTAAGAACCCGCTGTGTAGCTACAGCGACAAGTATTGTTCTCGCGATAACAGCTATCGCCAGGCGGGTTCGGTGGACAGCAGTCAGATGTTCCACGGCCCGGCCTCGCTGTTTGGCGGGGTAGAATACCAGACGCCGTGGCAGCCACTGCGCCTGAAGCTGGAATATGAAGGGAATGATTACAGCCAGGACTTTGCCGGAAAGCTCGACCAGAAAAGCAAGTTTAACGTCGGGGCGATTTATCGCGTAACGGATTGGGCCGACGTTAACCTGAGCTACGAGCGCGGCAACACCTTCATGTTCGGCGTGACCGTGCGCACCAACTTTAACGATTTACGCCCGTCGTATAACGACAATTCGCGGCCAAAATATCGGCCGCAGCCGCAGGATGCTATCCTGCAACATTCGGTGGTGGCTAATCAGCTGACGTTGCTGAAATACAACGCCGGTTTTGCGGATCCGAAAATTCAGGTCAAAGGCGACACCCTATACGTGACCGGCGAGCAGGTGAAATACCGTGATTCGCGGGAAGGTATCGAGCGAGCGAACCGCATCATCATGAATGATTTGCCGGACGGCATCAGCACTATCATCATGAATGATTTGCCGGACGGCATCAGCACTATCCGGGTCACCGAAAATCGTCTCAACATGCCGCAGGTAACTACCGAAACTAACGTTGCCAGCCTGAAGCGTCATCTGGAAGGCGAGCCGCTGGGCCATGAAACGCAGCTGGTGCAGAAACGCGAAACGCCGATCGTGCCGGATAAAACCGAGCAGGGTTGGTACATCGACAAATCGAGCTTTGATTTCCATATCGATCCGGTGCTGAGTCAGTCAATCGGCGGCCCGGAAAGTTTCTACATGTACCAGCTGGGGGTCATGGCGACCGCCGACTGGTGGGTGACCGACCACCTGCTGACCACCGGCAGCCTGTTTGGCAATATCGCCAACAACTACGACAAGTTCAACTACACCAATCCGCCGACCGATTCGACGCTGCCGCGCGTGCGTACCCACGTGCGTGAATACGTCGAGAACGACGTCTACGTGAACAACCTGCAGGCCAACTATCTGCAATATCTGGGCAATGATTTTTATGGTCAGGTATACGGCGGCTATCTGGAAACCATGTACGGCGGCGTGGGGGCCGAAGTGCTGTGGCGTCCGGTCGACAGCAACTGGGCGTTCGGGGTGGATGCCAACTACGTGAAACAGCGCGACTGGACCAGCTCGCTGAACATGATGAAGTTCACCGATTACAGCGCCAAAGTGGGTAATCTGGCCGCCTACTGGACCCCGCCGTTTGCCCAGGACGTGCTGATTAAAGCCAGCGTTGGGCAGTATCTGGCGGGTGATAAAGGCGGCACGCTGGAAGTGTCGAAACACTTCGACAGCGGCGTGGTTGTCGGGGCCTACGCGACCATTACCAACGTGTCGGCAGATGAATACGGCGAAGGCGATTTCACCAAAGGGGTGTATGTTTCTGTCCCGCTGGACCTGTTCTCGTCTGGCCCGACCCGCAGCCGGGCAGCGGTTGGCTGGACGCCGCTGACGCGTGACGGCGGTCAGCAGCTGGGTCGTAAGTTCCAGCTGTACGACATGACCAGCGATCGCAGTCAGAACTTCCGCTAAGTTTTCCCTCGCCACAACCCTCTCCTTTCGGGGAGAGGGAACTGCATTGCATAAAACATAAACAAAAAATGTAGATCTGCGTCACATTTTTACGTTATACAGGGATCTCGTCCTTGGGAAGGAGATACAGAATGACGCCGCTTATTCGTCCACGCGTAGAGTTTATCTCCACCGTTTTGCAGACCGTGTTGAACCTGGGTTTGCTCAGTCTTGGCCTGATATTAGTCGTATTCCTCGGCAAAGAAACGCTCCACCTGGCGGATGTGCTGTTCGCCCCTGAACAAACCAGCAAGTACGCGCTGGTAGAAGGGCTGGTGGTCTATTTTCTCTATTTTGAATTTATCGCTTTGATCGTGAAGTACTTCCAGTCCGGTTTTCATTTCCCGCTGCGTTACTTCGTCTATATCGGGATCACCGCCATTGTGCGGCTGATCATCGTCGATCATAAGTCCCCGCTTGATGTGCTGATCTACTCCGCGGCGATCCTGTTGCTGGTGGTCACTTTGTGGTTGTGTAACTCGAAGCGCCTAAAACGTGAGTAAAAAAATGGCGCTCCAGGGAGCGCCAAACAACAGTCACAAGTATGAGGGATAACGATTACAGCGGCATTACAGTGGCATAGAACAATGAAACTTACCCTTTCACCCCGCCGGCGGTCAGGCCGTTAACCAGCCAGCGCTGGGCCAGCAGGAACACCAGGGTTATCGGAATGGCGGAGAGCACAGCCGCAGCGGCAAAGTCGCCCCACAGGTAGTTTTGCGGGTTGAGGTATTGCTGCATCCCGACGGCCAGGGTGTAGCTGTTCACGTCGCGAAGCAGCAACGAGGCGACCGGCACTTCGGTGATGGCGGCGATGAACGACAGAATAAAGACCACCGCCAAAATCGGCACCGACAGCGGCAGCAGCACCAGGCGGAAAGCCTGCCACGGCGTAGCGCCGTCCAGCGCGGCGGCTTCTTCCAGCGAGCCGTCGATGGTTTCGAAATAGCCTTTAATCGTCCAGACGTGCAGGGCGATCCCCCCCATATAGGCGAAGATGACCCCGCCGTGGGTATTCAGGCCGATGAACGGAATGTACTGTCCGAGGCGGTCAAACAACGCATACAGCGCGACCAGTGACAGCACCGCCGGGAACATCTGGAAAATCAGCATACTTTTCAGCAGGGTGGCCTTGCCCGGGAACTTCATGCGGGCGAAAGCGTAGGCGCAGGTGGTGGACAGCGCCACGATACCCACCGCGGTGATCCCCGCAATTTTGATTGAGTTCCACAGCCACAGCAGCACCGGGAACGGCGGCGGCGTGACCCGGCCATCGGCGTGTTCGACGCTAAAGCCCAGCGCCAGCTTCCAGTGCTCCCAGGAGATTTGATCCGGGATGAGGCTGCCGGTTGCAAAGTTACCTTCACGCAGCGAGATAGCGATAACCATCAGCAGCGGGAACATGATCGCGGCGATAAACATCAGCAGTAACAGATGCGTGATGAACAGACGCAGCTTTTGAGATTTCGGTTGAACCATTGCCATTGTCGATAGCTCCCTTAATCGAATTTCATGCGCGTGGCTTTGAGGTTAATAATCGCCAGCGCCCCTACCAGCAGGAAGATCAGCGTCGCAATCGCCGCCGCCAGGCCGAAGTCCTGACCGCCGCCGCCTTCAAAGGCAATACGGTAGGTGTAGCTCACCAGCAGGTCGGTATAACCCGCCGGGGTGGTGGTGCCGAGACGGTCCGGGCCCCCGTTGGTCAGCAGTTGGATAAGCACAAAGTTGTTAAAGTTAAAGGCGAAGCTGGCAATCATCAGCGGCGTCAGCGGCTTGATAAGCAGCGGCAGCGTAATCTTAAAGAAGTTCTGGAACGGGCCTGCGCCGTCCATCGCCGAGGCTTCGTACAGATCTTCCGGAATCGCCTTCAGCAGCCCCATGCACAGGATCATCATGTACGGATAGCCGAGCCAGGTGTTGACGATGATGATCATCGAGCGGGCAGTGGTCGGGTCGCTAAACCACGCAGGCTTGATGCCAAACAGCGCGCTCAGCATCATGTTGATTTCACCAAAGCTCTGGTTGAACAGCCCTTTGAAAATGAGGATTGAGATGAACGACGGTACGGCATACGGCAGGATTAACAGCACGCGGTAAATGGCTTTGCCTTTCAGCGATTCCCACTGCACCACGCACGCCAGCACCATGCCTACGGCGACGGTCAACAGCACGGTCAGCACCGAGAACACCACCGTCCAGACGAAGATGGCGAAGAACGGTTTCTGAATGCCTTCGTCAGTGAATACCCGGGTGAAGTTGTCCCAGCCGATGCTAACGGTATAACCCGGGCTGAGTTTCTCATCGCCCCAGTTGCCGTCGGCGTTGACCGACTGATAAAAACCTATCTGATTATTCGGGCGGTATTTCACGCCGCTCTGATTGTTGGTCAGCTCAGCTTTTTCGCCCTCGGTATACAGCGGGCGGGTACCGGAGAACTGGCGCAGGGAGCTCATGATGACTTTGCTGTCATCCGGCAGAATAGCGGTCAGTTGGGTCAGCGCCTGGCGATTCTGGGTGATCACCCGCAGGTTGCCGCGTTCGCCTTCCGGCAGCGCGTCGACTTCTTTCAGCGTAATCTTTTGCTCGCCGCCAAATTTAAAGGCGTCGGAGACATAATTTTTACCGCTCTCGCCGTCGGTCAGCGCCAGTTTCCACTCACTGCCCGCCGGGTATAAGCCGAAGTTATAGGTTTTGCCCGCCTGATAAGAGCGGTCCATTAAGACCTGCTGCGCACGCTCCTGCGTCAGCTGGTTGGTGCTGCTGTAGTTGGTGAAGGCGATGGCGATGGTACACACCAGCGGGAACAGCACGAACAGGCCCATCCCGGCCATACCAGGATAGACATAGCGCCACGCATAGGCTTTGCGGTTGGCGAAGATATACAGGCCAGCAGAGCTTAAAATCAGCGTCATGATGGCGAACAGGTATTCCCCCTGGGCGTACATTAAAACAACAAGGTAACCCACCAGCAGGCCCAGTAGCCCGACCACGGACCACTTCAGCGTTTCGCTTTGCCACCAGTGACTCTTTTTAACGACATCCATGGGGTAATTTCCTCTACAGCTGTGAAAACGTGTAGGCCGGATAAGACGCTTTGCGTCGCCACCCGGCAACAGCGCCTGATGACGCTTCGCTTATCAGGCCTACATTTCGTGCCTTATGACTTACTTAGTGATACGACCCTGAGCATCTTTCAGCGCAGCATCCACGCTCTGACGTCCGCTAGCGGCGTTAATGACCGCGGTGCGGGTGGCGTACCAGAAGGCGGCCATCTGCGGGATGTTAGGCATAATTTCACCTTTCTGGGCGTTGGCCATGGTGGCGGCGATACGCGGATCTTTTTCCAGCTGTTCCTGGTAAGATTTCAGCGCCACGGCACCCAGCGGTTTGTCCTTGTTCACATCCGCCAGACCGTCGTTGGTCAGCAGGTAGTTTTCGAGGAACTCTTTTGCCAGCTCTTTGTTCGGGCTAGCAGCGTTGATGCCCGCACTCAGCACGCCCACAAACGGTTTAGACGCTTTGCCTTTGAAGGTTGGCAGCAGCGTTACGCCGTAGTTGATTTTGCTCTTGTCGATGTTGGACCACGCCCACGGACCGTTGATGGTCATCGCGGTTTCGCCCTTGTTGAACGCCGCTTCCGCGATGGAGTAATCGGTATCCGCGTTCATGTGTTTGTTCTTGATAAGGTCAACCAGGAAGGTCAGGCCCGCTTTTGCCCCTGCATTGTCTACGCCGACATCTTTCACGTCGTATTTACCGTTTTCAAACTTGAAGGCATACCCGCCGTCGGCAGCAATCAGCGGCCAGGTGAAGTACGGTTCTTGCAGGTTGAACATCAGCGCGGATTTACCCTTCGCCTTCAGCGCTTTATCCAGCGCTGGGATCTCTTCCCAGGTTTTCGGTGGGTTCGGCACCAGGTCTTTGTTATAGATGAGCGACAGCGCTTCGACCGCGATTGGGTAGGCGATAAGCTTACCGTTGTAGCGTACGGCATCCCAGGTGAACGGATACAGTTTGTCCTGGAACGCTTTGTCTGGGGTCACTTCAGCCAGCAGGCCGGACTGCGCGTAGCCACCAAAACGGTCGTGCGCCCAGAAGATAATGTCCGGGCCATCGCCAGTAGCGGCAACCTGTGGGTATTTCTCTTCCAGTTTATCCGGGTGCTCAATGGTCACTTTGATGCCGGTGTCTTTCTCGAATTTCTTACCGACTTCAGCAAGGCCGTTATAGCCTTTATCGCCGTTGATCCAGATAACCAGCTTGCCTTCTTCAATCTTCGCGAAGGCAGAGGCGGAAAACATCATCGTGGTCAGTGCAGACAGCGCGAGGATGCGAGCGCCAGTTTTGATTTTCATATATCCCGTCCTATTTGGTGATGTGCTCGTGGATACGCCTGGTGGCTTTTACAACGCTGAGTTTCCTTTCTTAGCAACCTCTTTCCATCCTCCCCAACCCTACGCCCCACCGCTCCTTTCTGTGATCTCTGTTGCATAAACTTTAGTTATGAGTCCTGGCGCACACAAAACGACGCCGAATTTTGCCGTGTGCATCACGAATTTCGCCAGGCCACGCCAGACGCGGGGGCAGAGCAGCCCTCCTCATCCTCCCGTCTCCTCCCCCATCAAAAACCCAGGGGGTGGAGGATTCACGAAAGTTATTGGTCGCGCATAGTCAGCCCCAGAATGAATATTTCTTTTCGTGACAGGTTGTAACCAAGGGAGAAGGGGATGGCGAGCGTACAGCTGCGTAATGTAACGAAAGCCTGGGGTGACGTGGTGGTGTCGAAAGACATCAATCTCGACATCCATGAGGGGGAGTTCGTGGTGTTTGTCGGGCCATCAGGCTGCGGTAAATCCACGCTGCTGCGCATGATCGCCGGGCTGGAAACCATCACCAGTGGGGACTTGCTGATTGGTGACAAGCGGATGAACGACACGCCGCCCGCCGAGCGTGGTATCGGCATGGTGTTCCAGTCTTATGCGCTTTACCCCCATCTCTCGGTGGCAGAGAACATGTCGTTTGGCCTCAAGCTTGCAGGGGCGAAAAAAGATGTGATCGCCCAGCGCGTGACCCAGGTGGCCGAAGTGCTGCAGCTGGCTCACCTTCTGGAGCGTAAACCGAAAGCGTTGTCCGGCGGGCAGCGTCAGCGCGTGGCGATTGGCCGTACGCTGGTGGCTGAGCCGCGGGTGTTCCTGCTCGATGAACCGCTTTCAAACCTCGATGCCGCACTGCGTGTGCAGATGCGTATTGAGATCTCCCGACTGCATAAGCGTCTGGGGCGCACGATGATTTACGTCACCCACGATCAGGTCGAAGCGATGACCCTGGCCGACAAAATCGTGGTGCTGGATGCCGGGCGCGTGGCGCAAATCGGCAAACCTCTCGAGCTTTATCACTATCCGGCGGACCGGTTCGTCGCGGGCTTTATCGGCTCGCCGAAGATGAACTTCCTGCCGGTGAAAGTCACCGCCACCGCCATTGAGCAGGTGCAGGTGGAATTGCCAAACCGTCAGCAAATCTGGCTGCCGGTGGAAAGTACCGGCGTGCAGGTTGGAGCCAACATGTCATTAGGCATTCGTCCTGAGCATCTTCTACCGAGTGATATCGCCGATGTCACCCTCGAAGGGGACGTGCAGGTCGTCGAGCAACTGGGTCACGAAACGCAAATTCATATCCAGATCCCCGCCATCCGTCAGAACCTGGTGTACCGCCAGAATGACGTGGTGTTGGTAGAAGAGGGAGCCACATTCGCTATCGGTCTGCCGCCAGAGCGTTGCCATCTGTTCCGTGAGGATGGTTCCGCATGTCGTCGGCTGCACAAAGAACCGGGCGTTTAAATCCCATAACAAAAGAAAAGCAATGGTCTCAGGAGATAGAATGATGATTACTCTGCGCAAACTTCCAGTGGCAATCGCCGTGACAGCAGGCATTTTGTCTGCGCACGCGGGCGCCGTAGATTTTAAAGGTTACGCCCGTTCGGGTATCGGCTGGACCGGTAGCGGCGGCGCGCAACAGTGTTTCCAGGCAACTGGCGCACAAAGTAAATATCGTCTCGGTAACGAATGTGAAACGTACGCCGAACTGAAATTTGGTCAGGAAGTGTGGAAAGAGGGCGATAAGAGCTTCTACTTCGACACCAACGTCGCTTACTCCGTAGCACAGCAGAACGACTGGGAAGCGACCAGCCCGGCATTCCGTGAAGCCAACGTGCAGGGTAAAAACCTGATCGACGCTCTGCCAGGTTCCACTATCTGGGCCGGTAAGCGCTTCTATCAACGTCACGACGTTCACATGATCGACTTCTACTACTGGGACATCTCCGGTCCGGGTGCAGGTCTGGAAAACGTGGATGTGGGCATCGGTAAACTCTCCTTCGCGGCAACCCGTTCGACCGAAGCAGGCGGCTCCAATGCCTTCGCCAGCGACAATATTCGTGATTACACCTCCTCAACCGCCAACGACGTGTTTGACGTGCGTTTGGGCCAGATGGAAATCAACCCAGGCGGTACCCTGGAGCTGGGTGTGGATTACGGTCACACCAACGTAAATGACGATTACTACCTGCAGCCACAGGCATCGAAAGATGGCTGGATGTTCACCGCTGAACACACCCAGAGCATGCTGAAAGGCTTTAACAAGTTTGTGGTGCAGTACGCCACCGACTCCATGACTTCTCAGGGTAAAGGCCAGGCACAGGGTGCTGGTGTTGGTCTCGGCAATGACGAGAGCGGCAAACTGTACGCGTACGGCATTAACAACGACGGCCACCTGCTGCGTATCCTCGACCACGGTGCAATCTCCCTGGGCGACAGCTGGGACCTGATGTACGTCGGTATGTACCAGGACATCAACTGGGATAACAACAACGGTACCAAATGGTATACCGTCGGTGTTCGTCCGATGTACAAATGGACGCCTATCATGAGCACCTTGCTGGAAGTGGGCTACGACAACGTCAAATCCCAGAACACCGGCGACACCAACAACCAGTACAAAATTACCCTCGCACAACAATGGCAGGCTGGCGACAGCATCTGGTCCCGTCCGGCTATCCGTGTGTTCGCCACCTACGCCAAGTGGGATGAGAAATGGGGTTACGACACTTCCGGCAGCCCAGCGACCAACAACGGAAACTACAACTCCAACTTCGGTATGCAGACCGCTGGCCTTGGCCGTGGCGACAACGACGAGTGGAGCTTCGGTGCCCAGATGGAAATCTGGTGGTAATTCGCAGTTAAGTTAACCCACTGTTATGCCACACAAAGAGGGACGAAAGTCCCTCTGTTTTAGACTCAGCGCGCTATTGCCTGGCTACCGCTGAGCCCTGTCTTTGAGGTGATAAAAATGAAAATGAACAAAAGTCTCATCGCGCTGTGCCTCTCTGCTGGTCTGCTGGCAAGCGTCCCCGCCGTCAGTTTTGCTGAAGTGAATTTCGTGCCGCAGAACACCACTGCCGCACCGGCTATCCCGGCAACTGCGCTACAGCAGTTGGTCTGGACGCCCGTTGATCAAGCTAAAACCCAAACCACTTCTCTCTCCGGTGGCGGTCAGTCGCTAAACGTGCCGGGGATCTCTGGCCCGGTGGCGGCGTACAGCGTCCCGGCAAATATTGGTGAGTTGAACATTACCCTCACCAGTGAAGTGAACAAACAAACCAGCGTGTATGCGCCGAACGTGCTGATTCTGGATCAGAACATGACGCCATCGGCGTTCTTCCCGAGCAGCTACTTTACCTACCAGGAGCCGGGCGTCATGAGCGCCGACCGTCTGGAAGGGGTAATGCGTCTGACCCCGGCATTGGGTCAGCAGAAAATTTATGTGCTGGTGTTCACCACCCCGCAAGATTTGCAGCAAACCACGACCCTGATTGACCCGGCAAAAGCCTACGCTAAAGGTACAGGTAATGCGGTGCCGGATATTCCGGACCCGATTGCCCGGCACGTGACCGAAGGCACGCTGAAGCTGAAAGTGAAAACCTCGTCCGCCTCCAGCGTGCTGGTTGGCCCACTGTTTGGTTCTTCAGGCCCAGGCCCGGTCACCGTGGGTAACACGGCGGCACCGGTTTACAGCGCACCTGCGGCCGCCCCGGCGACGGCGGCAGTCGCAGCCACCGCGGCATCAGCACCGGCAGCGAAGAGCGAACCGGTTCTCAATGACACCGAAAGCTATTTCAACAACGCAATTAAACAGGCTGTGGAAGAGGGCAATATCGATAAAGCCCTGAAACTGTTAAACGAAGCCGAGCGCCTCGGTTCGACTTCAGCGCGTTCCACCTTTATCAGTAGTGTAAAAGGCAAGGGGTAAAAACATCTCCCCACATTGCTGATGTTTAGGCCCTGGCCATTCGGTGCGTCTCCCTCGACGCACCGTTTTTTCTGACGCAACGGCGGATGTTGCATCCCTGTTGCGCCGCCGCGCGGATATTAACGTTTCTTCCTCCCGCTAACCCTTTTCTACGATACAATGCCGATAAGTTTTGTATCGGAGAGTCTGGCATGTCACACCCTGCGCTGGCGCAGCTGCGTGCACTACGCTATTACACCACCCTTCCGGAACTCGATGCGGCGCTGCTCGACTGGCTGCTGCTGGAAGATTCCATGACCAAACGTTTTGAACAGCAGGGCAAGCGCGTCACCGTGACGCTGGTGCGTGAAGATTTCGTGGGTCAGGATGAGGTCGCCGAAGAACTGACGCTGCTGCCCGCCGAGCCGCGCTACTGGCTGCGTGAGATTTTGCTCTGCGCCGACGGCGAACCCTGGCTTGCCGGGCGAACGGTGGTGCCGGAATCTACCCTGTCGGGACCGGAGCTGGCGCTGCAACAGCTCGGCAAAACCCCGCTGGGGCGCTACCTGTTTACCTCATCCACCTTAACCCGTGATTTTATTGAAATTGGTAAAGATGCAGAGCTGTGGGGGCGTCGTTCCCGCCTTCGGCTGAGCGGAAAACCGCTGCTGTTAACCGAGCTGTTTCTGCCTGCGTCGCCGCTGTACTGAGAGGAAGAGAATTATGGAGAGGAGTCTGACGCAAAATAAGCTCCAGGCTTATAGCCGTCTGATGCGTATTGATAAGCCGATAGGCTCGCTGCTGCTGCTCTGGCCGACGCTGTGGGCGCTGTGGGTAGCCATGCCTGGCGTACCGCCGCTGTGGATCCTCGCGGTGTTCGTGGCGGGGGTGTGGATGATGCGTGCCGCGGGCTGCGTGGTGAACGATTACGCCGACCGTAAAATTGATGGTCACGTCAAACGCACCGCCCATCGCCCGTTACCGAGCGGCGATATCAGCGAGAAAGAGGCGCGCATCCTGTTTGTGGTGCTGGTGGTGCTCTCGTTCCTGCTGGTACTGACGCTCAACACCATGACTATTCTGCTGTCGGTGGCCGGTCTGGCGCTGGCGTGGGTGTATCCGTTTATGAAACGCTACACCCATCTGCCACAGGTGGTGCTGGGCGCGGCGTTTGGCTGGTCTATCCCGATGGCCTATGCCGCGGTCAGTGAATCGTTGCCGCTGAGCTGCTGGCTGATGTTCCTGGCAAATATCTGCTGGACGGTGGCCTACGATACCGAATATGCGATGGTTGACCGGGATGACGATTTAAAGATTGGCGTCAAATCTACCGCGATTCTGTTTGGCAAACACGACAAGCTGATCATCGGGATTTTACAGGTCTTATCGCTGGGATTGATGGTGGCGGTCGGCTGGCTGAGCCATCTGAACTGGGAATTCTACTGGTCGATTTTCATCGCCGGGGCGCTGTTTATTTATCAGCAGAAGCTGATTAAAAACCGCGATCGTGATGCCTGCTTTAAAGCGTTTATGAACAATAACTACGTGGGGCTGGTGTTGTTTATCGGTCTGGCGATGAGTTATATGCTTTAACCTCTTCCCGGCGGCGCAATGCTTGCCGGGCAAAAACAAAAAAGCCGGAGCAACTCACATTGCTCCGGCTTTTTTACGCGCTAAGGTCAGGCGTCCTGATTGGCGCTCTCGACGGTCAGACGCACATCGGAAGCAATCAGCTCCGCCAGCATCTGATACACCTTCAGCGTTTCCGCCGGTTCGGCATCGCCGGTATCACTGATGTAGCCTTCGTCACGCAGGGTCAGCACCAGGGTACTGAACACCGCTTTATCGAAGAACTCCGGCGCGTTGATGCCATGCAGCACTGACAGACGTTGTGCCACGGTGCGGCTCTCTTTCTCCAGCGTGCTGCGGTTGATGGACGGATTCGCGCTCAGCAGCCAGAAGGTAATGGCGTAGCGTTGCAGCGTTTCACGGGCACCGGCAGCCAGCAGTTGCAGGGTACGGGAGTGCGACGGATTGACGCTAACGTCGTCATTCTCAACGGTGATCAGCGCCTGACGCTGCATCTCGGCCAGCAGCAGGTCGATAACGCCCGCCAGCTCGTCTTTTTCCCAGCGCAGGAACAGCTCGGCTTTCAGCATCGGGTACAGCACTTCCACATGTCGCACCATCTCCGCGCGGGAGATTTTGCGATGCTGGGTCACAATCGCGGCCAGCAGCGACGGGATCATCAGCATGTGAGTGATGTTGTTGCGATAGTAGGTCATCAGCACTGCCTGCTCGCGCGGCAGGATGATGATATCGCCGATGGTGTCTTTCTCGACTTCGAACTTGTTCATCTGCAACGCGTGATCGATAAGCTCACCGGCGGTGGCAGAGGGCACGGTGGAATCCGAGGAGTACGGCACATTGCGCATCAGCTGCAGATAGCAATCGAGCTGCTCGGTTAGCTGTTCACGGGTCAGCGAGCGCTGCCGCGAGGCCAGCAGCGCCGTCACACACAGGTTCATGGCGTTGGCCGCCCCGGCGTTGTTAATGCGCACCATCAGGTCTTCGGCGATGTTGTTCACGGTCGGCGTCAGCCAGGCCGGACGAATGGATTCAATCGGGTCGATGGACTCCCGCCACTCCGGCACGTGCTGGTTGAGATAGGTCATCAGCGGCATCGGTTCGCCAAAGTTGACGTAGCCCTGACCGAGATTACGCAGTTTGCTCAGGCCGCGCAGCATCTGCGGCAGGCTCTCTTTCTCTTTGGTCGCCCCGCGCAGCTCTTTGGCGTAGGTGCCCACTTCCATCACGTGCTCGTAGCCGATGTAAATAGGCACAAGGGTGATTGGACGGGTGCCGCCACGCAGCATCGCCTGAATGGTCATCGACAGGGTGCCGGTTTTCGGATCCAGCAGACGACCGGTACGGGAACGCCCGCCTTCCACGAAGTACTCAACGGAATAGCCGCGGCTGAACAGCTCGCCTAAGTATTCGCGGAATACGGTGGAATACAGCTTGTTACCCTTGAAGGTACGACGAATAAAGAACGCGCCCAGGCGGCGGAATATCGGGCCCGCGGGCCAGAAATTCAGGTTGATGCCGGCGGCGATATGCGGCGGTACCAGGCCCTGGTGATAAAGCACGTAAGAGAGCAGCATGTAGTCCATGTGGCTGCGGTGGCAGGGCACATAGACAATCTCATGGCCGTCGTGCGCCAGCTGACGCACGCGCTCGGCGTTATTGACGTTGATCCCCTGGTACAAACGGTTCCAGGTGAAGCCGAGTACGCGGTCGGTGAGACGAATCATCTCGTAAGAGAAGTTGGCGGCAATCTCTTCCATCAGCGCAATGGCGTTCTGCTGCGCTTTTTCATGGGAGATTTTCTTGCTACGCGCTTCGTCTTCCACCGCACGGGCAATCGCTTTGGACGCCAGCAGCTTATTGAACAAATCCTGACGGGCAGGTAGACGCGGGCCAACGGCAGCCAGACGCTGACGGGCAAAATGGGTACGCGCCACGCGGGCCAGCTTCTGAGCGATGATTTTATCGGTGCCATGCTCGGTGGCCATGCGGCGCAGCGACACGGACGGCGAGAAACGCACGAAGCTGTCGCGACCAAGCCAGGTCACGGCGAAGAATTTCTGGAAGCCGTTCATCATGCGCAGTGGCGGATTAGCTTCGCCTTTTTCACGGCCCGGTGAGCGACCAAACATCACCGACACAGGGACCATTTGCACATCGAGTTCTGGATTGCTGCGATGCAAATCCAGATAATTATGGAAGAGCTTGATAGACTCTTCTTTCGGCGTGTAATACGTAAACGCGCGCGGCCCGCCGTGAATGAACACGTAGCGCGGCAACACGGTGCCGTCGATCTCCAGCGGTTCCAGCGGATCCGGGAGGTCATGCGCCAGACACTGGGCGCGTAAGGTCAGCAGATCTGCTTTCGAGTTATACGGCAGAACATACATAATTGGGCGTGAGGTATCGAGTCCCAGCTCCTCGGCAGGATTTGCCGGGATAGACTTGCTTTTTACCAGCACGCTTAATGGTAAATTCAGTAATTTATAGTAAATTCGTGGCCAGCCAGACATAAACGATGTAAAGCCTCTGGTTAATCATGCAAATGCGCCGCAAGGATAACAGAAAGTGCACAGAATATCTGTTCTACCACGCGCGGCACACACCGACATTGACGCTAATAATGTAAAAGGTTCTTTTGATGGCAAATGATACCACCGGGTTCACCCGAATCTTCAAAGCGGCAGGCTATTCCTGGAAGGGCTTCCGCGCCGCATGGCAAAACGAAGCGGCCTTTCGCCAGGAGGGAACCGCCGCCATTATCGCCGTCATTATTGCCTGTTGGTTAGACGTGGATGCGATAACCCGGGTGCTGCTGATTGGCTCGGTCCTGTTGGTGATGATAGTGGAAATTCTCAACAGTGCGATTGAAGCCGTGGTCGATCGCATCGGCACAGAACGTCACGAGCTGTCCGGGCGAGCAAAAGACATGGGCTCCGCCGCGGTACTGCTGTCGATTATGGTCGCCGTCTTCACCTGGGTGTCGCTGCTGTGGACGCATTTTCGCTAACGCTCGCATAATTACGCAAACGTCTGGTTTTTTGTGCGTTTTGCGGTTCCAAAATCGCCATTAGCTGTATATACTCACAGCATAACTGTATATACACCCAGGGGGCGGAATGAAAGCGTTAACGACCAGGCAGCAAGAGGTGTTCGATCTTATCCGGGATCACATCAGCCAAACGGGCATGCCGCCAACGCGTGCGGAAATCGCGCAGCGCTTGGGGTTCCGTTCCCCGAACGCGGCTGAAGAGCACCTGAAAGCGCTGGCACGTAAAGGCGTCATCGAGATTGTTTCCGGCGCATCCCGCGGTATTCGTCTGCTGATTGAAGAAGAATCAGGCATTCCGCTGATTGGCCGCGTCGCAGCAGGTGAACCCCTGCTGGCACAGCAACATATCGAAGCACATTACCAGGTCGATCCAGCGATGTTTAAGCCGAGCGCTGATTTCCTGCTGCGCGTTAGCGGCATGTCGATGCGTGATATCGGTATTCTCGACGGCGATCTGCTGGCGGTACACAAAACCCAGGACGTGCGTAACGGCCAGGTGGTTGTCGCCCGTATCGATGACGAAGTGACCGTGAAACGCCTGAAAAAGCAGGGCAGCACCGTTGAACTGCTGCCGGAAAACAGTGAGTTTTCCCCGATTGTGGTCGATCTGCGCCAGCAGAACTTCTCCATCGAAGGGCTGGCGGTTGGCGTTATCCGCAACGGCGAATGGCAGTAACCGTCTCGTCAGGCCGGAATTAAGTATTTTCAGTGGCGCCGTTCTGGCGCCATTTTGTTATCTTTTTTACCTCATTCACTCTTACAGGTTTTCTCATGTCGCTATTCACCGCTGCGGACAAGGCATTGTGGCGTCTCGCGCTACCGATGATTTTCTCCAACATTACCGTGCCACTGCTTGGGCTGGTGGATACGGCGGTTATCGGCCATCTCGATAGCCCGGTGTATCTCGGCGGCGTGGCGGTCGGCTCAATGGCGACCAGCTTCCTGTTTATGCTGCTGCTGTTCCTGCGTATGAGCACGACCGGCCTGACCGCGCAAGCCTTCGGCGCAAAAGATCCTGTTCGCCTCGCCAGAGCGCTGGTACAGCCGTTGCTCCTGGCGCTGGGCGCGGGAGCGGCCATCGTGCTGCTGCGCATCCCGTTGATTGACCTGGCGCTGCATATTGTCGGCGGCAGCGAGGCGGTGCTCGAACAGGCCCGCCGCTTCCTCGAGATTCGTTGGCTGAGCGCGCCTGCATCGCTGGCTAACCTGGTGCTGTTGGGCTGGCTGCTTGGGGTTCAGTATGCGCGGGCCCCGGTGATTTTGCTGGTGGTCGGCAATGTGCTGAACATCGCGCTCGATTTATGGCTGGTGATGGGCCTGCACATGAACGTGCAGGGCGCCGCGCTGGCCACGGTCTGCGCCGAATACGTGACTTTTTTCATCGGCCTACTGATGGTGCGTCGGGTGTTACACCTGCGGGGCATTTCGTGGGCGCTATTGAAAGACGCCTGGCGCGGTAATATTCGCCGTCTGCTGGCGCTCAACCGCGACATCATGCTGCGCTCGCTGCTGCTCCAACTGTGCTTTGGTGCGCTGACGGTATTGGGCGCCCGGCTTGGGAGCGACATCGTCGCGGTCAACGCGGTGCTGATGACCATGCTGACCTTTACCGCCTACGCGCTGGACGGCTTTGCCTACGCGGTGGAAGCCCACTCCGGCCAGGCGTATGGTGCGCGGGATGGCAGCCAGCTCTTGCAGGTCTGGAAAGCGGCGTGCCGTCAATCCGGGATTGTCGCCCTGGCGTTTGCGCTGATTTATGCCCTGGCGGGGGAACACATTGTCGCCATGCTAACGTCCATCACTGAACTGCGTGAACTGGCCGATCGCTACGTTATCTGGCAGGTGGTTTTACCGGTAATAGGCGTGTGGTGTTATCTGCTTGATGGCATGTTTATTGGTGCGACGCGTGGGGCGGAGATGCGTAACAGCATGGCGGTGGCGGCGGCGGGTTTTGCCCTGACTCTGCTCACCGTGCCCGTTTTCGGCAACCACGGATTGTGGCTGGCGCTGGCGGTATTCCTCGCTCTGCGCGGTCTGGCGCTGGCGTGGATTTGGCGGCGTCACTGGCAACACGGAACCTGGTTTTCATAGCCGCTTCGTTTTTAGTCGATGGTTAAAGATTCTGAATAATCTCCAGCTGGCAAAATCCTTACCTATACTGATTATCACGTCCAGCAGAAAACAGTGTTTTACGGACGATGTTATTTCACTCTCTCCACCGAACTAAGAGGAATGGATCATGAATAAAGACGAAGTCGGCGGTAACTGGAAACAGCTCAAAGGTAAAGTGAAAGAGAAATGGGGTAAGCTGACCGATGATGATTTTACCGTCATTGAAGGTAAGCGCGACCAGCTGGTCGGGAAAATCCAGGAGCGTTACGGCTATGCGAAAGATCAGGCCGAGGACGAAGTGAAAGACTGGGAAACCCGCAACGATTACCGCTGGTAAATAAATGCACTACCCGTGCGTACACGGATGTACAACCCTCAGGGCGGCTTAAAGGCCGCCCAATCTTTTTCTGGCGCTTATTTCTGACCCGGTTTGCGTTTGATGAGGATAGTATGATCGTGACCGCAGCAGTCCTGCGTGCGGCAAGCTTCCACCTCGACACACCCTGAACACAGCCCATGGGCTTCAATAACGTTATGGCGCAGCGCGAATCCCATCCGGGCCGCCAGCGCATGCATAATGTCTTCCACCCCGTCAGCCGCTTCTTCCTTCACCACGCCACAGCGATCGCAGATAAACATCGCCGACGTATGCGAGGGTTTATCGAACAGATGGCACAGCACATAGCTGTTGGTGGACTCCACCTTATGCACAAATCCCTGCTCGAGTAAGAATTCCAGCGCCCGATACACGGTCGGCGGCTTGGCCTGCGGTTCGCTCACTTTCAGCAGGTCCAGCAGGTCATAGGCGCTGATCGCGCCCTGTTGCAGCGTCATCAGGCGGAGCACTTCGAGGCGTTGGGGTGTCAGTCGCACGCCACGTTGGGCGCAAAGCCTTTCGGCCTGCACGAGCATGTCTTGTGGAGTGGTGTTGTCCATAGGCGCCTCGAATCGGGTGTAAAGTAAACGCCTACTTTATCATGTTTAGGCCCAAACGCCGATAACCTGCCGAGTGTGCTATACATGACCCAACAACCCAGGAGGGACAAGATGAAAAGACCTGACTGTATTCGACACTGGCGCGAGCTGGAAGAAGCCGATAATTCAACCTATCCCGACAGCAGCGAGCTGTTTTCCATAGGCGCACCGCTGGCGCGTAAGCTCGGGCTGATGCGGCTTGGTATTCATCACGAACGCCTGCCACCGGGCCGCCGCACCTCGTATCCTCATGCCGAAAGTGATGAAGAAGAGTTTATCTATGTGGTGAGTGGCCGCCCTCAGGCGTGGATCAACGGCTACCTTTGGCAACTTGAGCCGGGTGATAGTGTGGGCTTTCCATCGGGCACCGGCATTTGCCACACCTTTATCAACAATACAGAGGCCGACGTAGAATTATTGGTGGTCGGAGAGGCCAATAAAAAGCATAACCGTATTTATTACCCGCTGAATCCGGAATATGCCGCCACTCGTCAGGACCGCTGGGTCGACCATCCGCCACAATTTTTTGGTCCTCACGACGGGAAACCTTCGCGAAAATAACAATCTCTTCTATAAATATTGAGGGGCATCACATAATTCAACCTTAACACAGTGAGCCTTAAGGCAAATCATCCTAATTGGCTGCTTTTTACATCGTTATTCACAGCAATAGTTCGGCCCTTTTCAGCGGATAACTGAACGGGGAAAAACGTTCACCTGCATATAACGAGCATACTGTGAAAAAAAATATTAAATATTCTGTGGTGTCAGCGGCCGTCTCCCTGTTTATGGCAAATCAGGCGGGAGCGGCCAATACCTGGTCCGAGGCAAGAAACGATGCAATGGGGGGAACCGGGGTGGCGTCGGCCAATTATGGCAGCGCGGTGCTGATTAACCCCGCGCTACTGGCGAAGGCACAACCGGACGATGATGTCTCTGTCGTTATTCCATCTGTGGGGGCGCAGATTACCGACAAAGACAATCTTCGCGATCAAATTGACGATATCAGCGATGAAATCAACCACTACAAAAAGGTACTCGATAACCTGACGCCACAAGACATCCTGTTGAACCCTGGCGGCACGTTAAACGAATTCCAGAGTGCGGCGGGGGATCTGGCCGGACAGCTGGAAGACCTGAAAGGAAAAACCGCTCGCGCGACCGCCGGAGCAGGGATCGCCGTTAGCGTGCCAACCTCGGCGGTATCTCTGGCCTTTGTCGCCAAAGCCTATGCTCACGCGCGTGCCAGCTCCAGTATCGATCAGAACGATATCGACTACCTGCGTAACATTCAGAACTCCGACGCGTTCGCGGCTACCCAGGCCGCCAATGCGGTGATCAACGGCAGCGATGAAATCACCAACAACCTCAACTCAACGGCGTCCGGTAAAGGGGCAATTGTTTCCGATTATGGGATAGCGATTGCACGCCAATTCGATATCGGCGGCGTGCCGGTGTCGTTGGGTGTGACGCCAAAACTGCAGCAAACCTGGCTCTACAACTACACCACCTCTATCGATGACTATCACAGTGACGACTGGAAAAAGGACAAATACCGTACTGACGACACCGGTTTTAACGTCGATGCCGGTATCGCGGCGGATTTCGGTGAAAACTGGACCCTGGGCCTGAGCGGTCAAAACCTGATGTCGCGTGATATCGACACCAAAGACGTGCGCATCACCAACGGGGCCACCGGGGTGACCACCAACTACAAAGACACCTATCAGATCCGTCCGCTGGTGACGGCTGGCGTGGCGTGGCATACCGATTTTGTGACTCTGAGCGCCGACGGTGACCTGACGGAAACCAAAGGCTTCAAGAGCGAGGACGACTCGCAGTATGTCGGAGTGGGGGCAGAGGTGACACCGCTGAGCTGGCTGGCGGTGCGGGGCGGTTACCGTGCGGATGTGAAGGGTAACGACAGCAACGTCTTCACCGCCGGGGTAGGCTTCGCGCCGTTGAACACCGTACACGTCGACTTAACGGGGCTGTATGGCGAAGATCAAACCTGGGGCGCGGGCGTGCAGTTGGGCCTGACCTTCTGATTCGCGTTGGTTAATAGGATGAAGCGGAGGCCATGCGCCTCCGCATTTTCTTTGTGCTATAGTAGCGCCCCATTTCCACCGGATGCTCATAAATTCGCCATGCTGCCAGAAACACAATCCACCGCTTATCCTGCTCACCGCTTCTCCATCGCACCGATGCTCGACTGGACGGATCGGCATTGTCGTTACTTCCTGCGCCAGCTGTCTCGCCACACGCTGCTGTACACCGAAATGGTGACCACCGGGGCGATCATTCACGGCAAAGGCGACTACCTGGCCTACAGTGAGGAAGAACATCCGTTGGCATTGCAGCTCGGCGGCAGTGACCCGGCAGCGCTGGCGCACTGCGCTAAGCTTGCGCAAGAGCGCGGTTACGATGAGATCAATCTCAACGTCGGCTGCCCGTCCGACCGCGTACAGAACGGTATGTTCGGTGCCTGCCTGATGGGCAACGCCCAGTTGGTGGCCGATTGCGTCAAAGCGATGCGCGACGTCGTGTCCATTCCGGTGACGGTCAAAACCCGGATCGGCATTGATGACCAAGACAGCTACGAATTCCTCTGTGATTTTATCAACACCGTTTCCGGCAATGGCGAATGCGAGATGTTCATCATCCACGCGCGTAAAGCCTGGCTTTCCGGCCTGAGCCCGAAAGAAAACCGCGAAATTCCCCCGCTGGATTATCCGCGTGTCTATCAGCTCAAGCGTGACTTCCCGCACCTGACAATGTCGATTAACGGCGGCATCAAATCGCTGGCGGAAGCCCACGAGCATTTGCAGCATATGGATGGCGTGATGGTGGGCCGCGAGGCGTATCAGAACCCGGGCATTCTGGCCTCGGTCGATCGTGAGATTTACGGCGTTGACGGGGTTGACCCTGACCCGGTGGCGGTAGTGCGTGCCATGTATCCGTACATTGAGCGCGAGCTGAGTAACGGTACCTATTTAGGCCACGTTACGCGGCACATGCTCGGCTTGTTCCAGGGCATCCCGGGGGCGCGGCAGTGGCGTCGCTACCTCAGCGAGAACGCCCATAAGGCCGGTGCGGACATTGAAGTTTTAGAACAGGCGCTGCAACTGGTGGCGAATAAACGTTAATTTTTACGCTAAAAGTTAGTCTGATTGACCACGCCTCGCACAGTGCTGCGGGGCGTTTTCATTTTTAATCAATGAATTACGTTTTGGCATGATTTTTGTATTTGTCACAGTAAAGGCAGAGAATAATTTCATAAGGGGAATAAGCCATGCTGGAACTGTTATTTATCATCGGATTCTTTGTCATGCTGCTGATCACCGGGGTATCGATGCTGGGTATTCTGGCGGCGATTGTGGTTGCCACCGTACTGATGTTTGTCGGCGGCCTGTTTGCGCTGATGATCAAACTGCTACCGTGGTTGCTGCTTGCCGTCGCCGTGGTGTGGATTATCCGCGCCGTTAAAGCGCCGAAAGTGCCGCAGTACCGTCGCCGTTATTAATGATTGCGGGATACGTCACAACCTGAGAAGGGCAGCGTAGGCAGCGCGTCATAAATCTGTCATTGTTAGCGCGATAATGAATTCATCGCGCTGTACCCTACATACAGCGAACGATAAAAAAAGAAGGGCTTCCCACGGGAAGCCCTCATTATTTCTGCCCGTGCCCCGCTAGGGAATCAACAAGCTTGAACCTTCTGTCGCCCGGCTCTCCAGCGTTTCGTGCGCCTTCTGCGCATCGTGTAAGGCAAATTTCTGGCTGTCGGCCACATCCACTTTAATCACCCCGCTGGCGATCAGTGAAAACAGCTCATTGCTGGCTTCTTCCAGCTCTTCCCGGTTAGTGATATAGCCCTGAAGGGATGGGCGCGTCACATACAGGGACCCTTTTTGATTCAGGATCCCGAGATTCACGCCGGTAACCGCGCCCGAGGAATTACCGAAGCTGACCATCAGGCCCCGGCGTTGCAGACAGTCGAGCGAAGCTTCCCAGGTATCTTTCCCTACCGAGTCATACACCACGCGCAGCTTTTTACCCTGGGTTATCTCTTTCACCCGTTCCACCAGATTTTCCTCACGGTAGTTGATCACCTGCCAGGCCCCGGCCTGAAGCGCGCGCTGCGCCTTTTGCGCTGAGCCCACGGTGCCGATCAGCTGCGCCCCGAGCGCTTTCGCCCACTGGCAGGCAATCAGCCCCACGCCGCCCGCCGCCGCATGGAACAGGAACGGTTCGTTGGGTTTGATTTCCCAGGTTTTACGCAGCAGATAAAACACCGTTAGCCCTTTGAGGAACGAGGCGGCGGCCTGCTCGTAAGAGATGGCCGCAGGCAGAATGGCGGCTTTGTCTGCCGGAACGTTATGCACCGAGCTGTACGCGCCGAGCGCCGATTGCGCATACACCACGCGATCCCCCGCCTTGATGTGCTGCACGCCGCTGCCCACTTTGCTGACCACGCCTGCGGCTTCCGTTCCCAGACCGCTCGGCAAAGCGGGCGGCGGATACAGTCCGCTGCGGATATAGGTATCGATATAGTTAATGCCGATGGCTTTGTTCTCCACCTGGATCTCGTTTTCTTTCGGATCCGCTGGAGTAAATTCCACGGCGTTGAGTACGTCAGGCCCACCGTGTTGATGAAATTCAATGCGCGTTGCCATGCTTCCTCCGTACATATCGTTTAGCAGGGGCATCAGATATGATAATCTTACGACCCACTCTTTAACCCGGTAACTCCATTCACTATGGCAGGAAATAAACCCTTCAACAAACAACAGACTGAGCCACGTGAACGCGATCCGATGGTCGCCGGGCTGAAAGTACCGCCGCACTCGATTGAAGCGGAACAGTCGGTGTTGGGCGGTTTGATGCTGGATAACGAGCGCTGGGACGACGTGGCAGAACGCGTCGTGTCTGAAGATTTCTATACCCGTCCGCATCGCCACATCTTTACCGAGATGGCGAAATTGCATGAGTCGGGTAGCCCGATTGACCTGATTACGCTCGCGGAATCGCTGGAGCGGGAAGGGCAATTGGACAGCGTCGGCGGTTTTGCCTATCTGGCGGAATTGTCGAAAAACACGCCAAGTGCAGCGAACATTAGCGCTTATGCGGACATCGTGCGTGAACGTGCGGTCGTGCGTGACATGATCTCCGTCGCCAACGAAATTGCTGAGGCCGGTTTTGATCCGCAGGGACGCACCAGTGAAGATCTGCTGGATTTAGCCGAATCCCGGGTATTCAAAATCGCGGAAAGCCGGGCCAACAAAGACGAAGGTCCGAAAAATATCGCCGAAGTGCTCGACGCTACCGTGGCGCGTATCGAACAGTTGTTCCAGCAACCGCATGACGGCGTCACCGGGGTGAACACCGGCTATGACGATCTGAACAAGAAAACAGCCGGTTTGCAGCCGTCGGATTTGATTATCGTCGCCGCGCGTCCGTCGATGGGTAAAACGACCTTTGCGATGAACCTCGTCGAAAACGCGGCGATGTTGCAGGATAAGCCGGTGCTTATCTTCAGTCTTGAAATGCCCTCGGAACAGATAATGATGCGTTCTCTGGCCTCGCTGTCGCGCGTCGATCAGACCCGAATCCGTACCGGTCAGCTTGATGATGAAGACTGGGCGCGTATTTCGGGCACCATGGGTATTCTGCTGGAAAAACGTAACATCTACATCGATGACTCTTCCGGCCTGACGCCAACGGAAGTGCGCTCCCGCGCGCGCCGCATCGCCCGTGAGCACGGCGGCATCGGCCTGATCATGATCGACTACCTGCAGCTGATGCGTGTCCCGTCATTGTCGGATAACCGTACCCTTGAAATCGCCGAAATCTCGCGTTCTCTTAAAGCGTTAGCCAAAGAGTTGCAGGTGCCGGTGGTGGCGCTGTCGCAGCTGAACCGCTCCCTGGAACAACGTGCGGACAAACGCCCGGTCAACTCCGACCTGCGTGAATCCGGCTCCATCGAGCAGGATGCCGACTTAATCATGTTCATCTACCGTGATGAGGTTTATCACGAGAACAGTGACCTGAAAGGCATCGCCGAAATCATTATTGGTAAGCAGCGTAACGGCCCGATCGGTACGGTACGTCTGACGTTCAACGGGCAATGGTCGCGTTTTGATAATTATGCGGGCCCGCAATATGATGATGAGTGATATCTAAGGAATTTAAATGCAAGCGGCAACTGTAGTCATTAACCGCCGCGCTCTGCGACACAATCTGCAACGCCTGCGTGAACTGGCCCCGGCCAGTAAACTCGTTGCGGTCGTGAAAGCGAACGCCTATGGACACGGTCTTCTGGAGACCGCGCGCACGCTCCCTGACGCCGATGCCTTTGGCGTCGCTCGCCTGGAAGAGGCGCTGTGCCTGCGAGAGGGGGGCATCCGCCAGCCTGTTCTGCTGCTGGAAGGTTTTTTCAATGCCAGCGATCTGCCGCTGATATCAGCCCAGGGTTTTCACACCGCGGTGCATAATCCCGAACAGCTTGAAGCACTGGAGCAGGCAGAATTGCCTGAACCGGTAACGGTGTGGATGAAACTCGATACGGGTATGCACCGTCTGGGCGTGCGTCCGGAAGAGGCCGATGCGTTTTACCAGCGCCTGAGTCAGTGCAAAAACGTGCGCCAGCCGGTGAATGTGGTGAGCCACTTTGCCCGGGCGGACGAGCCTGATTGCGGCGCTACCGAGCAGCAGCTCGATATCTTCACCACCTTCACCGAAGGCAAGCCGGGTCAACGTTCCATCGCCGCGTCCGGCGGGATCCTGCTGTGGCCCCAGTCGCATTTCGACTGGGTGCGCCCGGGCATTATTCTCTACGGCGTCTCGCCGCTGGAAGGCCCACAGTGCGGCGAAGATTTTGGCTTCCAACCCGTGATGTCGCTGACCTCGAGCCTGATAGCGGTACGTGAACACAAAGCTGGCGAGCCGGTAGGCTACGGCGGCACTTGGGTAAGCGAACATGACACCCGTCTCGGCGTGGTCGCTATGGGCTATGGAGATGGTTATCCGCGCGCTGCGCCATCCGGCACGCCAGTGCTGGTTAATGGTCGCGAAGTGCCGGTGGTTGGCCGTGTCGCCATGGACATGATTTGCGTCGATCTCGGCCCGCAAGCCGCTGACAAAGCGGGCGACCCGGTGATTCTGTGGGGCGATGGCCTGCCGGTTGAACGCATTGCTGAAATAACGAAAGTAAGTGCTTACGAACTTATCACGCGCCTGACGTCGCGGGTAGCGATGAAATACGTCGACTGAAAAGAAATCTCACGGAGGAGATATGTCACTACCAGAAATCGCAGCCTGCTTGGCTTACGCTATATCTGTCTGGCTTGCAGCCAGAAATAATGCACATACATGGTGGACAGGTCTCATTGGCAGCGTGCTATACGGGTGGGTATTCTGGTCCGTTCAGCTTTATGCAGACGTAACGTTACAGCTTTTCTTCATCACCACCAGTATTACAGGATGGTGGCATTGGCTTAAAGGTAACCAAGGAGAAGTACTGCCGATCCGGCGTACTCGTCCTGGTCACTTTTTGTTGCTATTGACCAGTGCCGTTGTAGTAGCTGGGGGGTATGGCCTTTTACTGCATACATTTACTAATGCCTGGGCACCGTGGTTGGATTCATTGATCCTGACATTTAGCGTGCTCGCACAGTTTATGTTGATGGGTAGGAGAATTGAGAATTGGTATATCTGGCTCGCGGTTAATACGCTAGCAGTGCCTCTGTATGCTGCTCGTGGGCTCAATTTGACAGCATGTTTGTATTTGGTGTTTTGGTTTAATGCCTGGCATGGCTTATATCACTGGCGTAAGGAGCTTCGGGAAATATGAAATCCTTCTCCAGCGGTTTAGTGGTAGGCAAATTTGCACCATTACACTCTGGCCATGAGCAGTTAATTCATGCCGCGCTAGCCCAGTGCGGAAAGGTTTTTGTTATCAGTTATTCAGTGCCGGAAATGCCGGGTTGCGAGCCTGAAAAACGCGAATTATGGTTTCAACAGCGCTTTCCGCAATGCACCGTACTGGTGCTTTCCATGGACATTATTGAGCATTTCAGGCTTGAGCCTCCTCCTCACAATGACGCCGATCCTGAAGTGGTCAACAAAAACTGGCCACAGTTTTAGAGTTTTTCCAGAACAATCGCTCTGATTCATTGGGTGTTAAGCCACCGTTATATTGGTGGGGTCTGAGCTGGCTGTAATAACCAATGATGTAAT